>Ga0208566_1001614_pt1 | contig 12870 bp, 8 predicted proteins | sample PL_2010_150m_FD_184159 | JGI IMG/M metagenome (GOLD analysis project Ga0208566, IMG submission 184159) | Freshwater microbial communities from Powell Lake, British Columbia, Canada to study Microbial Dark Matter (Phase II) - PL_2010_150m... | ecosystem: Environmental > Aquatic > Freshwater > Lake...
AGACCGCTGATCGCCAGCAGCGGAATGTTGTTGTCGTGGGCGCAAGCCACGCCGGTGATCAAATTGGTCGAGCCGGGGCCGGAAGTGGCGCAACATACGCCCAGGCGTCCGGTTTCGCGGGCATAGCCGTCGGCCATGAACGCCGCCCCCGCCTCGTGCCGCGCCACCACCGGGCGCAGGCCGCCGCGCCGCTGGCTGCGCGCCAGGGCATTGAAAAGGGGTTCGATAGCGCCGCCGGGCACCCCGAACACGTATTCGACGCCGATCTGCTCCAGATAGGCGACCAGCAGGTCGGCCATTTCCACCGGGGCCGTCTCCTGGGGGGCAAGTTCGCGCGCGGCGCTGGCGATAGTCACAGAACTGCTCATCTCGACACCTCTCCCAGTAAGCAATTTTTAAATCCAGGTGGATAAGCGTAGCGCGACCGAGCAGCGCCGCACACCGTCAATCCACCGCCGGAACACTAATGATGATCTCCGCCCCGCCCTCCAGGTTGCGGGCCGTGATGTCGCCATGCATGTGGCTCATGATCATGCGAGACATGTATAGCCCGATGCCGGTGCCGCTTTCCTTGGTGGTAAAGTACGGATCGAAAATTTTGGGCAGCACGTCTTCCGGGATGCCGCCGCCGTTGTCCCGGATACGCACCACGCCCATGCCGTTGTTCCTCTCGACCACGATGGTCACCTTGCCGGCGTCGTTTCTTCGGCTGACGGCATCCTTGGCATTGGTCAAGACGTTAAGCAGCACTTGCGAATACTCGTTGGCATAGCCTTCCACCTGGACATCCTCGGCAGTTTCCACCGCGACGTCGATACGGCTGTTGCTGAAGCTGGCTTCCACCAGATGCAACGCCTGCTGCACCGATTTTCCAAGGTTGAAATGGGTTGCCGCCTGGTCAGGACGGAAGAAATTGCGGAAATCGTCGATGGTGGACGACATCTTCCCCGCCAAAAGCTCGCCCAGCGCCACTTGCTTGCCCAGGGATTCCTCGTTCAAGTCGCCGAACTCGAAATCGTCCCTGATGTTGTACAGGATCAGCGTTATCGCCGAGAGCGGTTGGCGCCACTGGTGCGCCACGTTGTGCATCATCTCCCCCATGGTGGCAAGCCGGGACTGCTGGATCAGCAGGGTATCCTTTTCCCGGTTTTTGGCGACTTCCTGCCGCACCCGCTGTTCCAGGGATTCGTTGAGGCTGCGCAAATCATCCTCGTACTTCCGCGCGTTGGTGAGGTCGCGAATGCTGGTCAGCAGGTGGTGCGGTTCGCCGGCCGGGTCGCGGATGACTTTCACGGTCACTTCGATGGGGCGCCTGGTGGAATTGGCGGGATGGTCGGCCTCCATGGTGAGCACGGCATCCCGCTTTTCCGTTTGGGCTTGGCACACCGGGCAGAGTTCCTCCTGCCCGGGGGTATGGATGAGTTCCACGATCGGGCGCCCGATGGCATGAACCGGATCGGCGCCGGTCAGGGCGAAAAACATCTTGTTGGCACGCACCAGGCAGCGTTTCATATCCAACAGATAAATCACCTCGGCAAAGGAGTCCATGGCCTGGGTCCACTCCTGCGCTTCCTGCTCGATAGCCAGTTCATATTGCTTGCGCTCGGTGATGTCCACCAGACACACGATGACTTGCTCCAGATCGCCTCTTGCGTCGATTTCCGGGAAGGCGCTGACCGAAGCCCAACGGGGCTCCTCCCCCGCCGAGCGGACGATGCCGACGGTGTAGTCGTGCAGGGGTTGCTGGTCGGCGACCACCCGGTTGACGGGGAATTCCTCCGCCAGCATCAGCGAGCCGTCGTCGTGGACGAAATGCCAGGAAGCATCCGCCCCGGCGGCGTCGGATGCGCTTCCGCCGGGAACCTGTGGCTGGCCGAAGAAGGTTCTGGCCACCGGATTCGCATAACGAATGGCGGTGTCCGGCCCATGCACCACCAGCGCCGCCGGGAGGTTGTCCAGCAGCGTTTGCAGATAGCGCTCGCGCTCTTCCAGCACCGCCATCATCTTGTTGAAGGCCAGCGCCATATCGACGAGATCCTTGGGGCCGGTCGGCTCGGCACGCACCTCGCCGGCGCCCGCCTCCGCCCGCGCCATCGCGGCGGACAGCCGCTCCAGCGGCCGCGTCAGGCGACCCGTGAGGTAGCGCACGATCAGCAGGAAGGCAAAGGCGAAGAAGAACGAAACCGCGAAGTTGACGGCGAACACTTCGGCCCGCATCCGCGCCAGCGTCGCCTTGCTTTGGATCACGCGCACATAGCCGAGCGTTTCCCGGTGCGTCTTGCTCAACTCGAACGGCGATTCCTCACGGTTACCGCTGACTACCGGGGCGATGAAGCCCCAGGAGTCGCCCGTCTCGGTTTCGAGATAGGCGTGCTGCGTCGGTGGGACGGCTTCCTCGGTCATCGGCGCGGCCGGTTTTTGCACCGCACTGCGGCCGATCAACAGGCTTCCGTCGGCATGGCGGATTTCCAGCGCGACGATGTCGGGAAAGGCCAGCGTCACGGCCACCGCTTCGGCGGCGTTTTCCGCCGAATCGTAAATCAGCGCCAGATTGCTCTGGCGCGCCAGGTTTTCGGCGATACGCCGGCCCTGTTCCAACTGATTGGCGCGGATTTGGCGGCTGTTCTGCCAGGAAGTGGCCAGCGAGGAGGCGAAGGCCAGGCTCAGCACCGCCACGGCGAAGACGACACTGAGCTGCCGGCTGAACGAAGTATTGCGGAGCAACTGCGACAGCCGGGTCATGGTTCTGGAAACACCTTGTCGAAAGCCTGTCGTTGCCGCTGGCCGATGTTTAAGCCCAGATGGTCGGCGGTACGCAAGTTAACCGCCACCAGCACCTCCTTCAGCGGAGTGATGGCATTCGCCGGCTGGCCGCCGGACGACATCTGGCGCAGCGCGGAATTGGCCAGGCTTTGTCCCAATTCGAGATTGTTCGGGTAGAGGGAAAAAAGCGCCCCCCGCTTGACGTGCGCCACGCTGCTGGAAAATACCGCGAGCGAGCGGTTCCAGGCTTCCAGCAGCACCAGGGGCAGCACCGACGACTCGTCCACCGTCACCGAATCCTGCGGCAGCCACAAAGCATCCTGTTTCGGGTCGGCGGCGGCGAGATTTTCCTGGTACAAGCGCATCGCCACCTTCAGGTCCAGCGCCTCCTGCGCCACCAGTTCCAGACCGTGGCTTTTGGCGGCCTCGCGCGCCAGGCGGATCAGCCAGGCGTTCTGGCGCGGATCGTAGACCACGAAAACCCGGCGGGCCGCAGGCATCAGCGCCTTCAACCGGCCGAAGAGCAGGGCGGGGTCAGGCGCCAGGCTGTTGATCGACATGCCGCGCATTTCCGGTGCTGCCGCGGTGAGCACCCCGCCGACCACGACGCCGATGTCGCGGTCGAGGCCGGTCGCGGCCTTGAGACCGTTGCGGCCGAGGGCGATGACGACCTGGACGTTCAGACGCCGCAATTCGACGGCGAGCTCCTGGGGATTCTGGTTGGCGCCGACGGCAATGCTCGCGACCCGCGTTTTGGCCCGGTCCTCGATGCCCGCAATGATCTGGGTGAAGATGCTGCGGAACGGTTCGCCGATGTCGGGGTAGATGACGGCAATGCTACCCTGGTCGTTGTAGGCGAGTTGCAGCGGACGGGCGGCGTTTGAGGACGGCGCGGTAATCAACTTGCGCTCCCCGGTTTCCAGGGCGACGCGGTATACCGCCACGTCAGGAGAGTCCGCGAGGTCCTGGATGATGGCGGAAAAATCGCCCGCGCCCGTATCGTCGCCCGCGTCGTAGATCAGCGCCAGGACATTCGGCGCGTGTCGCGGTACATGCGCCGCGGCGGACGAAGCGTAGCCGAGCGCCAGACTAGCCAGAACCAGCAATAAAACGCGCAGTTTATTGTGCGGGAAACTCATCATGAGTAAACCAGATCATCCTCATAGCTTGTAGGTCGCCTGCAACCACACGGAACGCGGTGCCAGCGGTAAATCGTTGGGGATGGCGGTACCCGGCGCCAAGCTGGGTTCGCGCACATCGGCGTTGAACAGGTTGCGCGCCGCAGCCGCATATTCCCACTGGTTCTTGCCCCGGTTACTGCGCAAGGTCAAATCCAGCGTAGTGTAATCCGTTATCGCGGGACGGGTATCGCCAACCGCGCGCAGGCGCTCGGCGACCCAGTTGACCTGGCTGCTCAACAGCCAGGCGTTGGCGAAACGCCAGTCCGCCCGGCCATAAAAGTGATGGTGCGGCGCATAGCCGGAGTCCTGGTTGGTGGCTCCGTCGATGGACTTCTGGTACGAATAGTTGCCGGTGAGGCGCAAGGCGCGGCTGGCATCCCACACCGTTTCCAGTTCCATGCCGCTGCCGCGCTGGCTGCCGGTGTTCTGGTAGGTGGCGCCGAGCGCGGGGGCGGCATTGTTCACCGGACGGATGGTGTCCTGCATCTCATAGCGGAAAAAACTGAGATTGATCTGGCTATCCCGGCGCGGTTTCCACGAAAAGGCCGCCTCCAGCGTCTGGATGGTTTCCGGCTTGAGGTTGGGGTTGCCGTTGGTCACCGGGTTGATGGTGTACTGCTCGTTGAAGGACGGCGCGCGGAAAGCCTGGCCGTAAAGCAGCTTGGCGGTGAGGTCGAGGGTGGCGTCCCACACCAGCGCCAGGCGCGGGTTGGTGGTGCCGCCGAAGTCGGAGTAATTGTCGTGGCGCACCCCGGCGGTCAGCGTCCAGTCGCGGGCGAGGTTCCACTCGTCCTGCGCATAAACATAGCTGACCTGGCGCTGTTGCGGCTTGACGAAGGGCTGGATGGCGGAATAGTCGATGGTCGGCCCGGGGAGCGTGGGCGCGCCGGCGGCGTTCAACAGGTTGTTCTTGATGGTCTTGGTGCGGTACAGATCGAGATCGTCGCGTCCCATCCCCAGGCGCAGGCTGTGGCCGTCGAAACCCGAATAGGTGGCATTGCCCGAGAACCTGAATTGCTTGTCCCACGAGTTCGGCCCGCCGATCAGGCCGTTGGGAAAGCTGCCCGTGGCCAGTTTGAGGCCGGCGGGCAGAAGTTGCAGATTGTTCGGATAGGTGAAGGTGTAATACTGCAAGGACGCCGTGACGCCCACGCTCCAGTCGCGGGCGAATTGGGGATCGCTCCACGACAGATCGCCGCTGACGTTCTCGGCCCGGCCATAGCTGTCGGGGTCCAGCGCCGAGGAGATGCCGGCGCCGGTTTCGAGGTTGTCGCGCAGCTTGTAGGCAGCACGCACACGCCACTTGTCGTAAGCGAGGTTGAGGCTGGCGTCGATCGCGTCGTAGCCGCTGTTGACCGGCCCCGGCGCCAGGCTGGCGTGGGTGCCGAAGCGTTTGTCGTTGGCGCTCTGGGCATCGGCCTGGATGATTTCCCGGATACCGTCGGTCGCGCCTACCCGCAGGAAGGCCGCCACCTCCACCGGCCCGGCCTTGCCGCCGTGTTGCAGCCAGGCGCTGCGGCTGTTGAAGGAGCCGCCGCGCACCCCGACCTCGGTTCCCGGCGTGTCGGCGGCGGTCTTGGTGATGATATTGATCACACCGGCATAGGCATCCGCACCGTACAGCGCGGAACCGGGGCCGCGGATGATCTCGATGCGCGCGATGTTTTCGACCGGCACGCCGACCCAGGCGGCTCCCTTGTCGCCGGTGTACATGGTGGTGGTGGGAATGCCGTTTTGCAGGAGCAGCACCTGGGGATTGCTGCTCCCGTTGTAAATGCCGCGGATCACGTAGGTCGAGGCATAGCGCACCGCAGTGCGGGAAACATGGAGGCCCGGCACGGTTTCCAGCACCTCGTCGAGATCGGTCGCGCCCATCGCGGCGATTTCCTCGGCGGTGACCACCGTCGCCACGGCAGGCGCGCGGCGCAATGCCTGCGGGCTGCCGGTGGCGATGCTGACGGTGGCCTTGTCGCCGTAGGACAGCGCCAGTTCCTCTTCCTCCAATTCCGGCGCCGCCAGCGCACCGCTAGCCCAGCTTGCGGTCAGCGCCGCGACAGCGAATCGGACTATCAAGATATTCATAAAACATCACCCATCTATTTAGCATCCAGGCCGGGGCTCACCGGGAGTATGCGCCCAATCACCTTCATAGTTTGTAGGTCGCCTGCAACCACAGCGAGCGCGGCGCCATCGGCAGATCGTTGGGGATGGCGGTACCCGGCGCCAGGCTGGGTTCGCGCACATCGGCGTCGAACAAGTTACGCAATGAAGCGGCGAAGCCCCACGCGTTCTTGTTCTGGCTGGTGCGCAGCGTCAGGTCCAGCGTGGTGTAATCCGGCACCTGCGGGCGTGTATCGCCGGCGGCGCGCTTACGCTCAGCCACCCGGTTGATCTGGGCGCTAGTGAACCAGCCGCTGGTAAAGCGCCAGTCGCTACGAACATAGAAGTGATGATGCGGCGCGTAGCCGGCATCCTTGCCGCTGGCGTCGTCGATGGACTGCTGATAGGAATAGCTGCCCGTCAAACGCACGCTGCGGCCTGCATCCCACACCGCCTCCATCTCCATGCCGCTACCGTGCAGCTTGCCGACGTTTTGAGAGGTTGCCCCAACCGCGGGTGCCGGGTTAACCACGGCACGGATTAGGTCTTGCGCCTCATAGCGGAACAGGCTCAGGTTGAGTTGGGTATCCCGGCGCGCTTGCCAGGAGAAGGCGGCTTCCAGCGTCTGGATGGTTTCCGGCTTCAAGCTGGGGTTGCCGTTGGTCACCGGGTTGGTGCTGTATTGCTCGTCAGAGGAAGGTGCGCGGAAGGCGCGACCATAGAGCAGTTTGGCGGTGAGGTCGAGAGTGGCGTCCCACACCAGCGCCAGACGGGGATTGGTGGTGCCGCCGAAATCGGAATAGCGGTCGTGGCGCACCCCGGCGGTCAGCGTCCAGTCCTTGGCGAAATTCCACTCGTCCTGCGCATAGAGGTAATCGATTTTGCGCCGATTCGGCAATATGTGGGACTGCCGGTCATAGTAGTCGACCACCGAGCCACCGTTGAATGCCAAATCAGGGCTCGGCGCACCGGCAGTCAACAGGTAATTCTTGTGGGTGGCGGTTTCATACATGTTCAAGTCTTCGTGGCCCACGCCGAATCGCAAGCTATGCCCCGAAAAACCGGAATAAGTGGCGTAGCCGGAGAATGTCAAATGCCGCTCGTAGCGTTCCGGGTGACCGATCATACCGTTGGGGAATACGCCGGTGGGGAATCGGGTACCGGGTGGGAACAGTTGAAAGTATTGATCCAGCGTTTCCGCATAGTGCATATAGCTGCCGGTAAAGCCGGCTCCCCAATTCCGGGATAAATCAGGATCGTTCCAGGAGAGATCGCTGGTGATGCGTTCGCCTCTTTGTTTCCCAACGGGATCCAGTGCCGAGGAAACGCCCGCGCCGGTACCAAAATTATCACGCAGCTTGTAGCCAGCGCGCAAACGCCACCTGTCGTAGGCGAAATCGGCACTGGCGTCGATGGCGTCGTAGCCGGTATTGACCGGGCCCGGCGCAAGGGTGGCGCCGCGGAGTCGGCCTGCGTCCTGCGTGATAATTTCCTTTTGGCCGTCGGTACTGCCGACGCGCACGTAAGCTGCCACCTCCACCGGCCCAAGCTGCCCGCCGTGTTGCACCCAGCCGTCTCGGCTATTGAAATATCCGGCGCGCACGCCGACCTCGGTACCCTTTGTGTCCGCCGCCGTCTTGGTGATGATGTTGATCACCCCGGAATAGGCGTCGGCGCCATACAGCGCGGAGCCGGGACCACGGATGATCTCGATGCGGGCCACATTCTCCAACGGCAGCCCGCCCCAATAGATTCCTTTGTCGCCGGCATACATCGTATTCATCGGGATGCCGTTCTGCAAAAACAGCACCTGGGGATTGTTGATACCGCCGTAGATGCCGCGAATGGCATAAGTGGGGGAATAGTGGTTCGCAGTATGAGAGACATGTACGCCCGGCACGGTTTCCATCACCTCGTCGAGGTCTTTCGCCCCCATCGCGGCGATGTCCTCGGCGGTGATCACCGACGCCACCGCCGGTGCACGGCGCAGCGCCTGCGGGCTGCCGGTGGCGATGCTGACGGTGGATTTGTCGCCGTAGACCAGCGCCAAATCCTCTTCCTCCAGTTCCGGCGCGGCCAGCGCGCCGGCAGTCCAAATTGCGGTCAGCGCCGCGACGGCGATAGGTGAAATAGGTAGGTTCAAGGTAGTTCTCTGGTTCGTTAAGGCCGGTTACCCAGCCAGATGAACAGGTAACCGCAAGCGTTTTCATGCAGCATAACGCTACCGCGCAGCGGAAACAACCGGGCGGAACGCAGAAACGATGGTTCAGGAAGGGGTTACCACACTAAATCGGCTGCCGCCCTCGATATTGCAGGCGGCGATGCTGCCGTCCATGCTGTGTTCGATGATCATTTTCGACATGTAAAGACCGATGCCGGTGCCTTTATCCTTGGTGGTGAAATAAGGGTCGAAAATCTTCGGCAGGATGTCGGGCGGAATGCCGCCGGCGTTGTCTTCGACGATGACTTCGGCCTGTCCGTCCCGGTCGAGAACGGTAATGTGGATTACCCCGCCGCCGCTTTTCTGCTGCTGTATGGCTTCCTTGGCATTGGTCAGCAGGTTGAGCAGTACCTGGGAATACTCGTTGCGGTAACCATAGGCCGCCACGCCTTCCTCTGCCTCCAGCGCAACGGTGATGTTGGCGTTCTTGAGCGCCGCCTCCAGGATACTCAGCGCATCCGCCACCGCTTCGTTGACGCTGAAGCGGGCTTTCTCCTTGTTGGGTTTGAAGAAGTTGCGGAAATCGTCGATGGTGGTGGACATCCGCTGGATGATGGTTTGCCCGGTTCTAACCGACTTGTCGAGGTAGTCCTGGTCCAACTCGTTGAACGCATAGGCGTCCTTGATATTGCTCAGCAGCAGGGTCAACGCGTTGATCGGCTGGCGCCATTGATGGGCGATGTTGCCGATCATCTCGCCGATCGCCGCCAGGCGCGACTGCTGGATCAGCATGTGATCCTTGTCGCGATTCTTCGCCACTTCATCCTGCACCCGCAGTTCCAGGGATTCGTTGAGCAGCCTCAACTCTTCGGTACGCTGCCGCACCGCGTCTTCCAGCCCGGCCTGGTAAGCGGCGAGCGCCGCCTCCCGTTCGCGGATGGCTTTCAGCATGGTATTGAAGCCTTGCGCCAGCACGCCGAACTCGTCCTGGCTGCACACCGCTGCCTGCACCGAATAATCGTTTTGCAGCGTGACGCGTTGCATTGCTTCCACCAGACTCTGGATAGGGCCGCTGATGGTCTTCTGGAAACGGTTGAACAGCATAATCGCGAGGGACAAGGATACGGCCATCGCGGCAGCGATCAATGCCAACTTGCGCAGCAGTTCCCAATAGCCTTCCTGCAAATCGGCTTGCAGATACAGGGTGCCGACCTTTTCCCCGGCGTTGACCACATTCTTGGCATACACCAGCTGGTCGCCGAAAAACAGGTATTCGTCCGGCGCCGGCAGGGCCGGCGGCAATTTTCGGCGCCCGGGCTGCTGGAATTGCGTCACGATGGCACCGGCATTGTTGCGCAAAGAGGCGTAAACGATGGAGGTCTCGATGCCGAGCCGCGCCAGCACCTCGCGCGCGGCTTTTTCGTCGGAAAACACCAGGGCCGGCGCGGCGTTGTCGGCGATCACGCCGGCATGGACCGCCAAAGCCGTCACCGCCCGGCTGCGATAGCCTGCCCACTCGCCCACCGCCAGCGTGATGCTGAGCAGGATCACCGCCACGCCGTTAGTGACGAGGCCGATCAGCATCAGCTTGCGCTTGATCGGGAGATTTTCGAACAGTCTCATGAGGCTATATTTAACGGTCTTGCTGAAATTCGACGATGCGGGCCAGCGCCAGCAATTTCGAGCTGATTTTCAGGCCGCCCTGGCGGACGGCTTCGAGGTTGATCTCGAAGCGCAATTTGCCGTTTTCCAGGAAAAAATTGACCATCGCGCCGCGCCTGGCGAAGCCTTCCGTATCGCCCAGCGTCAACATGCCGGCGCCGCGCGAAATGGCGACGATGCGCTCGAGATGCCGCTCTGCCGGGGCGGCGACAAACAGCAGGTTACATTCGCGGGGATCCGCCCCCGCGTTGAGTTGCACCACTTCCAATTTCTGCTCGTTGACCGGCTTGCCGCGGATGTCTTCCAGCGCCGCGCCGAACGGATTGCCGCCGAGCACGCAGAGGCGCAACGGGGCGTTGGAAGGCGGCCATGCGACGAACTTGGCGATCTGGTAAATAAACGCGGCCTTGAGATCGTATTCGGACGGGCCGGCATGGGCCGGGGCCAGCGTCAGCAACAGCACGCACGCGCACAACAGCCGAACCGGGATCGCCGCGCCGCGCACGCTCAGAAGCGCCATGTCGCCGCGCCGAAGACGCTGCGCGGAATTTCCGTCGTCCTCGGCCCGGAGGGGTTGACGAACTCGGGATGACCACGATCCAGCAGGTTTTGCCCGGTCAGGCTGAGTTCCAGGTCGCGCCGTACCCGCCAGCCGACGCGCGCATCGAGGCGGGTGTAGGCGGGGACGTTGAGGCTGGGCAGGCTGTCCACATGGTAGAGCGCGGCGCTCAGATCGACGCTGGCCGTCGGGGAGTGGAACAGCTGGAACTGGAACTGGTTTTGCGGCGACCGCCCGACCTCGCTCTCGATCGAAGTGTCGCCGCTGTCCGGGTCACGGCGGATGTCCATTTGCAGCCAGGAATAGGCGGCCTTGAGTTGCCATTTGTCGTTTGGCCGCCAGTTGCCGCTCCACTCCAGCCCCTGAGTGGTGGCGCTGGCCTTGTTGGAGAACACCCGCGGCATGATCCGGTAGGTCGGCGAACCGGCCACCAGATAAGACGCCGCCGGCTCGACGGTCATCAAATTGCGGTGTTCGCTGTAGAAAACCGCGGCATCCAGCTGCACGCGCTCGTTGGGGCTGATGCGGTAGCCTGCTTCATAGGAGAGCACATTTTCCGACTGGATCGCCGGATTGCTTTGCAACTGCAGGACATTGGCGATGCCGCCGCTGGGCGGGAGCACCGTGGAGGTAATCAGGCCATCCGCATCGGTGCGGGAAGGGGTGTGCACGGCACGGGATACCGCCGCCCAGGCGGTCTGGCGCTCGTTGATTTTCCAGCGCAGGCGCAGGTTGGGCTGATATTCGAAGCCGGTGTAATGGTTGTGCTCGAACTTGGCGCCGGCGATCAGGTGCAGACCGTCCTTGTTGAGCGCGATCTCGTCCTGGAAAAAAGTGCTGACAACATTGTCGTGGCGGCTGGCCGGGTCGAACGCCACCACGATGGTGTTATCCATCTGGTCGCTGGTTTGCCGGTAACCGGCCCCCCACACGATGTCGTGCGCATCGCCCCACAGGAAGCGGTGCTGGAAATCCAGGTCGTAGGTGTCGCGCCGCTCGCCGACATTCAGGTAGCGCCGCTCGTAATAATCGTAGTAAAACTGCGCCGTCCATTCCGAGGTGGCGGACAGCGCCTGTTTCCAGCGCGACAGCAGGTTGCCGCCCTTCTGCTCGATGGTGTAGCCGGTTGGCGTGGTGGAAGGCGGCGTCAGCGAGATGACCGAACCGGTGTGGTCGGAATCGCTGTCATAGGTATCGCCCTGCACGGTCAGCGAACTGCCGCCGCTCAGTCCCCAGTCGGCACGGAAGCCGGCGCTGCGCAGGTCGCGCTGGTCATGCCCTTCAGCGCCGGACGCCTGGCGGAAATTGTTCTGTGCGATATTCCGGGCATAGACCCGGTAATGGCCGGCCTCGCCGAGTTTACCGCCGTAGCGCAGCGTTCCCTGCTGCTCGAAGTTGCCGGCACCGCCGCTCGCCAAGCCGCCCTGAGTCGCCGCGGCGGATTTGGTAATGATGTTGATCACCCCGGTGACCGCGTTCGCCCCCCATAACGCGCCGCCGGAGCCGCGAACCACCTCGATGCGTTCGATGTCCTCCAGCACCACGTCCTGCGCATCCCAATACACCCCGGTAAAAGTCGGTGTCTGCAGCGCCCGCCCGTCCAGCATCACCAGCAGGTTGTCGCTGTTCTTGGCGTTGAAGCCGCGGCTGCTGATCGCCCAGGTGGAGCCGTCGATGCGCGCCACCTGCAAGCCCGGCACCATGCGCAACAGCCCGGGCAAGTTGGTCATGCCGGAACGGCGGATGTCCTCCGCGCTGATCACGTGGATGGCGGCGGCGGTGTCCTCCAGCTTCTGCGGCTTGCGCGCCGCCGAAGTGACCGACACGCTCATGTCCATCAACTGTTCCAGCGGATAATCGGCCAGCGACGCGCCATTGGCCGCCTGCGCATTAGGAGAAGCAGTGAAACTGCCTATCGACAGCAGCAACAGGCAAAAAGATAACCGCAGACGCGGCGCGCGGTAGGGTGGGGTGTATTTGTTCATGGCGATTTCGCGGCAAGTATGCCATCAAAAGCGCCGCGCAGTAAGCATCTTGATTGACATGAATCAATAAAATCAAAAAAAATACCCCGATGACACAACGCTTGCTTGCCGCACCCGTGCAGACTCAAAACCGCCATGTCGCCCCCCCGTAAATGCTGCGCGGTACCTCGCTGGTGCGCGGCCCCTCGAAAGTGACGAATTCCGGGTGCCGGCTGTCCAGCAGGTTGCGCGCCGCCAGGCTCAACTCCAGGTCGCGCCGCGGTCGCCAGCCCCAGCGGAGATCCAGGCGGGTGTAGGCGGCGACATTCTGGCTCGGCAGGCTGTCCACGTAACCTGAATGTTGCATAAACTTTTTACTGTGCAATTTCATCGCCCCGCTGCGATTTTTTCGATTTTCAGGCGATAGCCCCCCTATCCCCACTGGCGGAGTCAAGCGTGAAGTTGTTGTTGATAAGGGCG
>Ga0208566_1001615_pt1 | contig 12864 bp, 14 predicted proteins | sample PL_2010_150m_FD_184159 | JGI IMG/M metagenome (GOLD analysis project Ga0208566, IMG submission 184159) | Freshwater microbial communities from Powell Lake, British Columbia, Canada to study Microbial Dark Matter (Phase II) - PL_2010_150m... | ecosystem: Environmental > Aquatic > Freshwater >...
GTTGGCGACTACCTGAAGAAAAATATTTTCCTGCCGGGTTCGAAATACTATTGGAATGATATGATTGAAAAGGCCACCGGCGAAAAGCTGACACCGAAATATTATGCCAGGCAGTTTGTGAAATAGGCTTTCTGACAGCGGAAAAAGAAAAGAAATTGGTCACACGACCTTAACGAGGTAATAATTTTTCTTCCCTTTCTGAACGAGCAGGTATTTGCTGTTGAGCAGGCGGGATTCATTGATTTCAAAGTCTTCCGTGACTTTTTCCTTGTTGATGGCCACACCACCTTCTTTGAGCATACGGCGGGCCTCGCCTTTAGAAGGAAAGATCTTTGTTGCTCCGGCCAGGAAATCAACGACATTGATTTTTTTCGCTATTTCGCTTTTCGCTACTTCGCTCTGTGGAACGCCTTCGAAGACCGAAAGAAGGGTATCTTCCGATAGTTTTTTCAGGGTTTCTGTGGTTCCTTTCCCGAAGAGGATCTCCGAAGCTTCAACGGCAGAAAGATACTCTTCTTCCGAATGAACACGGATGGTAATGTCTTTGGCCAGCAGTTTCTGCAAGGTACGCAGGTGAGGGATTTCCGTGTGTTGCCGCATCAATTCGTCGATCTCTTCCTTTGAAAGAAGGGTAAATTTCCGGATGTATTCCGCTGCATCTTCATCACTGGTATTCAGCCAGAACTGGTAGAATTTGTAAGGTGAGGTTTTATTCGGATCCAGCCAGATGTTCCCGGCTTCTGTCTTTCCGAATTTCCCGCCTTCAACTTTGGTAATTAGCGGACAGGTAAGGGCGTAAGCCTCGCCCCCCAGTTTCCGGCGGATCAGCTCGGTCCCGGTTAGGATGTTTCCCCATTGATCCGAGCCGCCCATCTGGAGTTTGCAGTTCTTATGTTCGAAAAGCCAGCAAAAATCATAACCCTGTATAAGCTGGTAGCTGAATTCGGTAAAGGAAATCCCGGAACCCGATTCCATGCGGTTCTTCACGGAATCTTTCGCCATCATGTAATTTACGGTGAGGTGTTTGCCGACTTCCCGCAGGAATTGGAGAAACCCGAATTCCCTGGTCCAGTCGTAGTTGTTTACCATCTCTGCCGGATTCACAGGGTTGGTAAAATCAAGAAATTTTTCCAGTTGTTTTTTAATGCATTCCTGGTTGTGTCTGAGCACGGTTTCGTCGAGGAGGTTCCGTTCTTCGGATTTCCCGGAAGGGTCGCCCACCATGCCGGTAGCACCGCCAACCAATACAATGGGTTTGTGTCCGGTCCGCTGAAAATGCACCAGCAGCATGATCGAAGCGAGGTTCCCGATATGAAGGGAGTCGGAAGTAGGGTCATAACCGATGTAGGCCACGGTCATTTCTTTCGACAATTGTTCTTCCGTACCGGGAGTTACATCCTGGATCATACCGCGCCAACGGAGTTCTTCGATGAAGTTCATTTTCGCTTTCATATCTGCAAAAGTAGTAAAATTGGATCATTTGACAAGGCATAAGGCACAAGGCACGAGGGACCAGACATTAGGCAATTGATAGTTAATAACTAATAATTATTTCGCTACTTCGCTTTTCGCCATTCGCTGTTTACATTTTGCACCTCACCCTGCACAATTGCACCACGGCACCATGTCACCATGGCTTTTTTACGCGTAGAATAACAGGAACAACGCCGGCAACAAGATCCCGATAAAGGTCAGCCAGGCGCCCCGTTTTAATATCCCGTTTTTTCCTTTGAGCACAAACATGCCGGTGATCGCCATGAAGATCAGTGCGAGGGCATAAAGGTCGGAAAACCAGGTGTACAACTTTTTGATATTATTGTAATGAAGGAGGTTGAATTCCCGGATCCCGTAAAGCGGTGTTTTCTTCTCCACCTGGGCGGAACCGTTAGTCAGGTCAATATAAACAGAACCCATCGATAAGAAGATCTCCAGGGACTTTGTTCCAAGCACATGGCTTTTATAATGATCTTTTTCTCCGAGGCGGTCCAGAACAGAAAAGACATAAGCCTCAGTCACATTGCCGTCCTTGGGTAAAGGGACAACAACTTCCTTGTAAGATTTGGCGTAATCGGGATGAACAAGATCGCCTGATTTAAAATGATTCAGGACGATTCCCGAAATGGCATAAATCAGTGTCATTCCAATGCAAAGATAACCTGTATCGCGGTGTATGGCATTATTCCAACGCCGGAGCGTTTTGATCTGCATGTTTACTTTTTAATCTCCTCAAATTTGCTTGCCTCGATGGAATAGAAGGAGAGATGATCCTTGCCGCTGTTTTTCAGGTCCTCACGAAGCGAATTGATCTGGTCCAGTTTGTCCTGCGTACCCTGGTCTTCATGGCCTTTTGCCCCGGTGTGGACTCCGGCATCGTGGTTTTCCTCGGGTTTCTTTACTTCATTCTCCCATTCATTCAGGTATTTTTCATCGATTTTTTCTTCTTTCAATACTCCGAGAACACGCAGACGGCTTCCGACCAGTTTTTCGTCGAATTTTGGAATGTCTTTCCCCGCAGTCACTTCAACTCTTACACTGTCGTTTCCGTCAACAAGGAACATGCGTTTCCCGCCATGCTTACAGGTATGAAGAACGGTGCCTTCAATGATTACGGTTTTTTCGACAATTCCCGCAGCTTGATTCTCAAAAGTTGCGACGGCCACTTTGACGGCATCCCTGGGATCAAGCCCTTTTGAAACCATGTTACAGGCCGAAAGAGTCAATGCCATGATTCCAATTGAAAAGATTAGTTTTCTTGCCATAATCATAATGGGTTTTTACGGGTTTTATGCAAAGGTGAAAAAAAACAACAATAAAACAAAATCGAATTTTTCCCGGCGTTATACCTGCATCGGTATTTCCATCAGCAGGATCTCGGAATTTTCCAGGGCTGTTAAAGAAAGGGAGGTGGTATCCCGGAATCCGCCTCCGTCGCGCCTGTCAAGTTGTGTTCCGGAGATAATGGACGATCCCTCCATTATAAAAACATAGGCGCCACTTCCGGGTTTCTGAAATGAGTAATCTGCCGAATTTCCCTTCTCCAGTGAAATCAGTGAGAACCATGCATCCTGGTTGATCCATACTGCTTCTCTCTCCGTAGGCGATACAACACGTTGCCAGCGGTTTTTCCTTCCGGCAGGATCATAGGTTTTCTGATCGTAACGGGGGGTGATGTTCTTCAGTTTCGGATAAACCCAGATCTGCAATAACCGCAAGGGATGATCAGGATCAGGATTGTATTCCGAATGAAAAATTCCTGTTCCTGCCGACATGATCTGAATATCCCCGCTCAGGATAAGCATCGTATTTCCCATGCTGTCCTTGTGCTCCAATTTTCCTTCCAGCGGGATGGTAACGATTTCCATGTTATCATGCGGATGGCGGTCGAAGCCCATTCCGGCATCGATAAAATCATCATTCAAAACCCGCAATGCACCGAAATGAACCCTTCCCGGATCATAATAATTTGCAAAACTGAAGGTATAGTTGGTTTTCAGCCAGCCGTAATCGGCATGGCCGCGGGTTCCTGCCTTATGAATAATTGCCTGCATCTTTTTTGTGTTTTGAAAACCGGTGAAGATCAGCTCTTCGCCAGTTCTATATTCATCATCAGTTTTATTTCATCTGCAACAACGATACCACCCGCTTCGGTGATGGCATTCCAATGCAATCCGAATTCCTTGCGGTTGATCTTTCCGTTCATCTCAAACCCCGCCATGGTAATTCCATAAGGATCTTTTACGATCCCGCCGAATTCGCCTTCCATTTCCACCTGCTTTGTCGTTCCGCGGATCGTAAGGTCGCCGGTGAGTACAAAACCGCCGGTAATATTTGATATCACGAGGTGTTTTACTTTAAAGTGAATTTCACTATGTGCAGGGTCGATGACCCACTTAGTTTTTTCTGCCTGATTCATGGTGTTTTTATTGTTTGGTTTATCACGACAAAGGTAAGTCGCCGCGCAAGGCCGGGAAAGGGAAAAACACAGGGAAGAATGGTATAAATAGTGGATGACCTACAAATGGTTCGCTTCTCTGAACTCACCGATGGAATTTCCGGTGAAGATCGTCTGCAATACCTCCTTGTCTACGCTCGATCTCTTCCATGGTGCGCAACACGAAAGAAGCCGGGGCACCTGCATGAAGAAGATCGAGACTATATATTTTCTCTTTCACTTTACAGGTTGTTGACGAACAAGGAAACGGTTCAGGGCTTCCTTTTCTGACGGTCCTGGAATTGCGCCTTAATTTCCTTCACGGCATCCTGGTATTGCTTGTAAAGTTTCGGGTTATTGAGCAGTTTCCCGACTTTAGCGTCCCTGGCTTTTTCAAGAGGATCCAATTTGGATGCGTCGCGAAATGCCTGCTGGGCGCGCACATCATCATAAAATTTGGTGAAAATGGCGATGATATTCACCTTTTGCTGCTTTGTAAAAGTGACCGTTTGTGAGATCCGGTCGACTGTGTTTTTGGCCCTGTCGGCAGAAGGCATAGGCTTCCTGTCCGCATGCTGGGCAAGCAGGTTAAGCGCCATAACCATGGCGAACATACCGGATAATAGTACTTTTTTCATTTTCTCCTTTTGTTTATGTAGTGGTACAAATCTACTAAAAAGAACGGCGAAAAGAACAAATGATTTTACAAGGCTGGAAATTATTTAGAAACGACAAACGGCTGATGGTATCTATGGCAGATCATCTGTGCAACCGTGCGGGCTGATTTGATGGCAACCGGCAACCCACCTCCCGGCTGGGTCCACTGTCCGGCCAGGTAAAAATCACGGAGCCCGGGAATAACGGCATCAACAGGCGAAGGTGCGATTAGATTTTTTCCGGGTAACCATCCCTGCGTGCTTCCCTGCCAGTTGTTCGTGTACCGGTGATAGGTAGCAGGAGTGGCTATATCCGTTTCTTCGATGGCGTCTCGAATCCTGCCGAACTTCTCCTCGAGTATCCCGATGATTTCCTCTGCAAATGAGGTTTTCCGTCTTTTGTATTCCTCCGGATCCGAACTTCTCAGGCCGATCCAGTAATCCCCGTTCTTGGAATAAAATTTCACGGTAACCACGCTCTTGCCTTCCGGTGCCAGGGTGGGATCATAATTGTGAAAATGCACTTCTATCCGTGAATACTTTGTCCCATCGGGCGAAACAAGTTCCCTTGCAACCGGAAACCGGAGTATGTGAGGAAGCTCTTTGAATGAACGGGAAACACCCAGGGAAAGAAGGAATACAGAGTAATATACTTCCAGGTTCCTGTGTTCCTTCAGGGCAAGGATCGTTTTGTCCGTATATTTTCCTTTCAACGCGGTAAACAAGGTATAATGCCAATCGGCGGCAGAAATAGTGATCGCGGAGAGTACCCTAGTGCCATCCGACAGCATGACTCCTGTTGCACGACCGTTGTCCGTAACGATTTCATCGACGGCTGAGTTGTAACGTATCTTTCCGCCAAGACCAAGGTATCTTTCTTCAATCTTTCGGGCAAAGTTCAGCGATCCGCCAACCGGGTAACCAACACCCATTTTGTCGTTAAAAGCCAGGGGCAGGGTGATGACCAGCAATGGAACCTCGTCGCCATCGAAAAGCAACTGAAATGCCTCTTTCAGGAAAGGATTCTTCAACTTCCGGGCAAAGGTGAAATTCGTCTGTTTTTGCCATCTCATCATAAAGAATAATAATGGAAGATGTTTGACGAATTTTATTTTTTGCCAGAATGGAAGTAACCCCGGAACCGACCGGATCATCGGCGGGATCTCATAGCCTTGGATCTTCCGCATCGACCGGATCAGTTTTTTTATGAGTACAGTATCCTCAGGAGCAAGATCTACCAGGTAAGATGATAATCTGGCGAGGTTGGTATAGAGATGAAACACCTTGTTCCCATAGCGATCGGGGTTATCCTTCACTTCAAGATCCATCCTTACCTCATGATTCCGGAATTCGATAGAAGACATGTCGATCAGTTCCGACCAGAGCAGGTAAAACGGATTGCTCGGGTTGGATCCTAGTAACCAGTGAATACAGCCGTCGAATGTATATTCCCCTCTTTTCCAACTGGAGCATAATCCGCCAGGACGGGAATTTTTTTCAAAGATCTCCGTTTCAAATCCGTTCATCTGCAGATAACAGCCGGCCGACAAGCCGGCCACTCCAGCCCCGATAATGTTTATTTTCATCCTGAATTGCCCGCTCAGTCACTGATTCATCAGGGATTGTTCTTTTTAACCAGCCGGGAAGCAATGTATGCAAACAATCCCAGTACCAATCCTGAAAGGATACCGAATACGGGCCCGGTAAGAGCCATCATCCGTAACGGATGATTTGGCATCGGCATGTCTGCCATCATTCTGACCATGTCGGGATGATTGGCCATATAGGTGTTATGATAGAATAAATGTATACCTGTGATCCAGACGCAGTTTACCAGGGCGACCAGGAAACCATACAGGAAATACCGGTTGGTGCAGTTCTTTGCAATAAGGTAAGCACAGATGATGAAGATGGCCAGCCAAAAGGCAGGTTCAATCATTGTAGGAATCCAGAATACAGTAGCGAAAGCCATTGCCAGCCCGAAAAGGGAAAGCAGAAAGATCAGTTTCCATTTCATACGCATTGTGTTTTAAGGTAGATGTTTGTTTTTCGGTGCAACCGATAATACAAATATAGCATTAATATCAACTATTCGATTTTCTGGATTTCGCTACCTGCCTACCGGCAGGCAGGCTTCGCTATTTCGCTACTTTATTACTCGCCAACTCACTAGCTCGCCAGCTCACCAACTTGTTTTACTATCTTTGCAACACTAAAATTTCTAAACATGATACTGGTTACCGGAGGCACAGGGCTGCTTGGCTCACATGTTTTGTTTGAACTTGCCCGGCAGGGAAGAAAAGTACGGGCGATCAAACGGAAAAGCAGCGATACCGCCATGGTGCGAAAGGTGTTTTCCTATTATTCAGAAAACCCAGACGAAGTGCTGAAAAAGATCGAATGGTTTGATGCCGACCTGATGGATTTCGGCGCCATCGGGGATGCGCTTGAAGGGATCAAGGAGGTTTATCATGTCGGCGCCGTGGTTTCGTTTTACCCGAGCGATCACAAAGCCATGCTGAAGGTCAACATTGAAGGCACAGCAAACCTGGTGAATCTTTCCATGGATAAAGGGGTTGAGAAATTCTGTTACGTCAGTTCGGTGGCAACACTCGGCCGCGGGCTGAACGGCAACCCGACGAGTGAAGAAGATTATTGGGTAACCTCACGGAAGAATACGATCTATGGCATCAGCAAATACGGAGCAGAACGGGAAGTATGGCGTGGCATGGAAGAAGGGCTGAATGGGGTGATCGTGAATCCGGCGTTCATCCTCGGTCCGGGATTCTGGGCTGACAACTCCGGACTGTTCCGCCTGGTGTGGGAAGGCCTGAAATACTATACCGACGGCATCAACGGGTATGTGGATGCCAGGGATATCGTGAAGGTCATGATACAGCTTATGGACAGGAACATTTTTAACGAACGTTTCATCCTTTCAGCCGATAATATCACGTACCAACAGCTTTTCAGGATGATGGCGAAGTACCTGGGCAAACCGGCGCCTGCTGTCAAAATTCCCAATTTCGTGACCAATGTTGTATGGAGAATGGAAGCAGCACGGACCTTTCTTACACGCTCAACCCCCGTCCTGACAAAAGAGATGGCGCATACTATGCGGCAGAAGTATTCCTATACCCATGGAAAACTCCAAAAGACACTCTGTTTTGAATTTACCCCGCTGGAGCAGTCGATAAGGGAAATCTGTGAGATTTATTTGAAGGAATTAGACGAGAAAGTCACAGAGTCACAGAGTCACAAAGTCACAAAGTAAGTTCAATTTCCGATTTATCTGGCGCCCTTAGCGTCTTCGCGTCTTTGCGGTGAAAGAGCCTTACCAACAAAAGTTTCTCGCAGATTTATTCGCTGATTTCCGCAGAGAAAATTAATTCTTCACCACAATAGGCACATAGTTCACAATAGAATAACACATTAGTACAACTTAACCCCACACTCAAGTCACACACAATTTCGCTACTTCGCTACTTCGCCATTTCGCTATTTTTTTACTCGCCAGCTCGCCAGCTCACCAACTACTCAGGAATATTATTCCGATAGTGCTGATACCGCTCCAGGATATCATCCACAAACCGGCTGGCGCCGGCATATATGGACTGTTCAATTGCCGAATATGTCGAAAATTTCGAGACTTTCTGCGTGCGGCGGGTAAGATAATAACCCACATTTCCGTTCCATTTATTGGGATTCTTCCCGTATTTAACCGCCCGTTCACGAGCCGAAAGCACCTTACCGAGCCCCACATTATACGCCGCAAGAATAAAATTGATGCGTTCCCGCGGATCCGGGATCTCCGATGAAAGTTGGCTGTCGAGCCATTTCAGGAACTTAACGCCGGCAGCCAGTTGTTGCGATGGAGTTGAGACGCTGTCCATCCCGAACTTGTTGGCCGTTTCGGGCATCAGCTGCATGAGGCCGGTGGCATTCCGCGAGGAGACGACCCCCACGTGGAAATTCGATTCTTCGTAGATCAGCGAGGCAAGCAGGCGCCAGTCCCAGGAAATATTTTTACTCAGTTTCCTGATCACATCATCGAAGGGAGATAGCTTATTCCCCTTTACGGAAAAGAAATCATTCCGGAAATAATTGGGAACACCAGGGTTGTCGAAATAGGTCAGATAGGTCTGCTTTAATTCCTTGGTCTTTTTGATTCCCGTGATCCACTCGTTGATCTTCATCAGCAGGGAATCAGAAGAATGAACCACGGCCCAGCCATAATCGTGGAAACCGGAAATGGAATATTCTGCATCGAGGTTGGGGTAGGCTCGTTTTACGATCATGGCCACATACTCATCACAAATGGTATAGTTGATCTTTCCCTCCGCAACCATACCGATAAGTTGCTCGGCATTTTTTTCTGTTTCTTCAATCACCGTGAGGTTCCGTCCGGCCCTGCGAAGGAAGCGCGCCAGCAAAGGCTTATCAAAAAGATTACGCTGTAGGTAAAGGGTGTCTCCCGAAAAATCGGAAGGCGACTTGATCATTTTGACTGCCCCTGTTTTTTTGCCTCCGCTGGGTTTTCGCTGGACCAGCACCAGCCTTGTTTCCAGCAGGGTTTGCGAAAAATGGACCATCCGCTTACCTTCTCCAGTTACCGGCAAGTTGCAGGCGATAACATCGCCTACATTCATATCCATGTAATAATAGAGTTTGGAAATATCATTCGTGGCAATAATCTTCAGAGGTACATCCAGGTAGTCGGCGAAGGAACGGAGAAGACTCAACTGGAACCCCATCGGTTCACCGCGGTAAATGAAATAATCCAGTGAATTCTTGTCGGTAAGCGCAACCATGTAGCCTCTTTCCCGAATCTTCAGGAAAGCATCCTTCGCAGGATCTTCATCCTTCATATGATAAAACTGACGTGCAACCGCCAACACGATAACGATAAGCAGGAGGGGAATAAGCAGCCACCTGTGGCGTTTTCGGATTCTGATGTTTTTCCAGCGCTGCATCTGTCTCAGGTAACTTTTCGGTAGCGCCACACGGCGAAGCTTATGATAGCCAGCGCATAAACTACCAGGGAATAAAAAGAATCCCTGATATCATGAAAGTCTGATCCTTTCAGCATCACCATCCGCATGATCCGGATAAAATAGGCAATGGGGTTGATCCGGTCGAGGTTCTGCGCCCACACCGGCATGCTTTCGATCGAAGTGAAAAGGCCGCTCATCAGGATGAAGATCACCATGAAGAAAAAAGAAACCAGCATCGACTGCTGCTGGGTATTCGTCATCGTGGAGATCAGCAACCCGAATCCCAAAATTACAAATATATAAACAGCTGCCGAAAGAAATATCAACCAGAGGCTGCCGATGATGGGAATGCTGAAGAGCAGCTTCCCGACCGTAAGGCCGAATGCGAGTTCGAACAGGGAGATAATCCAAAAGGGCAGCAGTTTCCCGGCGATGAACTGCACCTTACGGATCGGAGTCACGTTGATCTGTTCAATGGTGCCGATCTCTTTTTCCCTTACAATGTTCATCCCCGATAAAAGAAAAGCGATGATCGTAACAAGCAGACAAAGGATGCCGGGAACCATATAGGTTTTGTAATTCAGCTTCGGGTTGTACCAATAACTGGTGGAAATATTGATGTTCCGTGTTGAAGCCAGCATCGCAGGACTCAGAAAGTCGACCAGAAGTTCCCGGTTGAAATCGAGGATGATCATCATGGAATAGGCATTGATCAGCCCGGCACTGGCGCCGTTGATGGCATTGATGACGACTTGTACCTTGGCTGTATTTTCTTTTACCAGACGCCGTTCAAACCCATAGGGGATATGCAGGATCATATCGACGTTCCCCTTTTTCATCTCTTTCTGGGCCTCCTTATCGGAAAACGAGGTATGTTTAACGATGAAAAACGGGCTTCCTTCAAATTTACTGATCATTTTTCGCGAGGAAGATGACATATCCAGGTCGATGACCGAGACCTTGATGTTCTTCATCTCAAATGTGGCGGCATGCACGAGGATGATCAACTGGACCAACGGTACCACGAAGATGACCGGGAGCATCATCCGGTTGCGGAAAACCTGGATAAATTCTTTCTGGATGATGAAAAGGATCGTATTCATGTTGTCTTATGCTAAACGGATCTTGAATTTCTTGATGCTCATCATGATAAATGCTACGGTAAACAATGCCAGGATGAGGGTTTCTTTCCAGACGTAAATAAACCCATTGCCTTTCAGCATGATGTCTTTGATGATGGTGATGAAATACTTCGGCGGCATCAGGTAGCAGATCACCTGCAGGATGACCGGCATGTTCTCGACCGGGAAGATAAAACCCGAAAGGAGGATGGTTGGCAGCATTAGTGCCATCAGCGAAATCGTCATGGCAATTTGCTGGCTATTGGTGATGCTCGAAATGAGAATGCCCAGCGACAGGGCCATGGTGATGTAGAGCAGGCTCTCCGCCAGGAGCAGGATCACATTGCCTTGGATAGGCACACCGAAGACGAATTTTCCCATTCCAAGGATGATGCAGGAGTCGATAAACGCCAGTACCACGTAAGGGATGACTTTTCCGATGATGATCTGGATCGGGCGAAGTGGCGACACCAGCAGCAGTTCCATAGTTCCGAGTTCTTTTTCCCGGGTGATGGAGAGGGAAGTCATCAGTGCGGAGATCAGTATCAGCAGCATGGCCATGATGCCGGGAACAAACATGAAAACGCCTTTCAGCCCGGGGTTGTATTGCATCCGCACTTCGGGAATGATGCGTATCGGCACCTGTTCAATATTGATAGATAAAAGATAATTGTTGATGATGCCGGAAGCATAGTTTACCAGTATGTTTGCGGTATTCGGGTCGGAGGCATCCCCCAGGATCTGGATATCGGCTTTTCCTTCCCGCTGTAATCTTTCTGCAAAGTTGCTGCCGAAGACCACTACCAGCTTGGTCTTCCCTTCCCGGAAGGTAGTGGCAATCTCAGAATAATTTTTAAGATTTTTTTCCAGGATAAAATATCCTGATGAAAGAATCTTCTCCGAGATCTTCCGGGTCACTTCATCTTTCGAAGGATCAAAGATGGCGATCCTGGCATCTTTGATCTCATTTGTGATCACATATCCAAACAACAGCAGCTGCACGGCGGGCATGCCAAAAAGGATCAGCAGGGTTCGGTAATCCCTGAAGATATGGAAGAACTCTTTGATGACAAACCCAGTGAAGCGCTTCATGGGCTTTTCTTGTTTTTCGCGTAGCTGTAGAAGAACCGCCAGGCCGATACCAGCAGCGGGATTCCCATGCAGAGGAAAAAGGTATATATGATCTCCGGGTTCACCAGTCCGGATAACCTAAGCGTGATCCCACCGCTGATCATAATCGCCATCAGCAGGTAACTCCGGAAGTTGAAGAAGGAAAAGAAACAGGGATTGTCGATCTCGATCAGGTTGATTCGAGTGATGTGTTTTTTGGAGATCCGTGCAAATAGGAGCAGGTAGAAAAAGCTGCCGAATATGATCCCGATCCCGAGTTCCATTGCCAGGAGATGATTCACGCCGATGAGGTGGATCAACGAACGCGAGATCAGGATCCCGCCGGCGATGCTCCATGCACACCCGGCAATCAGCAGGAGGGTCCTTTTTTGTACACCCGGTTTTATCTTTACGAGAAATTTTATCATTTTCATTCCGTTTCAGGCTACCGTTGTCGCTCTTGCAAGCTTCAGGAAGACTTCGTTCATATTGGCTGCACCGTAAGTTTTCTTTAAGGCCGATGGAGTGTCCAGCGCAGCGATTTTCCCATCGACCATGATCGTAACGCGGTCGCAGTATTCCGCTTCATCCATGTAATGCGTCGTGACAAATACTGTGATGCCGTCCCTTGCCGCCTCATAGATCAGGTTCCAGAACTGCCGGCGGGTGATGGGATCGACGCCACCGGTGGGTTCATCCAAGAAAACGATCTTTGGGTCGTGGATGATCGCTACAGAGAACGCCAGTTTTTGTTTCCATCCCTGAGGTATATCGCGGATCAGCTTGTCCCTTGCAGCTTCCAGGGCGAGCCGTTTCATCAGCATGGCGGCCTTTGTGGCGATCTCTTTCCTGCTAAGCCCATAGATCCCGGCATAAAAGCGGATGTTCTCGTAAACCGTGAGGTCGTCGTACAACGAAAATTTCTGACTCATATAGCCGATGTTACGCTTGATCTGGTTGCGCTGGGTGTAAATATCAAAGCCCCCCACCTTCACCTCCCCGGATGTGGGATAAGACAACCCGCAAAGGATACGGATCGCCGTAGTTTTCCC
>Ga0208566_1001616_pt1 | contig 12864 bp, 12 predicted proteins | sample PL_2010_150m_FD_184159 | JGI IMG/M metagenome (GOLD analysis project Ga0208566, IMG submission 184159) | Freshwater microbial communities from Powell Lake, British Columbia, Canada to study Microbial Dark Matter (Phase II) - PL_2010_150m... | ecosystem: Environmental > Aquatic > Freshwater >...
GGATCGTGCGCTGATCTGGCGTATCAAGGGCGGCATCGATTTCAGTGATATCGATTGCACGCACCCGCATATCCGCAGCTAATAAAAATGCACCCTGTCGCAGTTCATCGGCAGATATTCCGCCGGGCATTGCTGCCGGACATGCTGGGACAACTGCGCGATCACATACATCGACATCAAAATCAACATAAATCTCGCGTCCACCACGACCTGCAATATCTAAAGCTCGTTTAACAACCTCGGCGATTGAATGTGTGCGCAAATCTGCGCGGGAAATAACGGTGATGCCATGTTCTTTAGCTCGTGCTGAGTATTCGGCGCTGTTTGCAAAGTCGGCAATGCCTATCTGGACAATGTTTTTTCCAGGCAGACCCGCTTGAATTAGCTGCCAAATGGGGGAGCCATTTGAATTACCATCACGTAAATCATGATGGGCATCAAAAGTAATGAGTCCGATGTTAGTTAAATCTGGCCACAAACCAGATGCCACTGAGTAAGTTATTGAATTATCTCCACCGAGCACCACAACTAACTTATGAGCGCTCAGTAAATTTTTAACGGCCAACTTCACTCGCGCATGACCATCTGTTCCATCAGGAGAGTGCACATCACCTAAATCAGTAAAAGTATTTCCAACTAAATCAATGTCGGCCGATGTTGAAAAAGTCGAGTAACGGGCCAACGCACCTCTAATTGCAGCAGGCGTTAAGTGAGCGTTCGTTGCTGAAATAGAACTCTCATGCGCCGGTACGCCAATCAGGGCTACATCAGCGCTGCTATTGCTAATTGAAAACAAGGTATGAGCACGCGCCCACTTAGGGTCATCAGGCAATGTAGCTGCAGACATGGGTTTATCGTACGGGGATATCTTTCGATAGTATTGTCCTTAAGAAGAGTCGCCCGGATCACCGCGTTGCAGTAATGCACCGAGGAAAGTCCGGACTCCATAGAGCAAAGTGGTGGGTAACGCCCACCCGGAGCAATCCGCGGGATTAGTGCAACAGAAAGTAAACCGCCTTTTAGCAATAAAAGGTAAGGGTGAAACGGCGGTGTAAGAGACCACCAGTAATTGCAGCAATGCAGTTAGCTATGTAAACCCCACTTGGAGCAAGACCATGCAGTTGGCGCTTGAGAGCTGCTCGCTCGAGTCAACGGGTAGGTTGCTTGAATCTGTAAGTAATTACAGATCTAGATGGATGGTGATCCGTTCGTAAGAACGACAGGATCCGGCTTATAGGGCGACTCTTCTTCTAATTAGGTGGGCGCAGGTTAAAACTGCGCTCACCTTTCTGCATTTTGGTTGTACAAGTTGTTACATAACCTGTCGCAGATTTAGATGTGTTTATGGGGAATCCATGGGTAGATATGGGCAGTTTGATGGGCAGATTTCTAACTACAAAAAATCTCAGGGTGAATTACTGATTTTTCAAGGGGTATTCACAGAATCACCTACTATTGTTAAAGGGTGATTGTTGACCAGAAGATATTGAAAGCTCTGGAATCTGAGTCCATTGAGATCCTAAGAGAAACCGCAGCAGCATTTCGCAAACCTGTGATGATGTACTCCATCGGAAAAGACTCTTCAGTTTTGCTGCACTTGGCCAAGAAAGCTTTTTATCCGGCCCCTATTCCATTTCCTTTATTGCATATTGATACAACCTGGAAGTTCAAGGAGATGATTTCTTTCCGAGATGAGGTTGTGGCTGAAGCTGGTGTAAAGCTCCTGGTGCATACAAATCAAGAAGGCGTTGCTGCGGGTGCAAATCCTTTTAGCACGGGAATTTCTGAATACACCCGAATTATGAAAACCGTGGCATTGCGACAAGCACTCGATGAGCACGCATTTGATGCCGCAATCGGCGGATCCAGACGCGATGAAGAAAAGAGCCGAGCCAAGGAGCGCATTTTTAGCGTGCGGGACGAGGGACATAAATGGGATCCAAGAAATCAACGACCAGAACTATGGCGTACTTACAACACACGTTTAGCTCCAGGCCAAACAATGCGAGTCTTTCCTTTGTCGGACTGGACCGAGATTGATATTTGGAGATACATCCTTCAGGAGAACATTGAAGTAAATCCTTTGTACTTTGCCAAAGAGCGTCCAACGGTCAAACGTGGCGAACAGCTCATCATGGTCGATGATGATCGTTACCCACTTTTAGATGGGGAAAAGCCAGAAATGATCAAGGTAAGATTCAGAACACTTGGTTGCTATCCACTAACAGCAGCTGTCGAATCATCAGCAACTAGCATTTCCGAGATTGTTGAAGAGGTATTTTCAGTCAAGCTAAGTGAAAGAGCTACACGCTTGATCGACGGTACAGCCGAAGACTCTATGGAGAAAAAGAAGACTGAGGGTTACTTCTAATGGAGAGATCAATAATCAGACTTCTTACTTGTGGCAGCGTTGACGACGGAAAAAGTACTTTAATTGGTCGCTTATTGGTTGAAACTGACAGTATTCCGCACGACACGATTGATTCAACACGAAATGTTCGACGCAGTGGTTCGACTATTGCTGCAGGGGAAATTGATTTTAGTTTGCTTACCGATGGATTAGAAGCCGAGCGTGAGCAAGGAATCACTATCGATGTTGCATATCGTTCAATGTCCTTATTAGATGGTAAGCGTTTAATCATTTCTGACGCGCCTGGGCATGAGCAGTACACGCGAAATATGGCTGTCGCTGCTTCCAGAGCAGACATAGCGCTCGTATTAGTTAATGCGACGAAGGGAGTTCGCACTCAGACCCTTCGCCATCTCACGATCTGTTCATTGATGGGAATCAGCCGTGTAATAGTTGCAATTAATAAATTGGATGCAATGAATTACAGCCAGTCAGTCTTTGAAGAGATTCGCGGAAATGTCCAGACCGCCTTAACGCGCATGCATCTTGATGATGTTTTGTTCATACCTTTAAGCGCGTTAGCTGGCGATAATGTTGTGCAGGGTTCGGTCAATATGGGCTGGTATGAAGGACAAACCTTGCTTGAATCAATTCAGGAATGGCGACCAGCAGAAGCAATTGATGTATCTGCGCGAATGAGGATCCAATTAATTTCTCGTGCAGAGAATTTCAGAGGTGTATCTGGAACCGTGCACAGAGGTAGTTTTACTGTCGGTGATGAAGTGAAGATATTTCCTAGCAATCAGAGCGCTACTATTGCAAAGATTATTACCTATAAAAAAGAGATCCAGAGTGCGCACGATTCAGAGGCAGTCACATTACTTTTAGAGCCTGAAGTGGATGCAACAAGAGGCGATTTGATTGCAGCCTCTAAGGAAGAGCTACATCCCTCAGATAGATTTAATGCAGATATTGTGTGGCTTCATGAAGATCCTCTTATCCATAGTCGCTCATATCTTCTCATTGCAGGATCAAGCCAAACACCGGCAACAGTGACTCGTATTCGCCACAAAATTGATGTCAATTCGGGAAGTCAGAATTCAGCTACGAATTTGGGTGTCAACGAAATTGGTTCAGTTGAGATCGCAACTGATGCTCCATTAACTTTGTTGCCTTACCTTCAATCGCGCGAGTTTGGAAACTTTATACTCGTTGACAGATTAACCTTCAGAACTGTGGGTGCCGGAATGATTCGACACTCTTTGCGTCGTGGTGAAAATGTAGTCTCTCAAAAATACGAGGTAAACAAGGCAGCACGCGCATTGCAGAAGAATCAAAAAGCCCAAGTAATTTGGCTAACGGGACTCTCTGGCTCGGGCAAATCAACAATTGCAAATGGTGTTGAAAAACGCCTCCACGCTCTTGAAATGCATCCCTATGTTCTTGATGGAGACAATCTGAGAATGGGATTGAATGCCGATCTTGGGTTTACACCTGAAGACCGCGCTGAGAATGTTCGTCGAATTTCTGAAGTTGCTAAGGTCTTAGTTGATGCAGGTTTGATCGTTTTGGTCGCAGTTATTAGCCCCTTCGAAGCTGATCGGCAACGAGCGAGATCACTCTTTGATGAAGGTGAATTCCTAGAGGTATATGTCGATACTCCAGTCGAGGTGTGTGTTAATAGAGACCCTAAGGGGCTTTATAAGAAAGCCAGCAAGGGAGAGATTCCAAATTTCACAGGCATAGGTCAAAACTACGAAGTTCCGAAGAATCCAGATCTGCATCTCAAGGGCGATGCAGACTTAGGCGAAAACATAGAAAAGGTTATGAAGCATCTCTTCTAGTAGTACTTTTCAATAAAGATGCCTTTTTTTCGAAGACGTTTAAGAATCTGCTGGTAAGTAAGACCAAACTTTTCAGGATTCTTCGCTTGATCTTGCCATGCTCCTGATTGCATTTTTTCGGCAAGCATTTGTTCATCAAAGTACTTTCTCATTATGGGATGGTCATCAAGTCCAACAAATGTCAGAAGTGCAGAATAACTTTCTTCTCGTTGATGAATCACTAACTCTTCAAGTCGAATCTCGAGTTTAGCGTTCTGGGGTATCTGGATCAGTGATTTGTGGGCATGCACAATTCTTTTTCCCCACCAAAGAAGTGCTTTCTCAGGGGTTGCAGGCCCCCATCTTTCCTTTGAGACAGATAGTGCCACATCACGGCCATCACGAATCATGTTGATAAACTTGGCTTCTGGGAAAATCGCATAGATATACTTAGCACTTATGATATTAGTTGGTGTCGAATCACCAAAGTAATCAGTCTCATTTGAATTTATCTGTGCTCTAGAAAGCGAATAGAAAAAATCTCTGGATGCTTCCTTCGGATCATTTTTATATTTCTCCTGAAAGCTCTTTAGTGCCTGGTCTAGTGCATCCAAAGGGATTCCTTGGATCAGTCCCCGTTGATTACCTTTTTTTCCAATCTCACTCCACCAACTCCCATGAACTCTCGATGAAAAGATCTCGAAGTTACTTTTACCCATTATTGGTAGTAGCTTTCCAGCAATCGCGTTTCGAAGTTCTTTGAGGGAACGCTCCTCAGAAAGTGGCCTTTTAAAATTAAAATCAATCAATCCTTTACGTTCAGTCAGATACTTAATTTCCCGAGGCAAGCTGGCATGAAATTTTGGATGTCTAGCAAGTAAATTTAGGATGATTGTGGTTCCACTGCGACCGGTACCGCCTGCAAAGACTGGTACTAACTGTTGTTCCATAATCTCACTGTAAGGGTCTGGGTAAGAGGATTTAGTAATAAAAAGGGGATTTTGAGAAAAGAAGGCAAATTCACATAGATATCACAGTAATATGCAGCCTTGCGTCCCTCAAACGACGCTTTATCTGATTATTGTTTAACCCTCAAATGTTTATTCAGAGTTAGGTGTTGCGAATTCATGATTAAAGAAAATCATCGTCGTTCAATTGCCAAAGCCTTAACTTGGCGTGTTACCGGTACTCTCGACACTTTCCTTCTCTCCTTCCTAATTACCCGCCAACTTAAATTCGCAATAGCTATTTCAGCGACAGAGCTAGTCACAAAAATTGTGCTGTATTACTTCCATGAGCGTATCTGGGAAAAAGTGGGGTGGGGTCGTTCAGACTCTGCATCAGTAACGGCGAGCTAAGCCAATAAATATGCCTGGATTTAGAGCAAAAGAATCCTCTCCAGTCTTCATCGGCGGCACGGGGCGCAGTGGTACGACGGTTTTAGGCGATCTGCTCAATGAGCACTCCCAGGTGCGAACTAGTAACCCAACTGAAATTAAGTTCCTTGCTAATCGTGGTGGTTTTCTAGATGTTGTTTTTGGCTCTATGAGTTCACAGATTGAAAATCGAGAAAAGATTTCAATTTTTCATTACCGAACTTATCGTCAGCGTGCGCAGCAGGATTTGTTACACAGGCGTCAACGTTTTGATGAGTTTAACAACAAAATATGGGAGAGATGGTGGGAGATTGATGGTCCAGCACCACACGGCCCCGGACTTCATGCAGGGATCGAGAAGAAGGATCTGCAGAGGATTCTGAGCGAGTATTCCCATTCACTTAAAAAAAGACCCTTGAAGCATGCCAGGAAGTTCATGAGGTCATTTCTTTTATTACAGAAAAATCATAAGGAGGAAAAGTACTGGGCTGAAACAACGCCGATGAATATCTCGTATTCACACCGCTTGACCAAATTATTTCCTGAAGCAAAATTCATTGTGATTCGTAGAGATGCTAGAGATGTTATTGCCTCGCTGCTGACTAAGGACTGGGGGCCTAATACTCCTTTAGAAGGCATTGATTGGATTGAGGCTAGGTTGCGTTCAGACAACGATGCCCTTAGGGCTGTCGAACCAAATAAAGTTCTAATAATTCACCTTGAGAATCTGGTTACTAATTCTCCAGAAGAGACTTATTTGAAAATTCTAGAATTTCTTGAGTTAAAGGATGAGCCAGCGATGCGGAAATTTCATACTACTAAGATGACAACAGAAAACGCATCGTCGGGACGTTGGAAAACTGAGATTGATACCCCAGAATTTCGTGAAGCGATTGAGAGCATGAATGTACGTCTTAGAAGTGACAATATTTTTTGAGTGTTAGTTTTCATATAACTCTTTATGGGCAATTGTGTGGGCAAGCCAGACAAAGACGCAGGCTAGGGACTCCTTGACAGGATCCGGCTTATAGGGAGACTGTTCTATACTTTTTAGTTACTGCGAGTAACCGCGTATATATGTAATACTTTGGTCACAGTGGTTTGGTAGTAACTGGGAGTTGGCGTTATGCCGACTCCCTTTTGCTTTCTATTCATCTTTATGCACAGATGATTCACTCACCTCTTATTAGCGCCGGCATTCAATCTAACTTCGCTCTCGTGATGGGGGCGTGTTGTAATTGGCAGCCTAGTCGTTTACCAAACCACTGGAGCGGGTTCGAACCCCGTCGTCTCCACCACCGTCTTAGTTAATGCAATTCGATCTATTGGTAATGGTCAAAAGAATTGCAGTAGCTGTGCATGGGAGGGCCTCGAGAAATCGAGGCCTTTTCCAATTTCCCGGCTTATAGATCGGTTCTTCTTCTGTAAATTCGATATGTTATTTATGACTTAGGGCGAAGTACAACCGCCTTATATAGCGAGACATTAACCATAAATATAAGAGCAAGTAGAGCCCAACCCATTTTACCCATCGTTACAAGAGCAAATGTAACGAGCGTAGGGCCGATGATGTCGGAGAGCCCATTTCCAAAAGTCCAGATTCCGTAATATGCGCCTTGGCGAGTTGAGTCCGCGAGATCAAATGAGATTTGCCAGTGGATCATCGAGATTACAAGCTCTGCCATTACATGAAGTCCCATGCCAGCGAAAAGTAGTAATGATGCAATTTTTGCCGATGGTCCCTCAGCAAATGCATAGAGCCCGCAGGCTGCAGCCAGTAGCAATCCACTGAGTAGATATTGATTTGCCGAATCCTTGAGAGGTTTTGATCGTTTACTTACTTTAATTTGGAAGAGAACTACTGAAACAGTATTTAAAAGCAGGAGTGTTGAAACCCACCAGCGAGGGGCATTTGTGTACTTAACTATCCAAATCGGAATACCGATGCTTTGAATCATGAAATGAAGGTTAGTTATAGCTGCCATTATTGTTGCCAAGAGGTATCGACCATCTTTAAAGATGGACCAGTCGAACTTTTCACGTTCTCGAAGTGTTGGAGTGAAGTATGGAACAGTGCGATAGATAAGGGCACCAATTAAAAAGGTGCAAGCATTGAGAAAAATTGCGATTCGGTATCCATCTGCTGAATTTATTGCGAGTGCTATACCAGCACCAAGAGAACCTAGCCCTATGCCCAGGTTATTTACAGATCTTGTGTAGGCCCGGTTACGCGCTGCATTGGCAGCGTTGCCTACGCGTGCAATAAGCGTCAATTGACCATTTCGGCTAAATACATTTGAAATCGAATCGGCGGCAAATACCAGAACAAGCCATAGAAATGAATGGACGAAAATGAGAGCAAATATCGCTAGCCCATTTGTAGTCATGGACCAGACCACCACGGTTCGCTGACCAACGCGGTCGACAATATGGCCTGCCGGTATGGTCATGATTAGTCCGGCAGCAGCTCCAATAGAAAGAGCAAGGGCGGTCATGCTTGGTCCCAAACCTTCAATAAAAGAGAAGTAAATAACCAAGATCGACGTTAAGAGACCGTTACCAAAGCGATCTATAAGTGAAGCAGCTGAAACCTTACGAATAATTGGGTCTTCGTGGATAAGTTTGGAGAGCCTCGACGACATGCGAGGAATATTACTCTTAAGATTTCCTTCACAGTTATTTAGCCTCAGCCGACATTAGACTTTTAGGTGCCTCGAATTATCAAAGTATTTTTGTCATGCACATGTTGTCCCCACTAAGGACATATTCACTAAAGGCTTCGCACTCTTCATAACCTAAGGATGCATACAGCTGACGAGCAGATTTGAAGGGTTCAGTTGCACCTGTTTCCAGGCTGATGCGCTTAATTCCTCGCGCCTTGGCGAAATCTTCAATGTACGCCACCATCGCTTTGCCAACTCCATGTCCTCTGGATTTAGCAAGCGTGTGCATAGATTTAAGCTCAGCATGATCAGCGTCTAATATTCTTATTGCACCCACACCAACCAATTCACCACGAACTCGTGCTCCGAAAACGGTGATACCGGGGGCAAATAATTTCGATGCATCAAGTGCGTAAACATGTTCAATTGGAGTGGAGCTCGTGCAGAGAAGCCAATGGGCTTGGAGGACCTGGGCTAACTCATCGGTCAGAGACTTTTCCGTATTGATTTCAATCTGCATGTGCTTAAGTTTAATGCCGGAGGTCCGGTTTATATGGCGGTTCTTTTTCAAGGTAACGATGTAGCCTTCTGGTCGTGAAGATGAATGCGCCGAGTGAGTTCTCAATCCTGGCGATCTTATGGGGCGGATCATTTCTCCTTGTGCTTCGAGTCGTTGATGCCTTCGATTGGGCTGGGACAGTTTCAGTTCGTGCGCTGATCGCGAGTCTTACTCTCTTTCTGATCGCGAAGTTAAGCAAGCGACGACTTGATTTTTCTATTGGGGCAGTGCCTTTTTTGATTTCTGGCGCAACAACTGTCGCACTTCAGCTCATTGGATTGTCTTTTGCGGTTCCCCGAATCGGTACAGCAATGACTGCAATTTTAGTCGGAGCCATTCCATTGTATTCAGCACTGATCGGACGGCTACTCGGTATTGAAAAATTGAAGGCCATCGGATACTTCGGATTAGCACTTGGATTCCTTGGCATTGTTCTCTTGGTCGGTTTTCCCGAAGGAAGCGCCTCTAAAGAGTATCTAACTGGAATTCTAGTCGCCGTCATTGGATGTATATCTGCTGCCTTTGGAAGTAACTACTCAAAAATAAAAATGTCATCAGTCGGTGTCTGGGAACAAGTTATTGGAGCTTTCTTTTACGGAGGCTTACTAACGGCGCCACTATTGATTTTCGTTCCATTTCATCGTACGCCTACGGCGTTTGATTGGTTCAATATCATCGCACTTGCAGTTATGTGTAGTGTCGTGTGTTACGTAATTTACTTCAAATTAGTGGCCGAAATCGGGGCGACGCGTGCCATCAGTGTGGAGTTCCTGGTGACGCTAGTTGCTGTCCTGATTGGCGCACTCTATTTGCATGAAAATATCTCTTTAGTTCAGCTCCTCGGCGGAACTTTAGTAGTTATCGGTTGCATACTGATTCTTGATTTGTTCGGGATTGGGAAAAGGCTATCCAGGCAAGTAATTGTTTGGTGAAGTTTTGGGCATTTAGCCCCGTTCAACTTTTTATTGCTAAACTCCAAACATGAGTGAGCTTCCTCCATGTCCTGAGTGCAAATCTGAGTTCGCCTATGAAATGGGAGCACTGTTGGTCTGCCCAGAGTGTGCCCATGAGTGGAACCCTGCCGAAGATGTAACTGAGTCGGACCGAGTTATTAAAGATGCCTCTGGAAATATTTTGGCTGATGGCGACGATGTCACGATTATTAAGGATATGAAGGTAAAGGGAAGTTCTAACACTTTAAAGGTCGGAACAAAAGTTCGTGGAATTCGCCTAGTTGATGGTCCTGGGGATCACGATATCGAAGCAAAAGTCGATGGTTTTGGTCCAATGAACTTGAAATCGAGCATTGTGAGAAAGGCCTAGGTTATGGACTTAAACGAATCAATTGAAAAATATAGGCAGGCAACCGAAGAATTCATTGTTGCGTTTTCTAAATTAACAGATGCTGAATTAGATGCGGCAAAAGATCAGGGTTGGACGGCTCGACAGGTGATTCATCATGTTGCAGATAGCGAGGCTCAGTCTTACGCCAGATTGCGCCGACTAATTGTTGAGCCCGGCACGCAAATCCAAGGCTATGACGAAGCCGCCTGGGGTGAGAATAAGACCTTGGGTTATGAAGAACTTCCTATTCAGATCTCACTCGATGTTTTTAAAGCCGTTCGGACCTCTTCGTTGGAAATCTTGAAAAGGCTATCTGTGGACCAATTAGAGAATGCCGGAACACATAGTGAATCAGGGGAGTACTCGATACAAACTTGGCTTGAGACATACATAAAGCATCCAATGGAACATTCAGCGCAGATTCGTTCAGGCTTATAAGGTGATGATTCATATTGCCGGAAAACAAGAATCGCTATTTCTCTAACCCAATGAATACATTGTTATCGGGGATAAGGTTGCTCTATGTACAGTGACGTTTTGCTCTTAGATGGTGGTCTTTCAACGGCCCTTGAGCAGCTAGGTAACACGCTAAATACCTCTTTGTGGTCTGGGGAATTACTCAAGTCCCATCCCGATCAAATCCGTGCTGCACACAAACTCTTTGCCGATGCCGGTGCTGAAATTTTGATAACAAGCTCGTACCAGGTTACTTATCCAGGATGTTTGATGCTGGGCTGGACCAAAGATGAAGTACATGCAGCACTTGTCGCATCAACAGAACTAGCCAGATTTCCTAATGTGAAGGTCGCTGCATCCGTTGGCCCCTACGGAGCATTTCTTGCAGATGGTTCTGAGTACCGCGGGAACTACGGCCTTTCCATTGAAGAGCTTAGGGATTTTCATCGCGAAAGATTAGTAACTCTCATCTCAACAAATCCTGATTTCTTAGCATTTGAAACAGTTCCAGAGATAACAGAGGCCCGGGCTCTGATTGAATTGATGAACGAGTCCGAGTCGAAAATCCCATATTGGATTAGCTTTTCCTGCAAATCAGAGAGCGAACTATGCTCTGGAGAAAGCTTTGCCGACGCGGTGAAAGTTGTGAATGATTCATCAAAAGCCTTTGCCGTTGGGATCAATTGCACCGCCCCGCAACTAGTTGCACCATTACTCAAAAGTGCGAGTTCAAAGATTCCCTTCATTGTTTATGCAAACTCTGGTCGTACGTGGGATGCCGCCACGAAAAAGTGGGATGGCTCGGGGGATCTGGTATTTGATTCACAGCTGATCCAAAAGTGGAGAGCCTTGGGGGCTTCAATTATCGGAGGCTGCTGTGGCGTTGGGCCATCAGATATTGCCGCACTCAAGCTGATTAACGATTGATTCTGTAGAGTATGAGTATGAACTCTCCAATCCGAGCTGAAATCTTCGACACAGGTAATCCTAAAATAAAATCTGCTCGCATCGTAATTGATGCCTCTGCCGAGAGAATTTTTAGTTTATTAACCAATCCACAGCGACATATTGATTTCGACGGTTCAAAAACAATTCAAGGCAATTTTAGTGGCCCAACTAAATTGGAGCTTGGATCAAAGTTTGGTATGCAGATGAAGTTGGGAATCAAGTATCGAATTCTCAACACGGTGGTCGAGTTTGAGGAAAATAGAAGAATTGCTTGGCGACACTTGGGACGTTGGCGCTGGAGGTATGAACTCCGCCCAATAACGCCCAGCCAAACTGAGGTTACCGAGACCTTTGATGGCACGACTTCAATTTCTCAACTCTGGCTCAATTGGCGCAAGGCTTATCCCTGGACCCAGATAGCCGTTGCAAAAACCTTGGTCCGACTGAAGGAGATTGCCGAGGAGAGCTAGTTCGCTGCCAGCGACAGGTTTGCTAAATTATTGCTATCTCATTGCATGGCAGGCACCGTTAGAATCAGCCGATGCTTTCTAAGTTTGCCCCCTTCAAAGAGTTCACTTCGATACTCAATCCACACTCGCGCCGAATAATTCTTGGAATCTCATTGAACGCTATCGGTGGTGGTATGACACTCTCTCTTTTGATGGTTTATCTTCACGATATCCGTGGCTTTACTACGACATTTGGCGGCCTACTGATGGCTTGGGGTGCCTTAGCCGGATTAATTTTGACAGGCCCATTAGGTGCTCTCGTGGATCGAATCGGTCCAAAGAAAGTAATTATTCCCGGTCTCATAATCGCCTCAATCTCTGCCTTCTCTTTTTCGCAAGTAACCACTCACGGCCAGGCGATATTTTCGATGACACTTTTTTCCTTAGGCGGCCAATGTATTTGGCCCTCCCAGATGGTTATTTTGACGCGTGTAACACCAGAGGCTGACCGTGCAAAAATATTCGGATTCAACTTTATGTTACTTAACCTAGGCCTAGGAATTGGCGGGCTACTTTCATCTGTAATTATTCAAGAGGGCTCAGTTATCTCCTTCCAATTCATGTACTGGGTGGATTCACTGACTTATATTTTGTATCTTTTAATCATTCTGGGTCTTAAGACGCCGCATGCAGGTAAATATATTGCGAAAGAGCACGAACCAAAGAGCGGTAGCTATCGTGAGATATTTTCCCGAAAAGACTTGACAGTGCTTACATTTGCGGGTGTCGTTCTTTTAACTTTTGGGTATGGACCACTGCAATCTGGAATTCCAATTTATGCAACCCAATATCTTGGACTCTCACCTAAATGGCTTGGTGTAATTTTTGGGGTAAAT
>Ga0208566_1001618_pt1 | contig 12852 bp, 7 predicted proteins | sample PL_2010_150m_FD_184159 | JGI IMG/M metagenome (GOLD analysis project Ga0208566, IMG submission 184159) | Freshwater microbial communities from Powell Lake, British Columbia, Canada to study Microbial Dark Matter (Phase II) - PL_2010_150m... | ecosystem: Environmental > Aquatic > Freshwater > Lake...
ATCTGTTGCTCTCCCCCAGATAATGTGCCCCCGGCCTGGGATGTGCGCTCCTTTAAACGTGGAAAGAGTGTGTAGATTTTATCGAGATCCTCATCCATCTCGGCTTTGCGGCTCTTGCGATGAAACTTTCCCATCTCAAGGTTTTCCAGAACGCTCATTCCAGGAAAGATTCCGCGCCCCTCAGGGGCCTGTGAGATTCCAAGATCTACTCTCTCATGGGCGGCAACTTTAGAGATATCTTGGCCATCAAATAAGATCGCACCACTTGATACCTTGCGAAGGCCTGAGATTGTCTTGAGCGTTGTTGTTTTGCCGGCGCCGTTAGCACCGATTAATGTAACGATCTCACCCTCATTGACAACGACAGAGATTCCCTTAATCGCCTCGATCTTGCCGTAGTGGACGTGGAGATCTTTAATTTCAAGACGCATCTGCTGGCACTCCTAAATAGGCCTCAATAACCTTGGGATCTTTCTGCACTTTACTTGGCAGGTCATCGGCGATCTTGATTCCAAAGTCTAAAACCGCCACGCGATCTGAGATGCCCATAATCAGCGACATATCGTGCTCGATCAGAAGGATTGTGTAACCGGCATCGCGGATCTTTTTGATCAACGCTGCAAGCTCAACTTTTTCCGCCGGATTAAATCCAGCGGCTGGCTCATCTAGTAGGAGTAGGCGTGGCTCAGTACCCATTGCCCGTGCGATTTCGAGGCGGCGCTGAACACCATAGGGAAGGTTCTTTGCCAAGCGGTCTGAGTACTCATCAATACCAATGAAGGTGAGGATTTCAATAGCGCGTTCACGGTTTTCCCGCTCTTCCCGACGGGCTCGGGGCAGACCAAAAAGAGCGCCAATGAGGCCACTCTTCTTATGCGCATCTGTAGCAGTAATCACGTTTTCAAGGGTGGTCATATCCCCCCACAAACGGATATTCTGAAAAGTTCGTGCAATACCTAACTGCGTGATTTCATATCGTTTTTGCTTTTTTAATTCAATGCCATTAAATGTAATAGAGCCACTCGTTGCCTGATAGACACCGGTAATAACATTAAAAACCGTTGTCTTACCCGCCCCATTAGGGCCAATGAGGGCGAGAATTTCACCCTTTTTTACCTCAAGGTTTACTTCGCCAAGTGCTGTCACTCCACCGAACTTCATAGTTAGGTTCTTAATCGAAAGAAGAGTCTCAGACATTTAGGCGTTGACCTCTCTTTTTACTATCGCCTTCTCGCGCTTCTTGCGAGGCAATAAACCATCTGGCCTAAAGTTCATGACGACAACTAGAACTGTGCCAAAGACCAACAGCCGTGCATCAGAAATAAAGCGGATTCGATCTGGCAGATAGCCTAGAATTGTTGCGCCAACTACGACGCCCCAAATGTTTCCAATTCCACCAAATACAACGCAAGAGAGAATTAAAATCGAGACGTTAAGCGTAAACATCTCAGGTGCGATAAAAAGATTCTTGGAGGCATAGAGAACTCCAGCGGCACCTGCAACTGCTGCACCCAATGTAAAGGACCAGATCTTATATTTGAGAGTCGGTACTCCCATGAGCTCTGCTGCATCCTCATCTTGACGGATCGCCTCCCAGGCTCGTCCTGGACGTCGCACACTTAAACGCCGAATCATCCAGATGACGAGCAAGATCATCGTTACAACGACCCAGAAGAAGACCTTTTGATCATCTAACTTAAACTTTAAAGGACCGATATCTGGAGGCATTGGGACGTTAGCGATTCCATTAGGACCCTTTGTCCATGAAGAGTTCAATGCTATGAGGCGAACTATCTCTCCAAAACCTAAAGTTACAATTGCTAAATAATCTCCCCGTAGACGCAGGGTGGGAAGACCAAGTAAGACACCGGCTAACATCGCAAAGCCGATACCAAAGGGCATGATCTCCCAGGTATTTAAACCTGTATGGGTGCCCATAAGCGCCATCGTGTAGGCACCAATTGCAAAGAAGGCAACGTAGCCAAGGTCGAGCATTCCAGATTTTCCTACAACGATATTGAGGCCGAGGGCCATTAACACAAAGACGCCAACGGGATAGACAAGCACGGCGTCATATGCGGCGATGGGTGTTGCTAAGAAGCTCGCGCCAGCAAATGGGAGTAGTCCTACGAGAACTATTGAGATCAGTGCAATAGCTATTCGTTTTGGATGGTTAGCGCGCTCCCAAATACCAGCGCCCCAGTCGCGAAGATTAAAGTCGTTACCTATTTTCATACCCTTACGCCCTCGTTGACTGGACTGCTTCGCCAAATAAACCATTTGGCTTAAAGAGTAGGACCAAGACTAGGACGATAAATACGGTCACGGCCTTCCACTGAGTTCCAAGGACGGCGGAGGCGTAGACCTCAAGTAGACCCAAACTCAGGCCACCAAAAAAAGCTCCACGAATATTGCCGATACCCCCTAAAACAGCGGCTGTAAATGCTGCCAGACCCATGGTGAAACCAATATTGAACTTGGTGTACTCGAAAACAGTAATGTAGAAGAATCCCGCTGCACCGGTTGCCAAGCCACCAACTAAAAATGTTGTAGTAATAATCTTATTGAGATTTACTCCCATAAGCTTTGCCGCATCTTCATTCTGTGACACAGCTCGAATCGCTTTTCCCATTCTTGATAATTTAATAAAACGCTCAAGAATAAAGTAGATAATCGCTGCGGCGATAATGGTAATAATCGTATCAAGGCGAATGTTGGCACCCCAGATTTCGGTAAGAATAATCTTTTCAAGCACACGCGGTGAGCCAACTGGCCTAGAGCTTGTGAGTAGACGCATTACCTCTTGAAGGGCAATTGAGATTCCAATAGCTGAGATTAAAGTTGCAAGGCGGTTAGTGCCCTTCATGCGCAGGCGACGGTATGCAACGAATTCAACAAAGACTGCCGTCAAAGCAGCGACAAACATCGACATGAGTAATGCCGAGATTAGAACTAGAGCTAACTTCCACCCTTTGGCTGGCTCTGATGTTTGGGTGTAGTGAAAAATATCGCGATTAGTAATGACAGTTCCAAAAGTTCCCCACATGAAAATCTCTGAGTTTGCGAAGTTAATCATTCGAAGAACGCCATAGACCATGGTGTAGCCAAGTGAGATCAGGACGTAAATGAAGCCGAGAGCGATGCCAGCGATTGTGAGAGACCAGAACTGGTCAATTAGAACTGCAAACATGGCTCCCCTTCACGATTTCTTCTGCGCGAGTATAAAGGTAGAACTTACACAAGAGGTGGGTGTCTTGGCCTCTTTTTCAAGAGATTTTCAAGACACCCACCAACTTGCTAAGCGTAAGTACTAAATACTTACTTGATGATTCCTGTATTAACTAGAACGCCGGCCTTTGAAGTAAATCCAGCGAAGAGTCCGTAGGAAATGTCACCATTGCTATCGAACTTAATTGTGTTACCACTCACGCTCTTACCGCTATAGGCGTTAACCCACTTGAGCATTGCTGCGCGAGTTGTCTTTCCGGCCTTGATACCTTCAAGGAAGATGTTTGCAGCATCGAATGATTCAACTGAGTAAACACCAGATGAGACACCCATTTGCTTCTTGAAATCAGCTTCAAGCTTTGCGCTAATACCAGCTAAACCACCTACACCAGTAACGCGTGATCCTTCAGCTGCAGCACCTGCAAGCTTTGGGAACTCCTGGTTGAAGACTCCGTCGCCACCAGCAAATATTGCTGTTGAACCTGAGTCACGAAGCTGCTTGATGAATACTGCAGCCTGGCTGTAGTAACCAGTGTAGATAACAACAGTTGCGCCAGATGTCTTAATCTTTGCAATCGTTGGACTGAAATCAGTTGTTGTATTTGGAACTGAGTCTCCACCACCAACAACAGTTGCGCCCGCTACTTTCTTCAAGCCGGCTTCAACGTAGCCACGAAGAGGTACTGCGTAAGCTGATTGATCATCGAAGACAAATACCTTGGCATTGGATACACCGGCAGTGGCGTACTTAGCCAACGCTGGACCCTGCAAGTCATCTTTTCCTACGACGCGGTGGAATACTGGTCCGCCGAAGTCAGGTGATGCTGGATCAGTCAGTGATACACGTGTAGCCGATGGAGAGATCATTGCTAATCCGCCAGCCTTGTAATATGGAAGTGAGGCGATTGTTGCACCTGAATAAGCTGCTCCTACAAGTCCAATAATATTCTTATTAGAACCTGTGCCTGGGGCAACTGTTGATGCAACAGCTGGATCTCCCTGATCATCTACTGCAACTATCTTGATAGTAATTCCCTTATTCTTAGCCATAAATACCTTTGCGGCATACTTAACGGCATTGATCTCATCGATTCCAGTTGAGGCTTCGCCACCTGAAAGTGGGCCTTGGTAGGCGATGGTGTACGTCTTATTGGCTGCTTGTGCACCTGTAGTTGATGCTGCTATGGCTCCAAAAACGAGAGCTGCTGCAGATACAACGGCAAGTGAACTGTGAATCTTCTTGTTCATTGAGTGCCTTTCCTGTTCATTGTCCCGGGACAGGGAGACCAAAAGAGTAATGGCTAGGGTTGAATCTTCACAAGCCCAAAGTGAGCCTACAATGTTTCATTTTCGTTATAAATCCACTGCGATTACGGCACAATATCGCCGTTAATCCAGCGGCACCGCATCTGGGCTAATAACTGCTTGGGCTACGGCCTTCATACTCATCCGCCGATCCATGGCCGCTCTTTGAATCCAGGAAAATGCTGCGGGCTCGGACAAGTTAAGTGCCTTCATCAAAATCCCTTTTGCTCGATCAATTAATTTTCGAGTTTCAAGTCGTTCATGTAAATCGGCTACTTCATCGGCAAGTGAGCGCATCTGTAGATACCTACTCATTGCAATTTCAATGGCAGGGACTAAATCAGTGATAGTGAATGGTTTAACTACGTAGGCCATCACCCCAGCATCACGAGCACGATCGATGAGCTCCTTTTGCGAAAATGCAGTTAACATTAAAACAGGAGCTATATTAATTATCTTTTCTGCTGCAGATATTCCATCCATTACTGGCATCTTGACATCTAGAATTGCAATATCAGGTTTGTGAAGAATGGCTAAATCAACTGCCTCCTGGCCATTGCTAGCCTCAGCAATTACTTCATAGCCAGCACCTTGTAACATTTCGACAAGATCCATGCGGATGAGTGCTTCATCTTCGGCAACGAGAATACGAATCACTGAAATCATCCTTTCAGGATGTAATTTTTATTAGCGTGCCCCGAGTCGGATTCGAACCGACACTATGCAGTGTTTGAGACTGCCCTCTCTACCGTTGGAGTACCGAGGCGTTAAGGGTAAATCTTAGCGGTAGGCAGGAGCGGCGCCACCAACGGCATCGCCCACACGGTGAACGCGCATCGCATTAGTAGAGCCAGGTATTCCAGGAGGAGATCCAGCAACAATCATGACGTTATCTCCAATATCTGCACGTCCGGAGTCGATTAAAACTGCATCGACCAACTTCACCATCTCATCGGTTGCACCAACGATTGGGGTCAACATTGATTCAACTCCCCACGAGAGCGCTAAGCGGTTATATGTTCCGACCTCAGGGGTCATTGCAAGAATTGGAATTGGAGAGCGAAGCCGTGACATGCGTCGAGCTGAATCTCCGCTTTGCGTGAATGCAACTAAATATTTAGCAGCAACAATTGCACCAACTTCTGTTGCAGCCTTTGTAATTGCGCCACCCTTAGTGCGAGGTGCGGTCTTAATCGGACGAATACGCTCAAGCCCACCCTCCTCTGTCTTTTGAATAATGCGAGCCATAGTCTGTACAGCCTCGATTGGATAATCCCCGACGCTTGTCTCACCCGAGAGCATTAATGCATCTGCCCCATCAAGTACGGCGTTGGCGCAGTCTGTAGCCTCGGCGCGCGTTGGACGAGAGTTAGTAATCATTGAATCAAGCATCTGTGTTGCAACAATGACTGGTTTCGCCATATCACGCGCAAGTTCGACACACAGTTTTTGTACAAGCGGTACATCTTCTATTGGAAGTTCAACACCTAAATCACCACGTGCGACCATAATGCCATCAAAGGCATCTACGATTTCAGCGATATTTTCAACGGCTTGGGGTTTTTCAATCTTAGCAATCACCGGAATCCGAATACCCTCTTCATCCATAATGCTATGAACACCTTTAATGTCGGCGGCATTTCTAACAAATGAGAGTGCGATGAAATCAGCACCAGCTCGCAGTCCCCAACGCAGATCTGCAATATCTTTTTCAGACATGGCAGGCACAGAAACGGCTACCCCTGGCAGATTAATCCCTTTGTTGTTACTCACAGTACCGGGTTCAGTGACTTTAGTGACAACGTCATTGCCCTTTACTTCAATAACTTGAACTGTCACGTTTCCATCATCGATCAATATGAGATCTCCGACTTTGCAATCTCCAGGTAGTCCCTTGTAGGTGGTACCAACTCGATCCTTAGTGCCATCAACTTCATCGGTAGTAATAGTAAAGATATCTCCGCGCAATAATTCGTGTGGACCATTAACAAATCTGGCAAGACGAATCTTGGGTCCTTGTAAGTCGACAAGGATTGCAACGGGACGCCCAGCCTCTTTTGCCGCTGCACGTACTTGATCAAATCGCACTTGATGTTCTTCATATGAGCCGTGAGAGAGATTCAATCGAGCCATGTTCATACCGGCCTCGATAAGCTGTTTCACCTTCTCAGCAGATTCAACGGCAGGCCCCATCGTGCACACTATTTTTGCTCTACGCATACAACAACCTTAAACCATCATCTGGCGACTAGTGGGCTCGATTGGATTTGGAAGTTGCGTATCACCGGTGAGATATCTATCAACTGCCGATGCTGCACTTCGCCCTTCTGCGATGGCCCAGACAATAAGTGATTGTCCCCGACCAGCATCACCTGCAACAAATACACCATCATCATTTGCTGCAAAGTTGGCATCACGGACAATATTGCCTCGATCATCAATAGCGACCTCTAGCTGATCAAGTAGTGGAGATTGCTCTGGACCAGTAAATCCTAAAGCCAGAAATACGTAATCGGCAGGAATCTCCTTGGCGCTTCCTGTAATGGCTTCAAATTTTCCATTAACAAACTCTGTTTCGACAATTTTGATTGCTCGTAAGTTTCCAGCGCCATCGCCTAGGAACTCTTCGGTGCTTACCGAAAACATTCGATTATCTTTTTCTTCATGAGCACTGGATACGCGATAGATCATCGGATATGTCGGCCATGGTTGTGATGCTGGGCGCTCATCACTTGGCCTTGGCATAATCTCTAACTGAGTAATACTCGCCGCACCTTGACGTATCGCTGTTCCTAAACAGTCGGCACCGGTGTCTCCACCACCCAAAATCACAACGTGCTTTCCTGCAACATTGATCAATGGTGTCTCTACCTCACCTAGGGCTTGTGCATTGCCCCACGGTAGATACTCCATGGCTTGGTAGACACCGACTAGATCGCGCCCTGGAATATTTAGATCGCGCCACTTTGTGGCACCCACTGCTAAGACGATTGCATCGTATTTTTTGCGAAGAGCAGATCCTGTGAGCTCTTCTCCGATATCTACACCAGGGCGAAAACGTGTTCCCTCTTTCTCCATCTGCTCTAACCTGCGATCAAGAATCTGTTTCTCCATTTTAAATTCAGGAATTCCATAGCGAAGTAAGCCGCCAATCTTTGGCGCACGCTCGTATACAGCAACGGTATGCCCTGCCCGCGTTAACTGTTGGGCTGCAGCTAATCCCGCTGGTCCAGATCCAATAACTGCCACAGTCTTTCCAGTGAGGCGATCAGGGATGAGTGGTTTTACCTCACCTGTTGCAAAGGCCTCTTCGATGGTGCGAAGTTCAACCTGTTTAATAGTTACTGCATCACGATTAATGCCAATTACGCATGCAGTCTCACATGGTGCAGGACAGAGGCGCCCTGTGAACTCTGGAAAATTATTTGTAGCATGTAAACGGTCAATTGCTTCGTGGGTATCTCCGCGCCAAATTAAATCATTCCACTCTGGGATGAGATTGCCGAGTGGACATCCCTCGTGACAGAAGGGAATTCCACAGTCCATGCAACGTCCAGCCTGTTTTTGCAGATGCTCAAAACTCTGTGGCTCGTATACCTCGCGCCAATCCTGGATGCGCACATCAACTGGGCGACGTGTTGGAACTTCACGAGGAGTCGTAATAAATCCCTTTGGATCAGCCAAGAGCTGCCACCTCCATTACATGTGCATCCACCGGTAAACCTTCGCGAGTGGCACGTGCCATTGCATCAAGTACTCGTGCATAATCACGTGGCATGACAAGGGAGATTCGATTTATGGCAACATCCCAATCTGCCAAGAGTGCTCTAGCGATGAGTGAGTCAGTACTTTCTGCAAACTCTGTGATGATCGACTTTAGTAGTTTGCGTTGATCAACAGGTACTGCTATGACATCGACCATGTCGGTGTTGACATTTACCGGATCTAAATCTAAAACAAAGGCCCGTCCGCCTGACATTCCTGCGGCAAAGTTGCGCCCGATATTTCCGAGAACGACAACCGTTCCACCAGTCATATATTCACAGCCGTGATCCCCTATGCCTTCGACAATGGCAGTTGCCCCCGAGTTACGGACGCAGAAGCGCTCTCCCACTACTCCACGAATCATGATCTGACCAGAAGTTGCACCATAACCGATTACATTTCCTGCAATGACATTTTCATGTGAGTTGAATATCGATAAAATATCTGGGCGCACGATTACGCGGCCCCCAGAAATACCCTTACCAACATAATCATTTGAATCACCGTATAAGCGAATCGTTAAACCTGCAGGTATAAATGCACCGAGAGATTGGCCCGCAGATCCGCGTAAAGTAATATCAATTGTTCCATCGGGCAGTCCAGCAGCGCCGTAGCTCCGAGTGATTTCGGCACCTAACATTGTTCCAACGGTGCGGTTAACATTTCGAACCGGTAAATCGATACGCACTAGCTCTTGTTGTGTTAGAGCTGGTTGTGCCATATCAATCAGTTGATTATCAAGGGCGGCATCAAGTCCGTGATCTTGACGTGAAGTATTGTGCAGCGCACTTAAGCTTTCAGGACGCACAAGAAGTGGCGAGAGGTCTAAACCACTGGCCTTCCAGTGATCGACTGCGCGCCGAGTTTCTAGATACTCAACATGGCCGATCGCTTCGAGTAGGGTTCTAAAACCTAAGCTGGCTAATATCTCTCGGACTTCTTCGGCGATGTATTCGAAGAAAGTTTCAACAAATTCGGGCTTACCTGTAAAGCGCGCACGAAGTTCGGGGTTTTGTGTAGCCACACCGACTGGACATGTATCTAAGTGGCAGACGCGCATCATGACGCAACCTGAAACAACCAGTGGAGCAGTTGCAAAACCAAACTCTTCTGCGCCAAGCAGCGCGGCAATGATTACATCTCGACCAGTCTTTAACTGTCCGTCGGTCTGTACAACGATTCGATCGCGCAGATTATTAAGTAGCAAAACCTGTTGTGTCTCAGCTAAGCCAAGCTCCCATGGAGCACCGGCATGTTTGAGTGATGTGAGTGGTGATGCACCAGTGCCACCATCGTGACCTGAGATCAAAACAACGTCTGCGTGTGCCTTACTGACTCCAGCTGCAACGGTTCCAACACCGATTTCGGCAACGAGCTTTACATGCACACGGGCGCTTTTATTGGCGTTCTTTAAATCATGAATCAACTGTGCTAGATCTTCAATGGAGTAAATATCGTGGTGTGGCGGCGGAGAGATAAGACCAACACCTGGTGTTGAGTAGCGAACCTTTGCAATCCAGGGATATACCTTGTTGCCAGGTAGTTGTCCGCCCTCGCCAGGCTTTGCCCCTTGCGCGATTTTGATTTGAATATCATCGGCGTTCACTAAGTATTGGCTGGTAACACCAAAACGTCCCGATGCAACTTGCTTAATCGCAGAGCGCTTTGAATCTCCATTCTCCATTACAAGATAGCGCGATGGATCTTCTCCGCCCTCACCTGTATTTGATTTTCCGCCAAGACGATTCATAGCTACAGCTAAAGTTTCATGAGCCTCTTGTGAAATAGAGCCATATGACATAGCACCAGTAGAAAAACGGGAGATGATCGCACTGGCTGGTTCGACCTCATCGATAGAAATAGCGCTCTGATCTTTGAACTCGAAGAGTCCGCGCAGTGTCATTAACCGTGTGCTCTGATCATTGACCCGATTGGTATAACGCTTGAAGATGTCATAGCGTTTTGTTCGAGTCGAGTGCTGAAGGGCAAAGACTGTTTCAGGATCAAATAAGTGTGGTTCGCCCTCGCGGCGCCATTGGTATTCCCCTCCAATGGGTAAGCGCTTGGTGCCAGGAACTTCTCCCCCTGGCGGATAAGCGATGTTATGGCGAGCGATAGTTTCCTGTGCAATGACATCAAGGGAGACGCCACCTAAACGCGATGTTGTGCCGACGAAGAACTCATCGACAACTTCGCTGCTCAAACCAATAGCTTCAAAGACCTGGGCACCTGTGTATGAGGCGATGGTGCTAATACCCATCTTCGACATAACTTTCAAAACACCTTTGCCTAAAGATTTAATTAAGTTACGAACGGCTTTTTCAGGTGTAATGCCACTGATTACACCCTGAAGAACTAAATCTTCAGCACTCTCCATCGCTAAATATGGATTAACTGCAGCTGCGCCGTATCCGATGAGAAGAGCGACGTGATGAACTTCGCGAACATCACCAGCTTCGACAACTAGCCCAACTTTTGTACGAGTTTTCTCACGAATCAAATGGTGATGTACGGCAGATGTTAGTAAGAGCGATGGTATTGGTGCCTCTTCGGTATCACCATCTCGATCGGAGAGAACAATGATGCGGGCACCGTCGTTGATCGCCTGTGATACTTCAGCTTTAATCTCATCGATTCTTGTGCGCAGTGAATCTCCACCGTCGGCGACAAAGAATAATCCACGGATAACATGTGCAGTCAGACCTGGGTGATCTCCATCGGCGTTAACGTGAATAATCTTTGCTAGCTCATCGTTATCAATCACCGGGAATGCAAGTGAGATCTGCCTACAAGAAAGTGGGCCTGGATCTAAAAGATTATGCTCTGGACCCATCGCTGTACCTAAACTTGTGACTAACTCTTCACGAATTGCATCTAACGGTGGATTTGTAACTTGGGCGAAGAGCTGTGAAAAGTAATCAAAGAGAAGACGGGGTTTGTTGGAAAGAGCTGCGATAGGGGTATCAGTACCCATCGAACCCAGTGCCTCCATACCGTTACCTGCCATAGGAGTAATTAATATGCGCAGCTCTTCTTCGGTGTAACCAAATGCGCGCTGGCGTCGGACAACTGATGAGTGCGGATAGACAATGTGTTCGCGCGCAGGAAGCTCGCTGAGTTTGACCATTCCAGCGTGCAGCCAATCACCGTATGGCGCAGCCGCTGCCAATGAATCCTTTATCTCTTCATCTTCAATGATGCGACCAGCTTCGATATCAACTAAGAACATCTTTCCGGGCTGCAAACGCCCTTTTCGAACAATGCTCTCCGGGGCGATATCTAGGACACCAACTTCAGAGGCCAAAACAACAAGCCCATCGTTAGTGACCCAGAATCGTGATGGACGCAGACCGTTGCGATCTAAAACTGCTCCAACCTGATGGCCATCGGTAAAAGTGACACATGCCGGTCCGTCCCATGGCTCCATCAAAGATGCATGGAAGGTATAAAAATCACGGCGCTGAGCTGACATTGAGGCGTGATTTTCCCAAGCCTCTGGAATCATCATTAAGACTGCGTGTGGCAATGAACGTCCACCTAGATAAAGGAGTTCAAGAACCTCATCGAAGGATGCTGAATCACTACCCGACATCTGCACGATTGGGAACAAACGTTTTAAATCTCCTGGTATTAAATCACTTTCAAGAAGTGACTCGCGGGCACGCATCCAATTACGGTTGCCTTTCACTGTATTGATTTCACCGTTATGTGCAATGAAGCGATAAGGGTGCGCCAATGGCCATGATGGAAAAGTATTAGTAGAAAAACGCGAGTGCACGAGTGCTAAAGGAGAAACAACACGTTCGTCGCTTAGATCTGGGAAAAACTCTTCTAGCTGACCAGTGGTAAGCATTCCTTTATAGACAATTGTTTGGGCAGATAGCGATGGGAAGTAGAGTGGCAGTGAATGTTCGGCACGCTTGCGCAGACAGAAAGCCATGCGCTCAAGGACAAGGCCGCTTTCATTCTTCAAGCCAGTGATAAATAACTGTTGGAAATGCGGCATTACTGAGAGTGCGCTCTTGCCAAGACCCGTTGGATTTATCGGGAGATCACGCCACCCAATAACCTTTAAACCCTCCTCCGTTGCAAGGATCGCAATCTGATCTTTAACATCGGCACCTTTTTCAATAAAGGCAATCCCTGTCGCATATGAACCTGCTTCAGGTAAATCAAATGGTGTGACGGCTTGAAAAAACTCATCTGGTATGCGAATTAAGATACCTGCACCATCGCCGCTATCTGGCTCGGCCCCTGATGCACCGCGATGTTCGAGATTGCGCAACGCTGTGAGCGCTTTTTCCACGATCTCATGCGTTGCTACCTTATTGAGCGTGGCAACCATGGCAACACCGCATGCATCATGTTCTTGGGCAGGGTTATAGAGTCCCTGTGCATGTGGATAGTTGGAAGGCAAAGCCATGGTAATTGAGCTCCGATTGTCGAATTTTTTCGGGACAACCTTGGCCCTGGTACTAATTACTTGTGCAGCGGGAAAAGAGTAGCAAAAAAAGCCAGCAAAGCGAGAGTTTAAATACCGGCAACTTGAGCGAT
>Ga0208566_1001619_pt1 | contig 12851 bp, 13 predicted proteins | sample PL_2010_150m_FD_184159 | JGI IMG/M metagenome (GOLD analysis project Ga0208566, IMG submission 184159) | Freshwater microbial communities from Powell Lake, British Columbia, Canada to study Microbial Dark Matter (Phase II) - PL_2010_150m... | ecosystem: Environmental > Aquatic > Freshwater >...
GGACCAAGCTGCACAGTTTCATCATGCAGGACTCGGGCGGGACGCGCAAAACCATCGAGGCCGGCGTTGCGGCGATACAGGCATTGCTGCCCGAAGCGAACCGGGTGATGCGTGTGCCGGTGCCGGCGAGCCACATAACGGTGGGCTTGCAGTGCGGCGGGTCGGATAGTTTCTCCTCGATCACCGCCAACCCGGCGCTGGGCGCGGCAATGGACATCCTGGTGCGCCACGGCGGCACCGCGGTGCTGTCAGAGACGCCGGAGATCTATGGCGTCGAGCACACGCTCACGCGGCGCGCCGTGACGCGCGAAGTCGGCGAGAAACTGATCGCGCGCATCCGCTGGTGGAAGGACGTGTATGCGCTGGGAAAGGATGTGCAGATCAACGGCGTCGTGAGTCCGGGCAATCAGGCCGGGGGGCTGGCGAACATTCTGGAAAAATCGCTGGGTTCGGCGATGAAAGGCGGCACCGGGCCGTTGATGGAGGTGTACAAGTACGCCGAGCTGGTGCAGCAGAAGGGCTTCGTCTTCATGGATACGCCCGGCTACGATCCGGTGTCGGCCACGGGGCAGATTGCGGGCGGCGCGAACGTGGTGTGCTTTACCACCGGCCGCGGTTCGGCCTTCGGCTGCAAGCCCGCGCCCTCGATCAAACTCGCCACCAACACGCCGATGTATCTCAAGCTGCAGGAGGACATGGACATCAATTGCGGCCAGATTCTCGACGGCACGGCAAGCATGGACGAAATGGGGGAACAGATCTTTCAACTCATCCTGCGCACCGCATCGGGCGACAGGACCCGGAGCGAGGAACTGGGACTGGGTGATCACGAGTTCGTGCCCTGGCAGATCGGCATCACCGGCTGATCTGCGCCTGGGAAAGCCAGGGAAGGCTCGCATTTCCCGGATTGCGTCCTATACTTGGAATCTGTTGCAGAATGAAATGTCATTCTGAGGGCGAAGCCCGAAGAATCTGCTTCTTGCTTTGTATTACAGCAGATTCCTCGCTTTGCTCGGAATGACAATTTTCGAAATCGTCATTTTGCAGCGATGTTTTAGTCACGCGTCCGAAAACGGAGGGTGCCATGAACCGGTTGCTGACTGCGGCCTTGATCGTTGGTCTGCTGAATTCCTGTGCCGACCTGCGGACCCGCACCGAAGAACGCAACGAGGCGTTCACGCGCACGATGAACGGCTGGGTGGCGCGCAGCAGCGACGACCTGCTGCGCGAGAAAGGTCCGCCTGCAGATACCACCGTTCTAGCCGACGGCGGGCGGGAACTCGCATACATGAAACGTAACATCGTCATGGGCGCCACCGGCCCGGTCGTTGTCAGCCTTTACGACCCGCTCGTCGGCGGACGCGTGCCCCAGCTGAAAACGACCGGCATTTCGGCCAGCGACCGCACGTGCAAGCTTGTATTCAGGGTCTCGCCCGCAAATATCATTGAAAGCTGGTCGGCGAGCGGGACCAACTGCCATTAGGCAGCAGGCCGCGTTCGGTCGGCGCAGGTCACCTTCGGTGCGACTTGGATATCATTTCCCAGGTAGCGGTCATTCCGAAGCCGTAGGCTGAGGAATCTGCTTCTTGTTTGCTTCAAAAGCAGATTCCTCGTTTCACTCGGAATGACAATTTCTAAAACTTTTATTCTGAAATACGCTCTTCGGTCCCTCTATTCCGCAGCTGCCGTTTGAGCAGCTTGCCATTGGCATTGCGCGGCAGCGGATGCTCGACGAAGGTAAAGAAATCAGGCAGCTTGTAGTCGGCGAGATGCAGCGCGCAGTGCGCGCGCAGATCGTCCGCCGTGCACGCGGGATCGGAGCGCAGCACGAACGCGTGTGATTTTTCACCGAGCACCGGATCGGGCCGGGCGATCAGCGCCGATTCGGCGACCGCCGGGTGCAATGACAGCACGCTCTCGACCTCGGCGCAGAACACCTTGTAGCCGCCGCGATTGATCAAATCCTTCTTGCGATCGAGTATGAGTAGATAGCCGTGCGCGTCGATCGAACCGAGATCGCCCGATTTCCAGTAGCCGCCGCAGAACTCGCGCTCGGTGGCTGCGCCATCGTCCCAATAGCCCGGCACCACCATCGGGCCCGCGATCCAGATCTCCCCGGTTTCGCCGTGCGCGACTTCGCGGCCGTCATCGTCCATCACGCGCACCTCGGCGCAGGGCACGATGACGCCGACGCTTTCCAGGTGCGCCGCCTGCTCTCCCAGGGGTATGGTCGAAGTAGGGGAGGTGGTCTCGGTGGCGCCGTAGGTGTTTGCCAGTGCCAGGTTCGGCAACTGCTGCGCCAGCGCACGGATGGTGCCCTCGGGCATGGGCGCACCGCCGAATCCGCCGATGCGCCAGTGACGCAGGTCGTAGCGTCCGAAATCGGGTTCGCGCAGGCACAGGTTGTAGATCGCCGGAACCACCAGCGTGTGCGTCATGCGCTCACTGCTCGCGAGTTCGAGGAATGCCCGGGCCTTGAATTCACGCAGCATGAGCACGCAGCCGCCGACGCGGAACATGGTCAGGATGACGGCCACCAGGCCGGTCACATGGCTCGCCGGCACCGCCAGCAAGGATCGTTCACCGGTGCCGAGTTGCATGCAGTATTCGAAATGCATCACCGAGTGGACGAGATTCAGATGCGTCAGCATCGCCCCTTTCGGCTGACCGGTGGTGCCGGAGGTATAGATGATGACCGCAGTCTCCTCCTCCGGCGCGGCCGCGGCCGTCATCGGAAACGCTGCCGGTGCGAATGGGCGCGCATACGGCGCCTCTGCGCCCACGGCGTAGCGCAGCGCGAGCCGGGGCGCATCCTGCGGCGCTGGAATCTTCTGCGCCATGTCGGCGTCGAACACGATCGCCCTTGCGCCGCATTGATTCAGCATGAAGGCGATGCCCGGGCCTTGCTCGCGTACGTTGATCGGCACCGCAATCGCGCCGAGGCGGAACGCGGCGAGCAAAGCGAAGACAAATTCAGGTTCGTTGGCGCAGAGGATCGCGATGCGGTCGCCGGCGCGCAGACCGTCGCGCGCCAGTGCGGCGGCGTGGCGCGCGGCGAGGCCGTCGAGCTCAGCGTAGGTAAAGCGCCGGTCCGCGCACACCAGCGCCTCGTCATTCGCATGCAGCGACAGCGTCTGCGCAACGAGCGCGTTCAGCTGCGCCGGGCGCGCGGCAAAGCAGTTGAACACGCGGCCGAAATGCGCTTCGCGGCGCATGCGCGGAAAGCGCTCAGGCGGCCAGTTCATTTGCGTTTGCGCGGCGTGGCATGCGTCATTCTACCGTGCGCTTCGCGGCTCCCCGCTTGGGCTATACTTTGACCCATGCTGGAAATCCTCCTTGCCCTTTGCGTTCTGCTGCTCCTGCTCGCTGGCTGGCTCGCCTGGCGCCTGGCTGCCGTGAACCGCAAGCTGGACGCCCTGCCCGCGGGCATGGCGCAGGGACTGGAGGAGAAGCACCGCGCCATGCTCACCGACCTGCATGGCGGGCTGACGCAGCAGGGCGACCGCCTGGGAACGACCTTCGGCGAATCCTCGGAGCGCCTGCGCGGCACGCTGTCAGAGGAACTCAAACAGACGCGCGACACGCTGCACGCGCTCAATCTCAGCCTGTCCGAAAACCTGGGGCAGAGCCGCGAAGCCATGGTGAAGCAGCTGGCGCTGACCACCGACCAGCTGAACGCCAAGATCGATCTGCGCCTGGAGCAGATCTCGGGCAAGGTGAGCGAGCGGCTGGATGAAGGCTTCAAGAAAACCAACGAGACCTTCGTCAGCGTGATGCAGCGGCTTGCCACCATCGATGAGGCGCAGAAGAAAATCGACGGCCTCACCGGAAGCGTCGTCAGTCTGCAGGAGTTGCTCGGCGACAAGAAGTCGCGCGGCGCGTTCGGCGAAGTCCAGCTCGAAGCGCTGGTGCGCAACGTCATGCCCCCGGGCGGGTTCGAACTGCAGTACACGCTGTCCAACGGCACCCGCGCCGATTGCGTGTTGAAGCTGCCCGAACCCACCGGTATGGTGGCGGTGGATTCGAAGTTCCCGCTGGAGAACTATCACCGCATGTTCGAGGCCGGCGTGAACGAGGCCGACCGCAGCCTGGCGCAGAAGGCGTTCCGCTCGGACATCAAGAAGCACGTCGACGCGATCGCGTCGAAGTACATCATCGCCAACGAGACTTCGGATGGCGCGGTGATGTTCGTGCCGGCCGAGGCGGTGTTCGCCGAGATTCACGCCTACCACGGCGAGGTGGTGGAATATGCCAACGCCAGGCGCGTGTGGATCGTTTCGCCGACTACGCTGATGGCGGTGCTCAACACCGCGCGCGCGGTGCTGAAGGACGTCGAGACGCGCAAGCAGATACACGTGATCAAAGAATCCTTGTCGCGGCTTGCGGTGGAATTCGGCCGCTTCGACGAACGCATGAAAAAGCTTGCCGACCATATCCGTCAGGCCAACGACGACGTCGAGAAGATCCAGGTCACCGGCGGCAAGATCAGTCAGCAGTTCCAGCGCATCGAAGCGGCCGAGATCGAGGAAAAGCCGGTTGCCGACAATGTGGTGCGGCTCGCGGACGCGTGAGGCGCCGCTCAGGTTTCCTCGGCCTCTCCGCGAAAGGCCGTTTGTGTGTATAATGCATTTTTATACACACATTGATCGAGGCTGCCATGCAAACCACCCGCGTATTCACCAACGGCAACAGCCAGGCTGTGCGTCTGCCCAAGGAGTTCCGCTTCGCCAGTAGTGAAGTTTTCATCCGCAAAGATGTGGCGACCGGTGACATAGTGCTATCGAGCCGGGCGCATTCGGGCTCATGGGCCGATTTCTTCGCTCTGCGCGCCAAGACTCGCGTCCCCGTAGATTTCCTTTCCGATCGGCCTCTGAATGAAATCAAGCCGGCGCGAGACCCCTTCGCGGTCGCGCACTCGGTCAAGCCGCCGCGCAGGAAATAGTGCGGCATGCTCCTCTACCTCCTGGACACTGACACCTGCAGCTACGCGATCCGTTACGCCAGCGCCACGCTTGACGCGCGGCTGGCGGCGGCTAAAGCGGGTTCGCTTGCGGTTTCGGCCGTGACCCGCGCCGAACTCATTTTCGGGCTGGAAAAGCGTGGCAATCCGCGCGCCCTGTCGCGGCGGGTGCACGCATTCCTCGACCGTGTCACGGTCTTGTCCTGGGATGCGGCGGCAGCCGATCACTTCGCGCAATTGCGGGCAATGCTGGAGCGCGACGGCACACCAATCGGCGTTTTCGACACCATGATCGCGGGCCACGCGCTGGCGCTCAAGGCCACGCTGGTCACCAACAACCGCAAACATTTTCAAAAAGTGAAGGCCCTCAAGGTCGAGAACTGGATCGACGAAACACCGCGGGTCTGACATTTGTGCTTTCGAGAAGCAGGCTGCGGTCAGAGTGGTTCGCTTGGCGGGCGAATGCAGGTCTTGGCCCGGCGTTCAGCAGGCAAGTCGGTCCGAAAGCCAATAGGGACGCTGGTTTTTGGGGCGATCAGGCAGTGTGAATCGCCAGCGCAATCAGCCGCATTTCTTCGATAACGTAGTACTCCCGGATCAATGGTGTTGGCAGGCCTGGAAGCTGCCGTTGGTAAGCAGGCGCTGTCGGCCACAAGCGGACCCAAGAACATTTTCCCGATAGCAGTCGCCGCAACGCACTATCGACAAGATTGGCGCACAGGTATGAGCGGGCAAGTCGAAAGCAATTGCCTTCCTTCGCACCGAGGGCATTTACGCCGCAACAATCCTTTCGCCCGTAACAAAGTACATATCAATCTGCCCCTTCCCTTTAGCGTCCACCTTGCCGCGATACTCACACTCGAACTCCGTCCGGATCAGATCGTATGTGTATGCTGAAACATTCACCCGGCCAGCCTCGCCCGCGCCTTCCATACGGGATGCGATATTGACGGTATCACCCCATACATCAAATGCATACTTTCGCTTGCCAACCACGCCCGTCACCACGGGCCCGGAATGAACACCGACCCTAAGTGACCACTTGAATGCGGCTTTTCGATTTCTCTCTGCAAGATAGTCCAACATGCGGAGACCTGTGCGCACGCAGCGTTGGGCATGATCCGAACATGGCTTGGGTAATCCGGCTGCGGCCATGTAGGCATCACCAATGGTCTTGATCTTTTCGACGCGTAGTTCATCGCAGATGTCGTCGAAAGCTCCGAATATCTCATTCAATTCTGCCACCATCCGGTCCGCTGGCATCGCGGACGCCACCTGCGTGAAGCCGCTGAAGTCGGTAAACAGAATCGTCGCCGAATCGTGTTTGGCGGGCCGTGCAACCCCAGTTCTGGAAAGCTCGTCAGCAAGTTCAGACGGAAGGATATTGTGAAGTAGCTCTTTGATACGGATCTGCTCTCGCTGGAGTTGCTCAGTGCGCTGCACGACCTTTTCCTCGAGATCCCGCTCAGATCGCCGAAGGCCTTCAACTAACGCGGCTTGCGCGCGCGTCTTCGCGTTCTTTTCTTGATTGAAACGGTCCGCCAAAGCCAAGGACATTACAACCAGTTCAAATGCTGAAGCCCACATGAGGATCGACCGGTCTGCATTGGTGCCGAACGTAGTCGCAAGCGTCATCGCAATTACACCCAAAATAATGGGGATCCAAGCGATGCAGACAAAGCGTGCCGACCGATTCCCGGACCATGCAAGTTTCAGTATTCCATACGATAGGCCTACATAAAGAAGCGAGAGATCGACACTTCCGACAAGTAATACTTTCTGCGCCAACGCTACGGAGTGGGGAAGTTGAGACGCCGCAATCGTGACTAGGATCCCGAAACACAAACATGCGAACGCTATGCTGGATTTAATGAAAACAGCGAGGCGCGGCATTCTGGGGCCAAGCTCAAGAAACCGGAAAATGAATAAGACCGTAAAGCACACTGCCGTTATCGTGGCCGCCACCCAGGATGTTTGCTCAAAGATCGGTGAGGTGGGCCAAAAGTACTCGAACGCAGAACCAAATCCACCTGCCGCGCTGCAAACTGCCCATACGACGGAGACCAAAGATGTCACATAGAGCAAAAAGTTTAGTTCTCGGATATAGAAAAAGAGCAAAAGATTCAACACCCCTAATGCGGTAGCCATTCCGAGGTAAAGTAACCATCGCGAAGTATCTATTTTTGCGCGAACCTGAAATGCTCCAGGCTGCCAAATTTGTGGTGAAAGGGTTACGGCAGGGAACGAAGTGGATCTAACTCGCAGATAGATCTCTATTGGCGGACCCGAGGTTAGGGTGAAAGGAAACACGAAGTCGGCAGTGGGTAGCGGGCGGTCTGCGAATGGATAATTCGCACTTGCCGACTGGCGTTGATATATCCCGCGTTCGTCTGGAGCAAAAAAGTCGATCTCCTGCAATCGTCGGTTACCGCTGTTCAACCACCACGTCGAAGAGTTTGATGACGTGCTTACCAAATTAAAACGTAACCAGTAAGCAGAGGCGGAAAAACCGATCTTCGGTGAACCTAGTCGGAAGCGTCTGGCGTTGACTGAACTCTGAACGTCTGTGATCGTAAGCACTCCATCTGGATCTTCGAGCAGCCAGACTGCGTTCGACAGATCAATGGATTGGGAATATGTGCTGATCTGAACGGGGGAATTCCCCGCATCTGCCCCTAGGGCTACTAGTAGAACGCAAGCAAGCGCGAAACGCGTAAGAGCAATAATAGTGCACTCCAGAATTTTTCCGCTTCGCTCTGCGGCTTATCCAAAGGCAGAATACGTGGTAATGGGCGTTAGTTTATCTCACGCGCCGGGGACTAAGATATCATAGGACACGGAAGCTGTATTCTTGGTCGGAGTGTCTGCTTCCCACATATTCGACAGGCAGCTGTGGGTCGAAAGCGCGAATTCATCATCTCAGAATTCTCGCCCGAGAACAGACCCTCGCGGTCGCCGGTCAAATGCCAGGTCCGATGGACCTCGTTGGCCTCGCGATACCCGGGATGATCGATGCGATAGATCTGTTGCTGTAGCGGTGACGCCACGCTTTGCGCTATACTGCAAACTGGTTGACCAGTTTGGACGAAGCGCGTATGAAGACTGTCGGCGCATTCCAGGCCAAGACTCAGTTGTCGCAACTCCTCGACCAGGTCGAGAAGGGTGAGGCTGTCACGATCACCCGTCACGGCCGGCCGGTGGCAGTGCTAACACCCGTCGCGCCCGCCAAGCCCGCCAAAACCGGCGAAGAATGGCTCGCCGAGGTGAAGCGGCTGCGCAAAGGAATCACGCTGGGCGGTACTGTTACTGTCAGGCAGTTGATCGATGAAGGCCGCAAGTATTGAAACCGCGGCGAACACCCAGGCTGCGTGAGCCGGCGGCGGTCTACCTGCCCGATGCATTCATTATCGACTGCTCGGTGTGCGTTCCTTGGTATGTCAGAGACGAGGCGAGCCGGTTTTGCGACCAGTTGGGGCTTTCGGTTCATCGTTCCAAGGTGTGGGTGCCGTCCCTGTGGCGTCTCGAACTGGTCAGCGCAGTGGTCAATGCCGAGCGCCGTAAACGCATCACTGGCGATCAACGCCGTGACGTGCTGAAGAATGCAAACAGCCTTCCGCTGCGGGTCGACCATGAAATGCCGTCGGTCGTCGAGCTGAACGAACTTGCGGCTGTCCACAGCCTCACCCCCTACGACGCCGTTTACTTCGAACTCGCCCGCCGCCGCAAGCTGCCGCTGGCGACGCTCGACGCGGCGCTGGTCAAGGCCGCGCGGACGGCGAAGCTCGCGCTCATCACCGACCTTTCTGTTTTTCCGGAGCATTAGGACCATTCCGAACCCCGCGCGCCGGTGGGGCTACGCAACACTCCCCGCCCGCCTTGCGCTAGAGTTCGGCCGCTTCGACGAACGCAGGACTTAGCTGATTTGCCCGCGAGCAATCTGCCTGCGAACCAATACCAGAGCCATTCTCCTGGCGATCACCCGTATTCCCTTCTCGCGATTGCCGCATGCAGGAATATTGACTGTCCGACCGCCAGTCGACCGATGCGAGTGACCTCGCAGTAGATTCCCGCGTTGTTCTGGTTCGCGCGAAACACCGCCTTCAACACCTCCGGCGTCGACTTTGCCGAGTCGGGATCGAGGTTCACCATCGAGCAGCGCGCGTCGCGCATGGTGACGGTGACCGCGGGTGCGTCGTCCGCATCGCCGAACGAGAGCACGCCGCCCAACCACGCGTCCTCCTGGAACGGCCCCGATCGCAGCAAACGAACCACAACATTCGGGCGAAAACGTCGCGCATCCGGGCTCTGCCCTGCGAGTCGTCCGATCTCGTTCACCGTAGCGGAAGCGATTACGGAGATGCTGGCTTCATCGAAGATGCCGTTTTTCAACTGCATCATCTGCACCGGCGCCCCGTAGCGACGTCCGATCTCCGTGGCCAGGTCCTCGCCGAAGACAGGCATCTCGTCGCCATCCGGTGTGCGAACATGCGTAGGAAGGTCTCCCGCAGCACCGTCCTCACGGCGCTGCGGCGTAAACAGGATCAGGTCGTGAAGCTTGCTTGCGCTCAGCCAGGGGAATCCGCTGCGCTCATCAATCCGCCGCAATGCCAGGCGTCTGTCGCCATCGAGGCCGTGCCAGCCGAGATTGGCGACCTCGAGCCGTTCGCCGCCCATGGACTTCACGGGATAGCGGAACAGCGCTTCCACATGTCCTATTTCTATTTTCATGCTCTATCCGTGTTCACCCTAACGTGTGAGCTTCGCCGCGTACCAAGGCCGTACGCCGCAGCGCGTCGGCCGGAGCGACGGGTCAGGCCTCACATGCACCTCATGAGAGCATACTTTTCGCGAACCGTACCAGTACCGCCACGAGCAGGGGAATGTTCAGCAAGAACGTCAACTGCACGCCAGGCGCACGGCCAAGGGTGCCACTGCGGAGGTAGCCCCACCAGTAGACGAAACGGGCCAACGCGAAGAACACGCACAGGATTGGGATCAGTCGAGCTTCGGTTGACGAGAGGAGCGTGGCCAGGGGCAGGACACAGAACGCGAACCAGACAAGCTGTTCGAGCGTGTTCTGCATGACCCTGCAGTGAACTTTCAATCGCTCGCTTTCGACGCCAAGGAGGGGGTTGTGCGCACCTTCAGCGAAGCGCTGGTAGAGGATGGTGAGGCACACCGCAGCGTACGGAATGAAGGCCACCAGCAGCCAGCGTGCGGCAAAGACCAGGCGTTCGCCAGGCTCGATCAGACCCGCAAGTGGGGGCACAAGTAAATAGGCCGCGCCGAGACTGCCAAAAGTCCCGGGTACCGTGAACCATAGCGAGCCCCGCACACGGCGCTGCCGTGCGGACTTGTCATCAGACTCGGCAGGGCTTGGGTTCATAGCCGCGAAGTGTGTCGGTTGTGAGGTCTAACCTACGGTTCTGCGGCGGGCGGAGATGACCGTTGCGCTGATGCGGCGCTGGCGGCCCGTCCGCAGCAAAGAAGGGTTCGGCTTCATTCAATTGAATGGCCGGCAGCCTAGGCGGCCTCCGCGTGCAGCTTGAGGCCAAGGGCCTTTGCAACCTTCAGCACAGTCGCAAAGCTTGGGTTCCCATCGGCACTAAGAGCCCGATACAGGCTCTCACGGCTTACCCCTGCGTCCTTAGCAACCATTGTCATGCCCTTAGCGCGGGCAATGTCACCGAGTGCCCTGGCAATGCCGGTCGCGTCATCAGGTGCTTCTTCGAGCCATGCATCGAGGTACGCAGCCATCTCCTCAGGAGTACGCAGTTGTGCGGCAACGTCATACGGAATCGTCCTGGTCTTTGCTGCCTTCTTCGGAACGGTCTTGGACATAGCTTGCTACTCCTGAAAATTCCTGGCCAAGTGAATGGCCATCTTAATGTCGCTCTGTTGCGTCGACTTCTCTCCGCCGACGAGCAGTAGGATGAGTCGGGTCCCGCGCTGCGTGTAGTAAACGCGGTATCCCGGCCCGAAATCTATCTTCAACTCAGCTACGCCATCAGTCAGGTTACGGTGCGAGCCCGGGTTCCCATGGACCAGCCGGTCAACGCGAACCTGAATCCGAGCTCTGCCGGCGCGATCCTTCAGCCCGTTAATCCATTCGCGATAGACCTCTGTCTCTTCGACGCGCAAAGAGATAGTGTAGCCCGTAGGCTACAGATGTCAAGCATCACTTGGAGGACAGTTCTATGAGGTCTAACGTCCACGCCCACCGGCGCGCTCCCGCGGTGGACGATCAAAGCACAACACTTCGCGCGCGTCCGAGTGGGGCGTGCGGTTAGGCAACACGTCAATGCAGAACCACGTAAAGAACCACCAATAGCAAGACAGCTCCCAAAGCCACGCCAATGCCTTTCGCAAAAGAGATTGCTGTTCCACCATTCTGTTCTGCAGCGGCTGCAGCAGACTTCTTCGAACGACTAGCCCAAACGACCGCGCCAATCAACAAGGCAATGAAACCGCCGATCAAATACTCTGCGCGCCACCAAGACACAAGATTCGGTTGACCGATCACCCACACCATTGCCGCGAGCAGAACGACAGCCAGAACTATCGTCCCGATCGCTCCAAGGATCCCTGTTGGACGCGGCATCTGTGTTGCCTAACAAGTAGTCGACCCCTAAAGTGGGGCTTTATAAAACCCCAAAAGCGGGGCCTAACACGGTCAGACTACCCGCAGACCATTGCTTGCTCAAGTATCACGATCGAAATAGGCACCGATACGCACGCACGTTATAGGCACGGCCGGGTTTGTCGTCTCGCCGTTTGTCGCGCGACTGAAATAGAGGAATTCGTGCTGTTCCTGCAACTGCAGCATTCAGCTGGAAATCAATAGGGACGGGCGTTTTGAGCCTGTTCCCCCCGTGTCGACTCCCGCGCCAGGTTACGGCGCGGCGCCGCTGGAAACAATTTCGATGCGGCGGCGGATGCGCGCGGCGGCGTCCTTGTCTCCGGCCGCATCGGCGCGCGCAGCCTGCACGCCGAGCCAGGCAAGCAGCGGCCGGCGCCAGCCGTTGGCGGATGCGGTTTCGGCGGCGAGGGCGATGCCCGCGGGCGCAAGGCGCCCGATACGGAACAGCACGCCGGCGGCAACCAGGCGCGACATCGGGTCGGCGGTCGCGGCCAAAGCATGCTCATCGACTGCGCCCGCGAGCAGTGCACGATGCTGCACGGGCAAAAGCGCTGCATCCAGGCCCTGCCAGCGTCCGCCGAGAAAGGCCGCATAGGCGCGCTCGCCGGCGAGCGCATCCGCGGCGAGCGCCTCGTACCCGGCGCACTCGTCGAACTCCAGGCTGGCGACGCGCGCGGCGCAGCGAACCAGTTCGGCGCGTGCCAGCAGGTCGGGGCGGCCGGTGCTCGCGATGTCGGCACGCGCGCGGGCGAATTCCTGCGCCGCCAGGCGCGTGTTGCCGCTGAAATACGCAGCCGTGAAATTGCGCAGCGCATCCTGCGCGTCCATCTGCCAGCCGGGCGGCGCCGGTGCACCGGCGCAGGCGGTGAGTAAAAGTGTCGCGGCGAGGATCGGCGCCCTCATGGCAGCTTCAACTCCGCGTCGCGCGCGAACGGCCATTTGCGGTTGATCTCGTCCACCAGGTGCGCGACTTTACGCAGGCTCGCCTCCACCTCGGCGCGCAGTGCGCCGAGGTCGGTGGTGGCCGCGCGCGCGTTCGCGCCGATCGCCTGCGCCTCTGCCAGCACCGCGTCGGCTTTCTTCAGGCTGTCGCGCGCATCGCGCAGCATCGCGTTCAGCTGCACCATGCTCTTTTGCGTCTCGTCCATCACGCCCGCGGTGCCGAACACGCGCTCGTCGGTCTTGACGATAATGCGATCCAGCCGGTTCGACACCTCGCCCACGGAGGCGAGCAGCGCATTGGTGCGATCG
>Ga0208566_1001620_pt1 | contig 12845 bp, 9 predicted proteins | sample PL_2010_150m_FD_184159 | JGI IMG/M metagenome (GOLD analysis project Ga0208566, IMG submission 184159) | Freshwater microbial communities from Powell Lake, British Columbia, Canada to study Microbial Dark Matter (Phase II) - PL_2010_150m... | ecosystem: Environmental > Aquatic > Freshwater > Lake...
CCGATAGTTCCTTGGTGTAGCCGGCTTTGCCGCTCATCTCCATCTTGACGCTGAAGTCGCCGCGGTTGGCAGCCGCATCGACGATGTTCTTGATCTCGGCGACGATCTTGCGCAGGCTGTCCTGCATGGTTTTGAGCGAGTACACCAGGCTGGTGGTGTCGCCGGGTTTGACCGTCAGATCCATCGTCAGGTCGCCGTTGGCGATCTTGTGCACGGCTTCGGCTGCGTAGTCCGGTTCGCCGCCGAGCTGCTTCAGCAGGCTGCGGGTGATCAGGAAGCCAACCGCCGCGCCCAGGATGATGGCGATGACGCCGAGGATAATAATCATGGTCATGGCGCTGCTGACCTGGTCGGCGGCTTTCTTGCCGGTATCTTCCATCAGTTTGGTCTGGAATTCGATCAGTTCCTGGCAGGTCTTGAGGTAGGCCAATTGTACCTCGCGCATATCGCTCATCAGGAATTCCGTGGCTTCCGCCTTTTTCCCGTCGCCGATCAGCTTGAACAGCTTGTCGCCGGCGGCGACGAATTTCGTCCGCGCGTCGATCAATTTGCCGAGCACCGCCTTGCCTTCCTCGGAATGGATGACGCTCTTGAGCTTTTCGACGCGCTCGCCGATCATTTTGCGGGCTTCGAAGATTTTATTCATTTCCGCCTGCGCCTTGTCCTTGTCGGTCAGCAGCAGAATGTTGCGAGCGGAGCGCGCTTGCTGGTTGATGCCGTTGATGATGTCGTTGGCCATGACCGTCTTGGGAAATTTATCCTTGACCATGTCCTCGACTTCCATGTTCAGGCTGGACATGTCCTTGATGCTGAGGCCGGCGATAATCGCCAGCAACACCAGCACCACGCCGAAGCCCAATCCCAATCGGGTGCCTACTTTCATATTTGCGCTAGCCATTTGTTGTGTCTCCTAAGTTTTTTCGTTAAGGGTTACGCCACAGCCACGTCGACTAGATCCATGTCGCTGCTGGTCATGAGTTTTTCGATGTCGACCAGGATCAACATGCGCTCGTCTACCGTGCCGATACCCGTGACATACTTGGTATCGAGGGTGGAACCGAATTCCGGTGCGGGTTTGGTCTGATCGGCGTTGAGGGTGATCACGTCGGAAACGCCGTCCACCACCATGCCGATTACCCGGCCGGCGACATTGAGGATGATCACCACCGTCAGCTCGTTGTAGTCGGCATGGCCGAGATTGAACTTGATGCGCATGTCGACGATCGGCACGATGATGCCGCGCAGGTTGATCACGCCCTTGATGAATTCCGGCATGTTGGCGAGCGTGGTGACCGCGTCGTAACCGCGTATTTCCTGCACGCGCAGGATGTCGATGCCGTATTCTTCCTTGCCGAGCGTGAAAGTGAGAAATTCGTTGGCGCGGGACTGGGACCCCAATGAGGAATCTGGATTCATAGCTAAATTAACCCCCTATTTATGATTGTTCACCAACTATAGACCATGAAGCATTCAGCACACTAGACGAAATCACCTCGGCAGTCCTGGCAAAACCTGCGCCACACTGCCGGAAAGCGGCCGTTGGGATTCTGCAATTAGCCAGCCAGGCTGGTGAGCTCGATACCCGTTCAAAGCGTCGATGTCGGCGAATTCTGTTGCCCCATGCAATTTCCCGCCTGGAAAGTTTCCCGGTTCGCCCACAACATCACATCGGAAAAATCGGGCGTCCGCAAACCCGGATCGAGAGCGAAATTGAAGACGAAACTCTTGTCCCCGACAGGCGTCACTCCCCAAACGATTTGGGCCGCGTAGACTTGCGCGTAGTTTTCCATTTCAACGCAACAAATTGCCTTGGGCTTGGGCGCATCCCAATCGACAACCATTTGTATCGAGACGACCGTTCCGTGCCAAGCGAAAAGCTCATGGATAGCGTCGAGCAGGTTTTGCATACTGGTCGCTTGGTTCAAGCGTTCTTCGATGTCGTTAATCATGATTGACCTCCTTGCAAGCCCAGGCTCTTGGCGATGCGATGCAATTGCTCGGTAGAGTGGCACGCGATGATGAATCCCCGATGACAACACAAGCCGACTATTGCACTATAGCCCGACAGGCAAGCTGTACGCATAGGCAAAGTCCCCAATCCGGGACTAAGGACTCCTAATTCTTGAATAGGGGAAAGTCCTAGCGCTGCCGAGGCCATGATTCCGCTTATTCCGAGCGACAGCTTGACCTACAGGACGCACCCAGGCAGGTTGCCTGAAAGTCGGCACTTCGCGCATTTCCCCTATGCCAATTCCAGATACTCTCCCATTTTAGCGGCATGGTGATCGGCCTATAGTTCCTCCATGCGCATTCCCCCCATGCTGCATGGCACCACTCACACGGCAACCCGTTTCTTGTGGAGAAAATCATGTCCAGCCATTCCGTAGCCCAATTGATGAATATCGCGGACACTCTTGGAATCAAGAGCCACCCGCAACACGCCTCCGAAATCCAGCTGATCCGTTCGATTCAGCAGCTCTATAACGAAGAGCCGTGCTTTGCCACCGACAAACACCACGACTGCGCGGAAAGGTGCGAATGGCGCCAGGATTGCCGCAAGCCGAAGGCCGTGTGGCTACGCTAGCATTTTAGAACGAGGTGCCCAAATGAAAATCGAATTCCGCAACCGGCTGAATCACGTAGAAAACAAGCAGCACTTGATCGACGAAATCACGGAAAGCTTCACCCCTTACGGGTCGATCAAGAACATCCAGATGATCGTCGGCCGCAACACCCCGACGCCCAAAGCGACCTGCTGCATCGCCATGGGCAGCATACAGGACGCCCATGCAGCCAATGCCGCTTTGGGGCTAAACCTGTTCGGGTTCCAGAATCTGGTTTTCAGTTTCGATCTGAACCGGAATTTTGCGACCGACGACTTGTACGAGGGGATTCTATGGACCACCCCCATTCCCCTGAACAACGAGTGGCCTGCTGAACCCTACACATAAAGCCGATTTATGCAGGTTTGATACCTTGCACCGAAATGGTGTGAGGATTGCCGGAAATTGGTGGCGACAGGGTTTCGTTAGCGGCTGTTTTGGTCTAGGCTGGATTTTAGAGCCTTGCTTTGCAAGGGTCTGGCTACGCCAGGATCGGCATAGAATTATAATATCTACGGCGAAACCATCTTCAAGATCGCGAGCGAAGTCCCTTTATGCGAAGCCCATCCAGAACCGGCCAGCCCGCCTGCTCCAGAACTCGGGATACCGCCCCTGCGGACAGGGCTGTCTCACCCGCCGAGGACGCCCGCTATACCCAGCTGTTTGCGGCCATGGCCCAGGGTGCCGTTTATCAGGACGCAGCAGGGCGGATTGTTTCCGCCAACCCGGCAGCCGAGCGGATTCTGGGCCTCAGCCTCGACCAGATGACCGGCAGGACTTCGTTCGACCCGTGCTGGAAAGCCATCCGCGCGGACGGCAGCGCTTTCCCCGGTGCGGAACATCCGGCGATGGCGGCGTTGCGTAGCGGACAGGCGGTCGGCGACGTGCTGATGGGCGTATTCCACCCCGGATTGCAGCAGCATCGCTGGTTGCTGGTGAACGCCACCCCCAATTTCCGTGCTGGGGAAAGCCGCCCCTTCGAGATATTCACCACTTTCACCGACATCACCGAACTCAAGCGCCACGCAGACGCACTGCAGCAAGCAAAGCAGGAACTGGAAGCGAAAGACGCTTTGCTCCAGCAAGTCGTGGACAGCCTTCCCCAGCACCTGTTCTGGAAAGACCGCAACGGCACGTTCCGTGGCTGCAACCGGGCGGGCGCGCAAGCCGTCGGCCTGCAAGCGCCGGACGAGATCGTCGGCAAGAGCGATTACGACCTCTACGCCAGCCACGCGGACGGCGAGTTCTTTTTCAAACAGGATTTGGGCGTGATGGCGGAAGGGGCTTCCCAGTACCACACCCTGAACCAAAAGCAGGAACCCGGCGGCGCAATCAAATGGCTGGATATTACCAAGGTGCCGCTACGCGACACCCAGGGCAATATCGACGGTCTGCTGGTCAGCTACGAGGACGTCACCGACCTCAGCCGGGTCGAAGAAAGTTTGCGGAAATTCAAGCAGGTGGTGGAACAAAGCCCGGACGCCATCATCATCACCGATCTCGACGGCAACATCGAATACGTCAACCCGGCCTTTTGCGATGCCTACGGCTACAGCGCGCAGGAAGTGCTGGGACGCAACCCGCGTTTTCTGAAATCGGAGCATACCGCGCCCGAAGAATATCGCGCGCTGTGGAATTCCATTCGCGCCGGGCAGGTCTGGCAAGGGGAGTTTCTCAACCGCAAAAAAGACGGCAGCATGGTATGGCAATCCGCCACGGCTTCCCCGATCTTCGACGAAGCCGGCGACATCACCCATTTTCTTTCGATCCAGGAAGACATCGGCGCGCGCAAACTGGCGGAAATAGCCCGGAAAAAGGCCGAAGAAGAGCTGTTCAATGCCAAGCAGGTGGTGCAGCTGGTGCTCGACCATATCCCGCAGCAAGTATTCTGGAAAGACCTCGATTCCGTGTATATCGGCGGCAATGCGGCGTACCTCGCCACCTGCGGGATGGCGTCCGCCGCAGAGCTGAAAGGCAAGACCGATCTGGAACTCTACCCGCTGGAACATGCCCGGAAATACCGCAAGGACGACCGCAACGTGATGCGCCGCAACCGCTCCCGCATCAACTATGAGGAGCAACTGCTCACGCGCAGCGGGGAAATGCGCTGGCTGCAAACCAGCAAAGTGCCGTTGCACGACCAGGCGGGCAAGGTCGTCGGCGTGCTCGGCATGTTCGAGGACATTACCCGGCGCAAGGCGATGCGGCTGGAACTCGCCGACACGCTCCAGCAATTGCGCACTATTCTCGACAACGCCCAGGTCGGTATCGCTTATCTCAAGGAGGGCAAATTCATCTGGATCAACCGCCGCCTGGAAGAGATGTTCGGCTACAGGCTGAAGGAAATTCGCGAAAAATCGCCCGAGCTGTTCTACCCTACGCCGGAAGACTACGCGCAAATCGACGGGCAAGCCCATAGCGTGATGGCGCTGGGCAAGCCCTTCGAAATCGAGAACATCATGAAGCGCAAGAACGGCCGTGCCTTCTGGTGCCACATGCGCGGCATGGCGGTGGACACCCGCAATATGGCGAAAGGGTCGATCTGGACCTTGATGGATATCGACAGCCGCAAGGCCGCCGAGCAGGAACTGCTCGAACTGAACAGCACGCTGGCCCAGCAGGTCAACCGGGAAATCACCAGCGGACTGGAAAAGGAACGCCTGCTGATCCAGCAGGCACGCCATGCCGCGATGGGGGAAATGATCGGCAATATCGCCCATCAGTGGCGCCAACCGCTGAGCGTGCTGGGGCTGATCCTGCAAAACATCGCCATTGATTACGAGGATCGCGAACTGACCGACGACGCGCTGAAAACCTACGTCGCCGACGCGCTGCTCGCCATCAAGCAAATGTCCGGGACCATCGACGACTTTCGCGATTTCTTCCGCCCCAACCGGCAAAAGACTGTTTTCGAGCTCCGCCAGGCGGTCGAGGAAACCTTGGCCCTGCTCAGCGCCAGCCTGAAAAACCACAGCATCGAGGTCAAGCTGAGCGGCCCCGAAAGTATCGAAATCCGCGGCCACCGCAACGAGTTTTCCCAAATGCTGCTGAACCTGATCGGCAACGCCAAGGACGCCCTGGAAGAACACCAGCCGGAGTGGCCGGAAATCACTATCGAAACGGCCTGCGACGGGGAATATGCCATCATCACGGTGCGCGACAATGCCGGCGGCGTCCCGCCCGATATTGCCGAGAAAATTTTCGACCCCTATTTCACCACCAAGGAAAAGGGGACCGGGATCGGGCTGTACATGACCAAAACCATCCTCGAAAAGCACATGCATGGCACCATTGCCTTCCGCAACGGCAACCAGGGCGCGGAATTCACCGTCAGGCTGCCGCTCGACCATGCCTTCGAAGACAATGGAGGCGCGCGATGAGCAGAGCGGCAGGGCAGGACTGCACGTTTTTCCGCTTTATAAAAGTGGGCCGGGTGTTCCTCCTGCTGGTGCTGGCGGCGCTCTGCGCTATCGCCTCGTTTCAGGCGACAGCCGCCCCCCCCGCTACAGCGTATCGTCTTGAGCGTACCCGGCCCGCACAACCTTTCCTATCTGCCGGCCGATCTCATTCCCAAAATCGGCACCGACCGCGCGGAAGGCGTCGAACTGCAATTGTTGCATAGCGGCGGCAGCTCGTTCGCACTGAGCCACCTGACCAACCACAATGCCGACTTCGCCGTGGCCGGGTTGCCCAGCATCATGTCGCTGCGTGCCAACGGCGGCAAAACTGTGGGCATCGCTGCGGTAGACGACGCGCCGCTGTTCGTCTTGATGGTACGCACCCAGCTGAAAAACTCGGTGAAGCGCGTTGCCGACCTGAAGGGCAAGATCATCGGCGTCAGCACCAGTTCCCTCTCCAGCAAAACCACCACGCAACAATTGTTCGAAATTTTGCTCCAGTCGGATGGCTTAACGCCACGCATGGTACGCATCGTGCCGACTAGCCTGAGCTGGCCGGAACAAGCGGCGCTGATCAATAGCGGCATGGTCGACGCCATCATGACTACCGAGCCATTCGCCTCGCGCTTGCAGGCGGAAAACAAGGTGTTTTTCCTGGCCAACCTCGCCGACCCCGACACCGCCGCCAAGATACCCGGCGCCGGATTTCTCCATGCCACGCTGGCAACCCGTGCCGATCTGATCGACAGCGATCCGCAAAAAGTGGCAAAGATGGTCAGGGTCATGCGCCGCACCTTGCAGTGGATCGCCTCCCATACCCCCGAGAAACTGGTGGAACAACTGGACATCCGCGACCAAACCGAGCGGGCGGCGCTGCTCGAATGCCTGAAACAATACCCGCGGCTGTACAGCAAGGATGGCCGCTTTTCCAGCAAGCAACTGCAGGAAACCGAGCGCTTCTTCCACGCGGCCGCCGCGGACCATCCCGCCGCCCAAGCACTGAAGGCGGAAAGCGTGATCACCGACCAATGGGCAGGCAGGAGCAGGTAATGACCGAGATCCCAAAGGACACGCGCTCCCTGCTGCGGCAGGCCATGCTACGTTTGGCGCTATCGCTGGCTGTCGCCGTTCTGGCCGCTGCCGCACTAACGGCCTGGCTCTACCAGACCGCCGAGGACAAGGCGATCGCCCATGAAATGAGCACGACCCGCATCTTCTATCAAAACAAGCTGGCGGAATGGGAGGAAACCTGGGAGATGACGGCGTTGCGTTACAAGACGCTCCTGGAAATATCCGGCCGTCTCGAAGATCGCGAAAACCGCTGGGCCAAGCTCTACGGCTACCTGACCGCACAGGGGGAAGGCCAGACTTTTTCCACGATACTGATTGCCAGCGATGATGGTCGAGTGGTGTTCCGCTTCGGCCCGGAAGCGAAATATTTACCGGATACCCTTACCCATACCGGCCATGCGGCCTGGTTCTACCAGCCCGAACCAGCCTCGCTGTACCGCGCCTATTTCCAGCCGATCTGGCTGGGAGAACTGGGCATGGGCAAACTGGTACTGCTGCGCAAAATGGATAATGCCCTGCTTTTTCAGAATGCCCAGGCCCACGCTATTCTGTCGCTGATGTGGGACGGCAAGGAGGTGGCCAGCAGCACCGGCACCGTGCCGAAGAATGCCAGGGTCGATGAGATCAGTCTGCCATGGCATGGGGGCGAAACCCATGCCCCGGTGCTGGCCATCCGGATCGTCAATCACCCGCTGATTTCCTCCGCCGCTATCGCCGCCGCCAGCCTGCTGGTGCTGACCAGTTTTTTTCTGCTGTTATGGTGGATACTGGGAAGGTGGATGCTGCAACTTACCCGCCGCATCGTCGCGCTCGGCCTGGCTTCCCGGGAATTTGCCGAGAGGCATAAGGTTTCCCCGCAATTAAAATCCCATTTGGAGAGCGCCCGCGACCTCCACGAGGATGAAATCAGCTTGGTCGCGCGTTCCCTGGAAAACCTCACTGAAACCGCGGTGCAGCGCGAAGCCGCGTTGCGCGAAAGCGAAAGCCGTATCCGCGAGATTACCAATTCGGTAGCGGATGGCGTGATCGAGCTTGATCAGCACGGCATCATCGTCTTTGCCAATCCGCAGGCGGAACGGTTCCTCGGCTGGAATGCGGAAGAGTTGCTGGGCAAGGATGCCCACGGGACTTTTCATTATCTGGCGCCAGATCGTTCAGCCCTGCCTGTCGAGCGGTGCCTCGTCCACCAAGCCCTCCAGACGGGCGTAGCCTTTCAGACCGATCTGAACTATTTCGTACACCGGGATAAGTATCTTTTCCCGGTTTCCCTCGCGGCGACTCCGGTAATCCGGGAGGGCGTCGTCAAAGGCGCGGTCATTACCTTCCGCGACATCAGCCAACAGCGGCAGGCCGAAATCGCCTTGCAGGAAAGCGAAGAGCGTTTCCGCATCATCGCCGACCACACCTCGACCTGGGAAAATCGGGTCGATCCCGAAGGCCGCCTGCAATGGGTCAATTTGATGGCACAGCAGATGACCGGCTACGCCCCGGATGAACTCTATGCGATGGCGCATTTTCCCCTGCCCATTATTTACCCGGACGACCGCGCAGCCACCAGCAAGCATTTCGCCGCTTCGGTTACCGGTCAAGCGCAAGCGCCGCTGGAATGCCGCGTCCTGCGCAAGGACGGCAGCCATTTTTACGCCAGCGTTTCCACCCAGGCCATTTATGCAGCAGACGGGCGTTTCCTCGGGCACCTGGGTAGCGTGCACGACGTTTCGGTGCAGAAAGCCCTGCAACAGCAGCTGCACGGTGCGCTGCAACAACTGCAAACCATCCTCGACAATGCCCAGGTCGGCATCGCCTACCTTGAGCAACGCCGGGTCATCTGGATCAACCGGCGCATGGAAGAGATATTCGGTTTTACGCTGGAAGAAATTCGCGACCAGTCGATCGAAGTGATATACCCGTCCCGCGAAGACTATGAGCAACTCGGGCGTGAAGCCTATCCGCTATTGTCGCAGGGCCGGCCCTTTGAAACCGAGCACCGGATGAAACGCCGCAATGGGCAGACCTTCTGGGCCCATTTGCGCGGCATGGCGATCGAGCCGCGGGACACGGCGCAAGGCTCGATCTGGATTGTGCTGGATATCGACAGCCGCAAGGCCAGCGAACAGGCGTTGATCACGCTCAACGCCAACCTGGCGCAGCAGGTTGCCAGCGAAACCGCCAAGAACCTGGAAAAAGAGCGCCTGCTGGTCCAACAGGCGCGCCATGCCGCGATGGGCGAGATGATCGGCAATATCGCCCACCAGTGGCGCCAGCCCTTGAGCGTGCTGGGCCTGATCCTGCAAAACATTTCCATCGATTTCGAGGATAATCAGCTCGACGCCGCAGAACTGAAACATTACGTCGCCGACGCGATGAACTCGATCCAGCAGATGTCCGCCACCATCGACGACTTCCGCGATTTCTTCCGCCCCAACCGGATCAAGGAATGCTACCAGATCGGGCAAGCCGTGGCAGAGTCCCTGAAACTGGTGAGCGCCAGCCTCAAGAACAACGATATCGAGGTTCAGCTCAAAGGGCCGGACAAGCTCGAAATATGCGGCTATCCCAATGAGTTCGCGCAGGTATTGATGAATTTGATCAGCAACGCCAAGGATGCCTTGGCGGAAAGAAAACCCGGCCGGCCCCGCATCGAAATCGAAACGCGCGGCAATATGGAAAACCGCACGCTGGCGATAACGGTGCGGGACAATGCCGGCGGCATCCCGGAAGAAGTCGCGGAAAAAATCTTCGACCCATATTTCACCACCAAGGACAAAGGCACCGGCATTGGACTGTACATCACCAAAACCATCGTCGAGCAGCATATGGGCGGTACCATTTCTTTCCTCAATCAGGGCGAAGGCGCGGAATTCACCATTACCTTGCCGCTCGCCGAATTCCAGGAAGAAACCCAGGAGGCACCATGAGTCTAGCGACCCCGGAAGAACTGAAGCAGCTTACCGTCCTGTATGCGGAGGATGACGACCATATCCGCAAGGAAGTCGCTCATTTCCTCGAACGCCGGGTCGGCAAGCTGATCCTTGCCACCAACGGCGAGGAGGCGCTGGCCGTCTTCACTTCAGACAGACCGGATATCGTGATCAGCGACATCATGATGCCGGTAATGGACGGACTGGCGCTGGCCGCCGCCATCAAGGAACGCAGCAGCACCACCCCGGTGATCTTCACCACCGCCTTCAACGACGTCAAATACCTGCATCAAGCCATTTCCCTGGGGGTGGACGGTTATGCGCTGAAGCCGATCGACCTCAAGCAACTGCAGGATACCATCGCCAAGGTTGCCGCGCTGTTGCTCAAAACCCGCGAACTCGCCATCAGCAAGGCGCAGCTCGAGGCCTACCACCAGGCAGCCGAAGAAGAACGCCATCTGGTTGCAGAGCTGATGGAACGCATGATGCGCCCGGAAAACCTGCACGATCCGCAACTGCATTATTGGCTGCAACCGACCGACGTAGTCAGCGGCGACTTGATCGCGGTAACCCGCTCGCGCAACAACAAGCTCTATCTGATGCTCGCCGATTCCACCGGCCACGGCCTGCCTGCCGCCCTCAACCTGCTGCCGGTGAACCACATCTTTTACAGCATGGTGAGCAAGAATCTGCCGCTCTCGCTGATGGTGGAGGAAATGAACTGGGCGGTAAAGGAACAGTCGCCGGCGGAACGTTACGTGGCAGCGCTGATCGCCTGCATCGACAGCCACAACCGGGTGGTGGAAATCTGGAACGGCGGCATCCCGTCGGCCTTCTTCATCGCTGCGGAAGGCGAAATCCAGCACAGCTTCGATTCGGTGAACCTGCCGTTGGGCATCCTCGACCGCACCTTCACCGCCCAAACCGAGATTTACCAGTGGGACGCCCCCGGCCAGCTGGTGGTTTATTCCGACGGTTTCTCGGAAGCGGAAAACGTGGCCGGCGAGGCGTTCGGGTTAAGCCGGATCAGGCAAGAGCTCAAACAGGCAACCCCGCCCGCCCGCTTCGCCGCCTTGACCGACGCGATCAACGCCCATCTCGACGGCCATCGCGCCTTCGACGACATGACGCTGATGCTGGTGGAGTGCGGAAAAGCGGATTAGCCCTGAAAAACGCAACTCGACCACGGGTGAATGACGGGGTTTCAGAGAGATAACAAGAAAAATACCGCTCGCCCGACGGATAAACAGAAACCCTCTTGCAACTTATTGGCTCCCTGATTTTTCCCTGTGTTCCCCGTGGTTCGAATAAGGAATTTCAGGTTAACCGTTCAGGTGCAACTGGACATCAATGCCCCAGCGTTCGGGCAGTTCGTGGCTGACGATCCGGTCGGCGCGCCCAGAAACGGCAAGATCGAGGTCATAGGGGGTCACCGCCCAGCTTTTGCCGGTATCGTAGACCACCCGCAGCACCGGCCGCAGCAGGTCGGCACCATTCTGTTCCACCACGATGCCGAGCAGCCCGCTCTCCAGCATTACCGTGGTACCGACGGGATAGATGCCGACACTACGGATGAAGTGGTGCACCAGCTCTTCGTTGAAATGGAATTTGCTCCATTCCTGGAGCTTGCGCAGCGCATCCACCGGCGCCATCGCCTGGTGGTATACCCGCTCGGCGGTTATAGCGTCGTAAACGTCGACGATCGCTGCCATCTGGCCGAACTGGGAAATCGCCGCCCCCTTTGATCCCGCGGGGTAGCCGGTACCATCGTAGCGCTCGTGATGCTGTTCGAGTACCGCACGGGCGATGGGGGTGAACCATTCCACCCCGGCAACGAGATCGCGGCCGTAAACCACATGATTTTTCATCTCGTCGAATTCCATCTCGGTCAGCCGGCCCGGTTTGTTGAGGATTTCGTTCGGCACCTGCATCTTGCCGATATCGTGCATCAAGCCCCCGACACTCACTTGGCGCGTGACATCCTTGCCCAGGTGCAGGACATTGCAGAACGAGGTCATCAGCGCGCACACGCCCACCGAGTGGAGAAACGTGTAATCGTCCTTGTTCTTGATTTGACTGAGCTGAATCAGGGCGTTGGAATTGCGCAAAACCGAATCGGCAATCCCTTCGATCGCCTCCTCGATGCCTCCCCGTTCCAGCTGCCGCCCCAAGCGTACGTCCGACATGATGTTGCGGATCACATGATTCGCCCGCTGGTGGATGCCTATCGCCGCCTCGATTTCTTCATTCTTGGAAACGCGGCTTTCCGGCATATTTCCCGCCGTTTCGACCAGTTTCTGCAGCTCGGCCTCGATGTCCTGCTTCACCTCGTCCATGGTCAGCGCGTCGAGCAAATCGTCGCCCAAAGCGCTGTCGATATACACCTCGCGCACACCCAATGCGGCGATCTTCTCGATTTCCTGATCGGATTTCACCTTGAAGCGGGTAAGGAACATGGGGTGCACCACCCAACTACAGTTCAGATCGTGAACGAACATGCCAGGCTTGAGTTGCTGCAGGGGAATGCGTTTGATCATTCGGTGAATTAGCGGCATAGGTCTAAGAGCGCCCAAGGTATCCCCAATCCGGTTGAATTTCAACCCGCCAAATCGGGAACCAGCAATGCTACCGCCAATTTCTCCTGGTTTTTCAGGCGGACGCTGCCGTTTTCGGCGATCGTCAGCTTATCCTCGACGAACCAGCGCAGTGCCGCCGGGTAAATCCGGTGTTCCTGCGCCAGCACCCGCGCTGCCAGCGCCGCTTCGCTGTCGTCCGGGTACACCGGCACGGCGGCCTGGACCACGATCGGGCCGCGATCCAGTTCGTTGGTGACGAAATGCACGGTGCAGCCG
>Ga0208566_1001621_pt1 | contig 12845 bp, 16 predicted proteins | sample PL_2010_150m_FD_184159 | JGI IMG/M metagenome (GOLD analysis project Ga0208566, IMG submission 184159) | Freshwater microbial communities from Powell Lake, British Columbia, Canada to study Microbial Dark Matter (Phase II) - PL_2010_150m... | ecosystem: Environmental > Aquatic > Freshwater >...
ATGTCAGAGTATTTGGCAGTGTCGCCACAGGAACAACCAAAAAGCGAAGCGATATCGATTTGCTGGTTGATTTAGGCAAAAACACTGGACTTATCGAATTGGTTGGTGCAAACCAATCCATGAGCCAGCTCCTCGGAGTCAAAGTAGATCTTGTCTCGGCAGCGCAACTCAAATCTCGTGTTCGAGATCAAGTACTGCGCGAAGCAATAGTGCTGTGACCCAGCGCGTTATTGGATGAGCAGGGAAGCGGGGCGTGTCGGCGCAACCAAGAATGCCTTCACGTGCAACGCATCAACCGTCTTCAACAACTTTGCAGCAAGCGGAGTGAGTCGCACATCGGTCATCTCGCGCAATTGCATCTCGATAGGCACGCCACGTGTCATGCCAGTGAGGTCGATTGCCTCACTTCCTTCAAGTGCCAAACCCATCGACACGACATCGTAAGTTTTGACCAACAAGTTTTCGCTTAACACCACGTCGTCGTGCACAACCCATCCGGCAGGAACTTTGACCAACCATCTACGCGACAATCGATGCAGGCGCACGGGTAGTTGCCACAACAACCCAACTGAGAGCACAACACCAACAGCACCGACTACATATTGTTCTGATGCCAACATCAGCGGCGTTATGCAAACGACGGCGGCCATCACGCCCCAACCAATCACGAGAGGCATCACGATGGGGGCGGGCACGCGCAACAAGTAACGGCGTTCGTCGCCGTATGCGCCGGCTTGCACATGAATCGAGCCGTAGTCAGATGTATATATAAGGACCATGGCAACGAGAGCACACGCAGCTCCAATGACATTGCCAACACCAAAAGAGCTGTCGGGTAGTCCAACAAGTAAGTGCGCCACTACGACGGGCACGATGCAACGAGCGGTGGTGAGCGAAATGGGGTGGTGCAACCAGGTGGCCAAAGCGACGAGTGCCCACAGTAACCAAAGCTCAACGCTCATGGTGGTGCGCAGAACCTGTGAGTGAGCCGACATGGTGTCGGTGAGATTGTTGGGCAACAGCGCCGCAACCAGCCACAGCACCCGAACTGGCCAGGCGAGCTTTGCCAACAATGTGCGAATCACGCCACCGAGCCTAAAGGTTGAGCAACTTTGCTCAAGAGCGCATAACTGGATACTTACAATCTCTTCACTTAATTGTAAGTTTTAGGATATAAACTTTATATGTGAAGAAGAGTCAATTTACCGCACCCAGCATGGGTCTTGTCATCCCGATCAGCGGGTTTGACTCACGGTTTAACGAGCCTTACGAGCACTGGGCGTTTCTTCCGCATCCTCTTCCGGATCACGTTGATCTCTCCAACCAGACGTGGGCCGAAATCACTACAGCATCGCATTCACTCGGACGACTCGAGCAGGCTGCTCAACAACTTGACGACACAAGCATTTTGCAGCGTCCAATCTTGCGCAAAGAAGCGCAGAGTACATCGGCGTTGGAAGGAACATTTGCTCCAATCCACGACATCTTGCATAACGATCCGTCATCAAATCACAGTCAATCACCAGAAATATTTGAGGTTCTCAACTACGTCACCGCAGCTGAGTATGCATGTGGGTACGTCCGCGATCGTCCGCTCTCTTTGCAACTCATTCTCGAAACACATCGTCTCTTGATCTCGGGCACACGCAGCGATGGCGCTGAAACCGGCAAGATTCGCAAACGCCAAGTCGTTATCGGACCACAGTCAATGAGAGTTGCCGATGCTCGTTTTGTTCCACCACCACCTGGCGACCAACTCGATGACGGCATGCGCGCACTCATCAAGTGGATCAATACCGACTTGCCATTAGTTCCGCCGTTAGTTGCAGTCGCACTTGCGCATTATCAGTTTGAAACCCTGCATCCATTCAACGACGGCAATGGTCGTATCGGTCGATTGCTTATGGTCTTGCACTTATTGCGTCGCAAAGTATTGCATGATCCCATTATTTCTATCTCGCCCTGGTTCGAGCGCTTTCGCGACGACTACCAGGACTCACTGCTCAAAGTGAGCCAAACAGGCGACATCGATCAGTGGGTCAATTTCTTTGCACGAGGCATTCGGTTTCAAGCCGACGATACGTTGCGAATCATTAACGAACTACTTATTTTGCGCGATCAATTTACTGCAGTATGCCGACTACACAATGTGCGAGGCGTTGCACTCGAGGTTGCCCAAAGCCTGATCACGCGACCAGTCATCACCCCAACGCTCGTGCAGGAATTGCATTCAATTAGTTATCCAGCAGCAAATGCGGCTACCTCTCGCCTCGAGCAGGTGGGGATCATCAAAGAGTCGACTGGTGGGTCATATGGCCGTATCTTTACCGCCCAAGAAGTGATCGATATTCTCGAGAAATAGACCTCACCGCGCCGTTAGAGGTCGAGGTAGGTTCGAAGCGCCCTGTTGACCGCTTCTAATACTGCTGAGTCGAGCACTGCATAAAACCGCTTTATTCTGCTCTTATCAATAGTTTGAATTTGACCACAGTATGCAGTATTTGGAAGAGCATCAAGCACGCCCGCTGAAATCAATACGTTTTGGGGGAAAAGTTTTTTGGGGATGGTGTGGGTGATTGGAACAACCGTCACAACCGAACTGAACTGATTATTCAGATTTGTTGACACGACGAGTGCGGGCCGGATTCCTTGTTGTTCAGAACCTTGACTTCCACGGAGGTCGACAAAATAGACCTCACCGCGTTTTGGGTATGCGCTCATCGCGCGATCTGTCGTTAGTCGAGAAGTGCTACAGCTTCGGCGACGGCCTCGAAGGACAATTCTGCCCATTCCAATGCTGCGTCAGCCTGATCGAGACATCCTTCAATAAAAAGCATCTCTTCAGCTGTATATTTTTGTGCATCCACGGTGTTGACGATACCCGAATTGCGCATCGATGGGTGGAGTGCTCCTGGCCGAACAGTCGGAGATAGAGAAGGCTGTGTCTGGTTGCTCACATCCACAACGTATGGCAGGGGTGTTGTGCGGTAGTCGGGTGGTGGAGCCCGGAAGTAACGCAATTCGTCACCGTATGTCCGGTCTGCAGATGGATCCAGCCGTAGTCAGCAGTCGAATGGAACTAGCTAAGAAGTGAATCAGCTTCAAAGACAGCGTGCATTGCCTCTTCGGCTAGTTGCAAGGCTTCTTCGGCTTGCTCGAGGTAGCCCTCTATGAGCAAAGCTTCATCAAATTCAATTGTTTGTGCATCCACGGTGTTGACGATACCCGAATTGCGCATAGATGGGTATAACAGAGCCCGCAAGTAATGTTGTCCACATGGCTGCGAGCGCAAAACCCACGAAAAGCGACATCGCCCGCGCAGCACACCTTCGCGACACGCTCAATCAACACAACGAGCGTTATTTCACTCACGACTCACCAGATGTCAGTGATGCCGAATATGACGAACTCAAGCGTGAGCTCATTGCGCTTGAAGCAAAACATCCGAGCCTGATCGCTCTCGATTCGCCAACAGCCCAAATTGGTGCGACAACCCTCACCACGTTTGACCCGGTAACCCACCGTGCACCAATGACCAGTCTTGATAATGCAATGGATATCGATGAGTTGCGCGCATGGGGCGAGCGCGCTGCGAAGGGTCTGAACAACGCGCAGCCAATGCAACTGATCTGCGAACTCAAGATCGACGGCTTAGCGATGAGCATCCGCTATGAAAACGGAATTCTTGTGCAAGCCGCAACGCGTGGCGACGGCAAGGTGGGCGAAGACGTCACCGAAAACATCAAAACCATCTCGGTCATTCCCAAACAACTCACCGCACCAAAGGGCTCATCAATACCTCAGGTACTTGAAGTGCGCGGTGAGGTGTATATGCCCATCAACGCGTTTCAACAATTTAAAGCCGACAAAGAGCGCGAGAACGAACAGCGCATCAAGCAAGGCAAAAAGCCCGAGGCAGTGCCGGCCAACCCACGTAATGCTGGTGCTGGAAGTTTGCGTCAAAAAGATCCATCTGTTACCAAGTCGCGTAACCTCGCATTCTTCGCCTACCAACTTGGCGAAACGCAAGGCATGCCTGCGCTCACGAGTCATCACGACACGCTCAACTATCTCAAGCAACTTGGATTTCCTATTAACCCCGAGCGCAAGCTTGTCGACACATTTCAACAAGCCGAAGCATTTTGTGCCAACGCCGAAGCCAACCGCCACAACCTCGATTACGGGATCGACGGGGCAGTAGTCAAGCTCGATGACCTTGCTCAACGCGAGCAACTTGGCTTCACATCACGCGCACCACGCTGGGCAATCGCCGTCAAGTTTGCACCCGAAGAGCGCAACACCATCCTCAACGACATCCAGGTTTCTATTGGTCGCACTGGCCGCGCCACACCGTTTGCCGTGCTGCAACCCGTTGTTGTTGCCGGCTCCACCGTGGGCATGGCCACCCTGCACAACCGCGAGCAAGTGCAACTCAAAGACGTGCGCCCAGGCGACACCGTGGTGGTGCGCAAAGCAGGCGATGTCATTCCTGAGGTCGTTGGCCCAGTGCTCGACAAGCGTCCAAAGAATTCCAAGCCATGGAAGTTTCCCGATACGTGCCCATGTGATCTCAAGTCAACACTCGTGCAGATTGAGGGCGAGTCAGACACGCGTTGTGTAGAACCATCGTGTCCTTTTCAACGCGACCAACGCATCATTCACTTCGCTTCTCGCGGTGGCATGGACATCGAAGGTCTCGGAGAAAAGACCGTGTTTGCATTATCCGACTTGCAACTCATTCAAGACGTCGGCGATCTCTACAGCCTCACGCAAGAACAGTTATTACAGATCGAGGGCCTCGGAGAACTCAGTGCAACCAACTTGTTGCAAGCACTCGAAAAATCAAAATCAAAGCCGTTACCTAAGTTGCTCACCGCACTCGGCATCAAACACCTCGGCCCTGCAGCATCAGAGTCATTAGCTAAAACATTTGGCAACCTCGACAACATCGTGACAGCAACCGAAGAACAACTGAGCACCATCGATGGTGTCGGCCCATCAATCGCACAATCCATCATCAACTGGTGTAACCAAAAACAAAACAAGGCCATCATCACCAAACTCAAAAAAGCAGGCGTCGACTTTGGCAACGTGCAGGTATCGCAACTTGCACAAACACTCCTCGGCAAAGCCATCGTCGTCACGGGCAGCGTGGAGGGCTTCACGCGAGAAGAAGCCGAAGCAGCGATCAAAGATCGCGGTGGCAAATCGCCAGGCTCGGTAAGTGCCAAAACCTATTGCGTAGTCGTTGGCTCCGACCCAGGCGCTTCAAAAGTGACGAAGGCCAACGAACTCAAGATCCCAATAATTGACGCAGCAAAATTTCGGCAGTTGCTCGACTCAGGAACGATCTAGCGCCCCTTTAATATAAGAATTGTCAAAACGGTCAGCGTCCCGACGTAATGGATGCGCATATTGTTTCTTTCAATCGCCATTAGATCTCGAAAACTTTTGTCTATCTTTGCAAAAATCTCATTAAATGCCCGTAGCTGCTTTGTGGGATCAAAATCTGAATTCACGGAGTCGTTAGTTTTGTTGTTGAGCATGGGGCGAGCATTACACAGCCTGGGCTCTGGCTGTCAAGTACTAGACGGTTGGCGGAGCCCAATTGGTTGCAGGCCGTGGAGCAATTGCAGCCGGCTGCACCCGAGTCGTTGGATACTCATCCGTCATCAGAGCCATATAGGCACGAATTGACATTGAGTATCGAATGACTTTCAATAGAAAGTTAAACATTCCCTGTAAGTGACGCCCAGTAAACAGAATTGCAAACCACGACACCACTGCCACGAAGACTCCACAAAAAACCAAAAACATATACACAAAGAATGCTGGAATCACCAAAATAATGCGAAAGAAGTTAGACGCCCTGCTTGCATTTTCTTCATATTCAAATGAATAGCGAATAACGTCATCGGCCGTTGGTTCACCAAACGATGGCCACTTGTCATAGAGCAGCGCACCATATGACTCAACGCGAGCTGCATAACTCAACCACGAACTCTGTAATGTCCAGATGCTCTTGTTGCGCTTGCCAGTAAACAAAATAATGAACCATTGAACGACAGAAATGATTTGTGTCAAGTTGTCCCAAATGTTGAGCACTATCGCGTGGGGAATTACCAAAATCGCACGAAATGCAACCGTCATTCGATTGCGTTGTGGAGTGTTGATGATGTCAAGCGTTGGGCGGTTCATGGTACTGAGACTACAACTGGGCGAGTACGGGGTGGATCCAGTGACCCGGTTCAAGAGTCGACGTCAGCCACGCCACATAGTCACTCGGCAAGTCTTTGATCTTGGTGCCCTTGTGTTTGCCAAACGGCATCAAACTTTCGGGTGATGATTCTGACGCGAGCGTCAACAATTCATCAAGTGTCTTGTCTTCCTTTTTCGCAATAGCGCGCAACAATTCGAAGCACGCACCTGCATCAGCCAAGGCCCGGTGAGTTGGCTCAATCTCTACGGCAAACATGCTGGCCAATGTTGAGAGCCGATGATTCTCGGCAGTGGGGTAGAGAGCCTGCGCCAACCTCATCGTGCACAACGAAGTTGCCTTCTTGCAAAACGGAGCAAACATCGGCAAGTCAAACGCAGCATTGTGCGCCACCACCAACACGTGCTCATCGGCAAATTTGTCGGCGTGCTCGCCCTGCAAAAACTCTTCGAGCGTGGGCATCCCGGCCAGCATCTCGGACGAAATCCCATGCACCTTCTGAGCCCCAGGCTCTATGGGTATCTGCGGGTCAATCAACGAGGTCACCGATTGCGAGACCTTATATAAGGAGTCAAATTCGAGCCACGCAATCTCAACCGGACGATACCCAGGCTGCAGGCCCGTGGTCTCAAAGTCGAGCACGATCATTCGATCAAATGTCATTTGGTGAGTCTATGGAGTTGAGTAGTTGGCACTGTGTCACAGTCCAAGTAGATCTAGAGGGATGACTGCGACGCCATCTGGTCGCCGGTAAGCATCGCGCCCTGTTGTGACAACAACGGTATCGATGCAGTTGTCGCCAAGTTGCGCACGGAGCCAAATCAGATTTGATACATCATCATCAGTGACTACTGGCCCAATCTTTGCTTCCAACGCAAGCACTCCACCATCAGATTCAACGATGAAATCAACTTCATGCTGCCCACCTTTAGTTCGCAAGTGGTTAACAGTGGCATCACAACTTTGTGCATACGAACGAATTGACAACGCAACAAACGACTCAAACAGTCTGCCCAATAAGTTGCCGTCTTTCGCGGCAGCAGACGCTTGCTCAGTTGTTGAAATGAGATCAGATGCATTCCTTCTCAGCAGCCGTGCAGCAAGTGCAGGGTCGACAAGGTGATGCTTTGGTGCAGAATTCAGTGACCTCAAATGGTTCTTTGTGGGCAGCCATGCATCTAATGGATCAAATATTCGAAGGCTGGTGAGGAGCTCGGTATATTCGACAGTTGTTGTTTTTGCTGGTTTTTCATCGATTCCACTTGTAGCCGCGTTGCGGATCTTGTCCCATGAGGTCGTTGTTGCTGTTGATGCTGCGTATGCGCGCAACCATGCCTTCAGCGTTGCAGGCCTGCGCACTACAAATCCGACTTCTCTTATGTCATGGTCGACAATTCGGTCGATGTAACTGTCGAGTTGGCGAGTGAGTGCGCGGTCTGAAAGATGTCGCATGCCGGGGAAACCACCCGAGATAATCTCATGTACATACCGCGCTAATGTCATTTCTGAATGGCCTTCAATTTTGGTATTCGTTGACTGCAACAGCGACGAGAATGAAATTGCATCACTATTGGGGTAACGCTCAAATAGGCACAATGGTCTCATTCGAATAGTTGTGATTCGTCCAGCACCCGAGTGAGTAGTGCGGCCTGGTGCAGACCCTGTCAGGATAAATTGCCCTCCTACAGGTCTGTCATCAACTAGGCGACGAATCGTGTCCCACACTTGCGGAAGTAGTTGCCATTCATCAATAAGTACTGGCGATAAATCTTTGGCAATGATGTCTGGATTTGCAGCGATTAACGAACTATCAAGTCCAGTATCCAATCGTCGGACAGACGCACAACGTTGTAATGCTGTAGCTGTTTTGCCCACACCTTTGGCACCATCCAGGAGAATTGCGGGAAGCTGTTCAATCAAGTCATCAAGCTCGTTGTCCACTATGCGTCGGCCATAAACTGTTGAGTCAGGTGCCTGGATATTCACAAGTCAAACGCTACCATTTGTCGGTATCAAACGCTACTGTTTGTCGGTCACAAACGCTACTGTTTGTTGGCCTCAGGCGCTCGAACATCTAGGCGGCGGCCAGTGTCGAAGGGCTCAAGAAGTAGGGCGAGCGCAGTTTGGAATCGGTGTGTGGCTCGATTAACCCGGTGGCCACAACCCGCTCGCCAGTCAAGTCTCGTGCGGCTTGCAGCACCGCATCAGTCGATCCGCTTCTGTCTACCCGCAGGAACAGCACAATGATTCCATCCTCAACTTCAATATGCATCTCTGCACGTCGCGTGTCTTCCATAAAGTCACTCAAGACTCCGGTCACTGACCACGTTGCATTACCTAGTTCATTACTCATTTGATATCTCCTTTGTTCGACCACATCGGTGGTGAGGTTCCTGCTTTTTCAAATAACTCTGGTTGGTGATACAACACGTTGTTCACTTCATATTTAGTGGTCTTGAGAGATCGTGCCAATTCTCGTGACGATTGGGGAGCCCTCAAACGCAGCTCCAATTGAATTTGCAACAACCGATCAATCGGATCGTGTTCGCCCCGTACCGGAACAGACACGACGTCATCGTCGGCCTCTTCATCGACCATCTCTAGTCCAAGAAGCTCACATACATCCTCATGAAATGAAGCAATGGTGTGGGAGAGATACTCCTTAGAAACCGAATTCCAGAAGAAGATCCGCCAAAACATCACCACTATAAAATTTCCATCATCGTCCACTTGCGGAGATTCAGTTGCTGGATTGTCGAATATGACAATCGGAGCAACGTGGGAGATATTCCACTTATTAGCGAAGGGGAGTGGATCCTCTAGGACCGTATGGTGTGCGGTCAGCACAATTGACCTAAAGAACGGCCCATCATCCCCAAGGTATATTTTCCAACCAAAATCATCATCGTCGACCTCAATGGTGACGAACTGGTTCTCATCCGTCTCAACCTGGGCAGGCAGGCCCAGCTCGTGCACGATCTCGGCTATCTCGTCAGCGGTAAATGTTTCCATGCTGTCAGCCTCCCTTATTCATCTCTGTCGTTTTCATTCGGATCATTTCCACCTGCTTGGTCGAGTGCACTTCTTTGTTTCCACACATTGGCGGCTCACTTACTCGTACATGAAGGGTGATGCATGCTTTGCACGCCGGGCACTTCCATCTCTCGTTTCGTCTCGGTACTTGTTCTTCTGTCATGGTGCCTCCTGTTGAATCTGGCTAACAGGTCGAGCACTATAGGGGTGTGTGTCGCAGAGTTTGCAACATGGTCACCGATTTACACCTCAGTAGTTGGTACCGAAGTTCATATTCCAATTACATCGGAGGGGTGTAACAGACTTTTTATTTTTATTTATTTAGTGGCCGCAAACGGCTCGACACTCAGTCCCGCAGCCACATACATCTCGTGTAGTCGCACTGCATGAGCAAGCGACACATAGCGCCGCACAAACGTCACTACTTGTGTTCGAAACTCACGCCCGTGACCACCATTTGCACACACCAAATGTGCCATCTCGTGCACCAACAACAGCTGGCTCATCTTCTTCTTGCGCACCGAAATACACCACTCATCTACAAAGGCCAGCCCAAGCAAACTGCGTGACATTGCCATCTGCGATACCACTGGGTGGTCAACACCTTCATTCTCGGCAATCATTACCAACCACTCACTAGCTTCATCGAGCCCCAACACCCGTGTGGGCATCTCCAACTCAAAAGCGTCCTCGACTGCATATGTGCCGGAGGCTTCGCTACTTGTCACGCCTACCCGCACCAATCTGTCGTTGTGCTCCAACACCATTGCGTCCAGCCGAAAACTGTGACCCCGCACGATGCCCCGCACCATAGGCCTCTTTGTCACTCGAGTAACTGCTCGACACCGCATGCAAGTGTGGGGTGGAAGCAACCATGTGTGCCCGCGCCCGCTCTGATCGCTCGACCAACACCAACCCAACACCCGGTGCTTCTTTCACGATCACTCGGTTCTCTTGCTCCAACTTGCGCGCAATGCCTTCGCAATACCCAATCCACCACGATGTGCGAAACCGTCGATCGCCCGCAGGCATCGTGCGCAATGCCAACATCTCGGCCGCCTGAAACAACGTCTCGAGCGAAAACAAATCATTGGCCGTGCCATACGCAACCATGATCACTTCGGTCGGGTTCGTCTCCATCATGTCGCGATATGCATGACAACTCAATGTCTTTGCAATCGTCCACAACAGCGTCCCACGCCGCACCCGATAGGGCCCCTTGATCACAAACACCTTGCTCGTCACTTCGTGATTGGACACATCACGTGCCTGCCTGCCCGACACAGCATCTTCGTCCAAGTCATATTTCTGCATCAACCGAAAGGCAAGAGCCAATGCCGTTTCCGCTTCGGCCTGTGGGGTAGTGGGATGGTTGGCCTTCTCGAGAATTGCCCTCACCTTGGCATGGAGGCTGTCGCGTGAACTCACGAGATCAAATTACTTGATGGGTGTTCGTCATAGAACTACTGCTCTTCTTCAAGCAGTCGCATCAGCTCGCGTTCAAGCAAGGCAGTACCTGGGTCTGATGCCATCTGGCTCGAGTCTTTGATTGCACTGTCATGCGCATAGGCCATAAATAGGTTGGCCTTTTGTTCAATCAGTTTCACTAGGTGTTCTTCAATGGTGTCAGCAGCAAGTATTCGGTGCACGTTCACTGTTCGGCTTTGCCCCATGCGGTGCACCCGCGCAATGGCCTGCCATTCGGTCGAAGGCTTAAACTGCGCCTCCATTAATATGACTACTGATGCAGCCTGCAGGTTGATCCCAATACCGCCAGCATCTATCTGTGCAGCCAACACTGCGTGTCCTTGGGTGTTGGTAAACGTGTCAATGATCTGTTGACGCTCCAACGTAGAGCTGTCACCGGTGAGCTGCTGGCAGTTGCCAAACATCTCACTCACTTCATCGAGCACTTGGCGAAAGAACGAGTAGACCACCACTTTGCGGTCAGCTTGGCGGTGTTCATTCACCAGGTCTTCAAGGCGTTCAAACTTGGCTTGGGTAACAGTCGCGCTCCGTCGCTTGAGCATGATGTTGGTTGGCTGACTGTCATAGTTGGCACGGTCTTCTTCGGTGAGGGTGACCCATTCGTCTACCTCAATACGTTCTGGTAGCTCAGTCAGCACATCGGCTTGTGTGCGGCGCAGGTAGACGTGAGCAATCTTCTTGGCTATGCCAGCCCTGTCAAACGCTCGGTTGGCCTGCAGCATTGGTCGCAACTCTCGAACAGCACCTGGGCTCGCAATGTTGAGCAGGTTGTGCAGTTCTTCCACCTTGTTTTCAAGTGCGGTGCCCGTCATTAACGAAACATATGTCGCATGCTTGGCTATTTGTTCGATAGCCATCGTGCGTTTGGCTTCAGGGTTCTTGGCGTAGTGCGCTTCGTCTACTGCCAGAAAATCAATAGCAGTCAGATAGGGCAGCAGTTTGGGCAACGTTGAATACGACGTGATTGCCACACCACCATGACGCACCCATTGCTTGATCACGTTTTCACGGTCTGCACCATGAGCAAGAAAAGACGAGAGCTCTGTGTGTTTAGTCACTTCTCGTTGCCAGTTCACCAGCACGCTGTTTGGTGCAACAACAAAGAAATGACGTCGACCATTGGCATGCAGATGACACATGGCTGCCAATACTTGAACGGTCTTGCCCAACCCCATGTCGTCACCAAGCAGTGTTCGTCGTTGCACGATCAGGTAGCGAGCACCAAAGTCTTGATACCTGCGCAACGATGCACGCAGTGGCCCTTGGTCAAGCGGCGACATCTCCACCCGGTTGGCAATGTCGTTGGGCACGTCTCCATACCGACCACGACCACCAGCAGATCTACTGTCAGCATCACTCGCTTTGAGCTGCTCGAGTGCAGCCACAAATGCCGCAGAGTTTTGTTGAAACCTCCGCAACACATCATTGGGGTCAACATTGATATGTCGGACAGAATCAAGAATCTGTGGTGTCAGCCTCGAGTTCAATAACCGATCAGCAATCTCTAGACCACTCTCTGCCTGAGCAAGCTCAACGCCGAGCTTCTTTCGTTTTTCAGCCGACAACAGATTGCGAGCAAACCGCAACGGAGAACCAAGAAAACCAACATGTGGCCGAGTATTCGTGATCAACGACTTAAGCTCATTCGTTGAAACATTTAAGATGCTTCGCGTCCGGTTCACTCCGTCAAGTGCCACCAACAGCGCAATGTCATCAACAGACGAAGAACCAAGCGAACCAGCCCGCAACGGGTTGGCAGCAGCCTTGGCAACAAGCGCACGTTGTTGAGCATCACGTTGCAACCCAGCCGACTGCTCATAAACCTGGCCGGCCCGTTGAGCCAATTTCAAGACAGCCTTACGCCGCCGTACAAGATCAAACATCACGTCTACTTGTGCCGTCTACGCGATTGGTATCTCCCCATAAGAAATCCAAGGATTCCGACTGCAGTAAACGAGCAGAGATACTTGAATGATTCGATGATTAGTTGTGATGCGCTCATAACCAATTTCTACTGACAGGGTGGTGTGGAGTTGCCACAAGCGCTAGATGAGAGATAGTTCGTCACCCACAATGCCCAGCGATGCCAGGTAACTGCCCAACAAGT
>Ga0208566_1001622_pt1 | contig 12839 bp, 10 predicted proteins | sample PL_2010_150m_FD_184159 | JGI IMG/M metagenome (GOLD analysis project Ga0208566, IMG submission 184159) | Freshwater microbial communities from Powell Lake, British Columbia, Canada to study Microbial Dark Matter (Phase II) - PL_2010_150m... | ecosystem: Environmental > Aquatic > Freshwater >...
CATCGCTTGAAGGTGTGAAGCCTTCTGGGCGAACACCAACGGTGACCTCAGTGCCAGCTGATGCTGGAACTGCGATACCGAGATTTCCAAGCATTGCCTTGCCGGCAACGATTGGAGCGTTAAGTAGATTCATCGCAGGGGAGCCGATAAAGCCAGCCACGAAAGCATTTGATGGGTTGTCGTAAAGATTACGAGGTGTATCTACTTGCTGTAGCAAACCATCTTTTAGAACTGCTACGCGATCACCCATTGTCATAGCTTCGACCTGGTCGTGTGTTACATAAACAGTTGTGATTCCAAGACGGCGCTGCAATGCAGCGATCTGTGTACGAGTTGCTACGCGCAACTTCGCATCAAGGTTTGATAGAGGCTCATCCATAAGGAAGACCTGTGGCTCGCGAACAATTGCGCGACCCATTGCAACGCGCTGACGTTGTCCACCTGAAAGAGCTTTTGGCTTGCGCTCTAGGTATGGCTCAAGATCGAGCAGCTTTGCCGCTTCTAATACACGACGCTCGCGCTCTTCTTTTGGTGTGCCTGCAATCTTTAGTGCAAAGCCCATATTTTCTGCAACTGTCATATGTGGGTAAAGCGCATATGACTGGAAGACCATTGCAATGTCGCGATCTTTTGGTGCAACGTTTGTTACGTCGCGATCGCCGATCAAGATTCGACCAGTGTCGATCTCTTCAAGTCCTGCCAACATACGAAGTGATGTTGACTTTCCGCAACCTGATGGGCCGACTAAAACTAAAAACTCACCGTCATTGACAGTGAGATTTAATTTATCAACTGCAGGTGCTGTGGTGCCTGGATAGATACGTGATGCGGCTTCGAAAACTACTGATGCCATGAGATTTCTCTCCTTCTCCGGGCAGGTACGTGCCCGACGGTCCGAGGATGAAGGTGATGGCCGGTCGGCCAACGTTGGCTAGATTACGCGTAAAAACCAGTAAATGAAAGGCAGAGCCGGGTGACCTATACTTTCCTTCATAATGGAATCGCACTCGTTGGGCTCTTTGCTGGGAGACATTTCAATAGTCGCGGCATTGATTCTCACAGCCTCACTCTTTGTTGCCGCAGAAATCGCGTTAATCTCTCTTCGAGATAGTCAGGTCCGCCAGCTTGCTCTGCGAGGAAAACGTGGCGCTCGCGTTGCAAAATTAGCTGAGAATCCCAACCGTTTTCTAGCCGCTGCCCAAGTTGGAGTCACTGTCTGCGGATTCTTATCGGCAGCCCTAGGTGCTGAAAAGCTCGGCGGGTATGTGATCCCTTGGCTCGAAGAGCGCGGGCTATCCAATGGCCTGAGTACAACTCTTTCAATTATCGGTGTGACGTTAGTTATCGCTTATTTCTCACTTGTTTTTGGAGAGCTCGTACCTAAGCGCCTTGCTCTTTTTCGCTCAGAAGAAATTTCACTGGCATCGGCTGGAATTATTGATGTTATTGCAAAAGTATTTCGTCCAATAATCTGGTTGCTCTCTCACTCAACCGACTTTGTAGTGCGCTTATTTGGTGTCGATCCAAAAGAGCAACGCAGTGCGATGAGTGAAGAGGAGCTCCTTGATTTAGTTGCGGGACATGCAGCATTAACTGCCGAAGAGCGCGACATTGTTGAAGAAGTATTTAACGCATCTGAGCGACAGATTCATGAGGTCATGGTTCCGCGCACAGAAGTTGATTTCATGGATGCATCATTTTCTGTTGGTAGAGCCATTGAATTAGCCGTCGATAAAGCCCACTCGCGCTATCCAGTTGTTCGTGGTTCAACCGATGAAGTTATTGGCTTTATTCACGTAAGAGATTTATTGGATACGTCCCTTGCAAGTAAATCGACCAAGATCGTAGAACTCGTGCGCAACATTATGTTTTTGCCTGGAACAAAAGGTGTGCTGCCCGCGTTGACCGAGATGCGATTACAGGGCCAGCATGTAGCAATCGTTCTTGATGAATACGGCGGCACTGATGGCATCGTGACGCTTGAGGATTTAGTCGAGTGTTTAATCGGAGATATCCGCGATGAATACGATGAAGTAGATGGTGACGTTACAGAGGAGCCTCGTACCGGTGACTTCGAGGTCGATGGTTTAATCTCAATCGAGGATCTCATCGAACAGGCCGAGCTAGAAATCCCCGACGGTCCCTATGAGACTGCCAGTGGTTTTGTCATGCACCATTTAGGGCGCATTCCGCGCGAACATGATGTCGTCACTATCAATGGCCTGCGAATCACAGTGCTGTCTATGGAGGGTAAGCGCGCTGGACAGTTATTAATCTCTCGAACTTCATGATGTGTGAAAGAATCACGCCATGAGTATGAAGCGCGTTTTCTCAGGCATTCAACCCACAAGTGATTCCTTTCATCTCGGTAATTATTTAGGCGCACTCAAGCAATGGGTTGAACTTCAAGATGGACACGATGGGTTTTACTGCATCGTTGACTTACATGCATTATCGGGCGAAATTGAGCCGACACTTCTGAGAAAACGAACCTTGTCATCTGCCGCCCAACTCATTGCACTCGGAATTTCTCCGGAAAGATCAACGCTCTTTGTTCAATCACAAGTTCCGCAACACAATCAGCTCGGTTGGTTGATGGAGTGCATGGCCGGTTTTGGCGAGGCAAGTCGAATGACGCAGTTCAAAGATAAATCGGCAAAAGGTGGAGCAGACTCGGCTCGCGTTGGTTTATTTACCTATCCAATGCTTCAAGCTGCCGATATTTTGCTCTACCAAACCCATCTGGTACCCGTTGGAGAAGATCAGCGCCAGCACATTGAGCTAACACGAGACTTAGCGGGCCGCTTCAATACGCGCTTCGGTGAAACCTTTACCATCCCTGAAAATTACATTTTAAAAAGCGCGGCAAAGATTCAGGATTTACAAGATCCATCGGCAAAAATGAGTAAATCATCGGGCTCACTCGCTGGAGTTTTGGAGATTATGGATACTCCTGAATCAAATGCTAAGAAGATAAAAAGCGCTGCAACCGACACTGGGCGCGAAGTGAAATTTGACGAGAAAGAAAAGCCAGGAATCAGCAATCTTCTATCGATTCATAGCGCGCTTTCAGGCAAAACAATCGCCGCCCTTGAAGAAGAGTTTGAAGGAAAGGGCTATGGTGATTTCAAAGCGGCCGTTGCCGAGGTTGTTGTGGAATATATCCGTCCAATACGCACAAAAGCTCTTGAACTATTAGAGGATGAAAAACATCTTGTTGATCTCTTGCACGAGGGGTCCTCTAAGGCGCGCACTGTGGCGACAGAGACCCTCGAAAAGGCCTATAAAAACCTTGGTACGGTCGCTTAATACCTTCAAGGCTAGGTTGAGGGTTCCAAATCGTTATCTTTGTGATGCAAATTCCACGTGCCGCGCCTTGAGTTTATTCATGCGTAACTACTAGGCTCATCAGTACACATCAACCTTCTATGTCACCCACAACGGGCCGCGTAGGAGACCCCTTGGAGGAAAATTGAAGAAGATATTTCGTCTTGTAGCAGTCGTAGCTGCAACAACACTTGCAGTTACTGCATTTGTAGCACCATCGGCAACAGCAGCATCAAAGGTAAAAGTTGGCCTTGCATATGACATCGGTGGACGTGGCGATAAGTCATTCAACGATTCAGCAGCAGCTGGTCTTGATCAGGCAAAGAAGAAGTTCGGCGTTACCGCTAAAGAGGTAACTGTCACAACTGGTTCAGATTCAGAGCGCGAAGACAAGCTCCGTTTGCTTGCAGCAGCTGGATACAACCCAATCATTGCAGTTGGATTCCTATACGCAGGGCCAATCAAGGCCGTTGCATCTGACTACCCAAACACACAGTTTGGAATTATCGATGATTCATCAGTAGATCTTCTTAACGTTGCCGGTCTTGTATTCGCTGAAGAGCAGGGTTCATACCTTGCTGGCGTTGCAGCAGCACTTGCATCAAAGTCAGGAAAGATCGGTTACATCGGTGGAGTTCGTATTCCACTACTACAGAAGTTTGAAGCAGGATTCGTTGCAGGAGTTATGGCAACAAAGAAGAGCGCAAAGGTAGATGTTAAGTACGTAACTGAGTTCCCTGATTTCTCTGGCTTCAATGACCCAGCTAAGGCAAAGGTTATTGCTAAGGGAATGATCGATAAGGGCACAGATGTTATTTACTCTGCTGCTGGCGGTTCTGGTGCAGGTAACTTCCAAGCTGCAGAAGAAGCCGGTAAGGCTGGCAAGAAGGTTTGGACTATCGGAGTTGACTCTGATCAGTACCTAACAGCATCTGCTGCACAGAAGAAGAACATGCTTACATCAATGATCAAGCGCGTTGACCGTGCTGTTTACGATGTAATTGCAACATCTGTTGCCGGTTCATCAGTTAACGATGTTCTAGATGCCAAGGCTGGTATCTATGGCCGTCAATACAACCTAGCTCTTGATGGTGTTGGCGTCTCGTACTCAGGTGGATACATCACTAAGTACAAGGCCCAGATCGATAAGGCTGCAGCAGCAATTAAGTCAGGCAAGATTAAGGTTCCAACAAAGCCATAACTCTCTTTATGAGATAAGGCTTACAGATAGTGGCATTTGGCCCAACAATGGAGTTAAATCTCCTTGTTGGGCCACATGCTTTTTTAGTCAAAGTTTTCAAAGGAGAGAAAATACGTGTCTGTAGCTGTAGAACTGCGGCACATCACCAAGCGCTTCCCTGGGGTCATCGCAAATAAAGATGTCTCGATGAGCGTTGAAGCCGGCACCGTACATGCCTTAGTAGGCGAAAATGGCGCAGGAAAATCCACCGTAATGAAGATTCTCTACGGTATGCAGCGCCCGGACAGTGGTGAGATTTTAGTAAATGGCACAGCAGTTCATTTTAAAAATCCAAATGATGCGATTGCGGCCAGCATTGGAATGGTGCACCAGCACTTCATGCTCGCCGATAACTTCACAGTCCTTGAAAATATTATCCTAGGCTCAGAGCCAAAAAAAGGCATATCGATTGATTTCGTTGCCGCCCGCGCAAAGGTTGTCGCTATGGCTGCGCAGTATGGACTTGAAATTGATCCAGATATTCTGGTTGAAGAGCTTGGCGTTGGCCAGCGCCAACGCGTTGAGATTTTGAAGGTTCTCTATCGCGGTGCACGAATTCTAATTTTCGATGAGCCAACTGCAGTGTTGGTTCCTCAGGAGGTCGACGACTTATTCAACGCCCTCGAAGGTCTCAGAGCACAGGGCATGGCGATCATCTTTATCTCCCATAAGTTAGATGAAGTTTTACGCGTGGCCGACGACGTTACCGTTGTTCGCCAAGGCTCTACGGTTGCAGAAGTAAAATCTAAAGATGTAACAGCACGCCAGCTCGCAGAGCTCATGGTTGGAAGCGAACTTCCTCAGCCAAGTACCCATGGCGTTACTCGCCGAGAGCAAGTCACCCTTGCACTTAAAGATGTTTCAATTCCGACCTCAACTGGAAGCCGCGATTTAATCTCTCATATCTCATTTGATCTGCATGCTGGAGAAGTAGTCGGCATCGCAGGTGTTGAGGGTAATGGTCAGGCCGAACTTGTAGAGGCGATCCTTGGTCTTCGCGAGTACACGGGCTCTGTCTCTTTCAATGGCCAATCAATGGATTCCTTAAGCGTTGCGAACCGTCATGATTTAGGAATTGGATTTATCCCTGAGGATCGCCAACGCCAAGCCCTCATGATGGACTCACCGCTATGGGAAAATCGAATCTTGGGGCATCAACGTTCGGCACCTGTAATGCGAGGATTTATTTTAGATAAAAAAGCGACTATTGCCGACACTGCTCGCATTATGGAAGAGTTCGATGTTCGTGCACCAGGACCGCAGACTCTTGCAACAGCGCTCTCGGGTGGAAACCAGCAGAAATTTATTGTGGGCCGCGAAATGAGTAAGGCACCTGCATTGCTGGTTGCATCTCATCCAACTCGAGGAGTAGATGTCGGTGCACAAGGTGCGATTTGGGAAGAGCTTCGCAGAGCCAGAGAAAATGGAATGGCAATTGTCTTAATCTCAGCCGATCTCGAGGAGCTCATAGGCATGTCTGATCGACTATTAGTTATGTTGCGTGGCGTCATAACTGCCGAGCTCGATCCAGCTAAGACGACACCTGAGCAATTAGGTTCAGCGATGACAGGTGCAGCATGAAAAAATTAAAGCTCTCCACATTTTTACTGGCAATTGCGGCTCCACTGGCTGCCGCGGTCGTCTCGATTATTATCTCTTCGTTAGCAGTTCTTGCTACCAAGAAATCTCCAATGGATGCATACAAAACTATGTGGGAGTTCGGGACAACGCCAGGTTCGCTCATGCAGATGCTCAATACAGCAACGCCTTATTACATTGCAGCGATCGCTATAGCTATTACATTTCGCGCAGGGCTATTTAATATTGGTGTTGAGGGACAACTTCGTTTAGGTGCAATGTTTGGTGCATATTTCGGTGCCATGTTTGCACTTCCTCCAGTTTTTCACATCATTGCAATCATGCTCATTGCAATGACTATTGGGGGTTTATGGGCAGCAATCGCAGGCTATTTAAAGGTTAAGCGCGGCGTCAGTGAAGTTATCTCAACAATTATGTTGAACTCTCTTGCTGGCGGCTTTTCCTCATACCTACTCGCAAACCACTTTGCAGATCGCACGACGGCTTCAAATAACTTATCCACTAAAGAGATCCCAGCCTCTGGCCAGTTTCCAGATTTAATGCCTATGTTGAATAAATTAGGAATTGAAGATCAACCCGGTGGCGGCGTTTATGGAATGCTGATTTTTGCAATAGCCCTTGGCTTCGTTTTCTGGTTCGTCATAAACCGTACGCGTTTTGGTTTTGAACTTCGCGCGTCAGGGGCTAACCCAATTGCTGCACGAGTGAGTGGAGTTAACTCTAAGCGGATGACATTTGTCGCACTCGCCTTATCTGGTGCCATAGCCGGACTTGCAGGTCTGCCCGCAGTATTAGGTGATACGCACGCCTTCAATATGGGTTTTCGAACCGGTATTGGATTTTCAGCTATCGCTGTTGCACTCCTGGGTCGAAATAGCGCAGTTGGTATGGCAATAAGCGCGTTGCTTTTTGGTTTTCTCGAAGTCAGCTCCAGGTCTCTTGAACTCATTGATATTGCGCCAGAAACATATGTGATTATGCAGGGCTCCATTCTCTTATCCTCTGTAATCGCCTATGAAGTTGTTCGTCGATACAAGATAACGCTGCAAAGTAAAGAGCTTGCAAAGGCGGTTCAAGCATGAACACTAAACTCTTAAAGACATTGCGCTATGCACTGCTTTTGGTTTTAACACTGTCAATAATTCGTGTTCTGACTGGCGCCTCAGAGTTAACAAGTGTTGGTACAGCATCGGCCGCACTTCTACTTTCAATTCCCATTGCTTTGGCTGGACTTGGAGGTTTATTTTCAGAGCGTTCAGGTGTAGTCAATATCGGCCTTGAGGGAATGATGGTTATGGGCGCATGGGCTGGTGGAATGATAGGAGCAGATCACGGCCCCTGGATTGGTCTCTTTGCTGGAGTCTGTTTTGGAACGATAGGTGCACTCTTACATGCAGTTGCAACGATTTCATTCGGCGTGGATCACGTTGTCTCTGGCGTGGCCATCACAATTATTGCAGCTGGCTTAGTTCGATATATATCAACGATTTTTTATAAGAGTGGCGCTTGGCTAGGACCGTCACAATCTCCGGATTCTGTCTCAATCGGGACAAACGGAATTCCAGTCTTATCCGGCGGAAACTACTTTGGCTGGCAGAGCCCGGATTTACTGCGTGATCTCGCCGAAAAACAATGGTTCTTCATCTCAGATGTTGCCGCCATTCTCCGCGGGCTCACGGGTGACCTCTCTTACGTAACCATGATCGCGGTGGCGATGGTTCCCCTATCTTTCTTCATTCTCTGGAAGACCTCTTTTGGTCTGCGACTTCGCAGCGCCGGAGAGGCACCCACTGCGGCAGAGTCATTAGGTGTCAATGTTTATAAGATGAAATATGCCGGTGTTTTAATCTCTGGTGGTCTTGCAGGTTTGGGAGGTGCCTTCTTAGCCCTCGTTGCCGCAAATCACTATCAAGAGAATCAAGTTGCAGGTCGTGGATATATCGGTCTTGCCGCACTTATATTTGGCAATTACCGTCCTGGAGGAATCTTAATGGGCGCCGGTTTGTTTGGTTTTGCCGATGCCCTTCAACTGCGAGACTCTGAATCAATTCACGCACTTATTTTGTTAGTTGTTATTATTTTATTGGTACTTGTTATTCGTGACGTGCGAAAAGGTAAGTTGCTAAAAGCGGCGATTACACTCTCATTCGCCGCACTTTCTTTGTGGTACTACTTGGCAGTTGATCAGCTTCCAGGTCAGCTCGTAACGATGACTCCATATCTAACGACGCTCTTGGTGATGGCGGTGGCCTCCCAGAGGCTTCGAACGCCTGCCGCCGACGGTATTCCATATCGTCGCGGTGGTATGCGATGAGTGAGATTAATTGGGATCAGCTTCATAGCGCCGCAGTTGCTGCGATGAAGAGCGCGTACGCTCCTTATTCAAAGTTTCCAGTTGGTGTTGCCGCCCTTGTTAGCGATGGGCGAATAGTCAGCGGATGCAACGTTGAAAATGCTAGCTATGGTTTGGGGCTCTGCGCCGAGTGTGGCCTTGTATCGAATCTGATTGCTACAGGCGGCGGTCGCCTCATTGCAATTTCATGTGTAGATGGACAAGGTAACTCGTTGGCACCGTGTGGACGTTGCCGCCAATTATTATTTGAGCACGGTGGATCTAACGCCCTCTTGATGACCGATGATGGACCGCAGACAATGGCCGCTATGTTGCCATGGGCCTTTGGCCCTGATGATTTACATCGTAACGAGCTGTAAGTGTCGCAGATAGAAGCATTTTCAGCCGCTGAAGTTATTGCAGCAAAGCGCGATCATCATGCCCTGACTGATCCGCAGATTGATTGGATTATTGACGCCTACACACGAGGCGCAGTCGCCGATGAACAAATGTCGGCGCTTTTGATGGCAATTTTGCTCAACGGTATGGATCTACGCGAAATTTCACGGTGGACCGATGCAATGATCAATAGCGGCGAGCGAATGAATTGGTCAGCGCTTTCACGGCCAACAGTAGATAAACATTCAACTGGGGGAGTCGGCGACAAAATTACTTTGCCGTTGGCGCCTTTAGTTGCTGCGTGCGGCGCGGCAGTTCCACAGTTATCAGGTCGCGGACTTGGACATACTGGTGGCACGTTAGATAAATTAGAGTCAATTCCTGGATGGCGCGCATCTTTATCTAATGAAGAGATGTTGAAAGTATTGCAGGATTGTGGCGCAGTTATTTGTGCAGCAGGTGCGGGCTTAGCACCAGCTGATAAAAAACTTTATGCATTGCGTGATGTAACGGCAACAGTGGAGGCGATTCCGCTCATCGCATCATCGATTATGAGTAAGAAGATTGCCGAAGGAACTGGCGCACTTGTTCTCGATGTTAAAACCGGTGGCGGCGCCTTTATGAGCGATCCTAAAAAAGCGGCAGAGTTGGCACACGTAATGGTTGGACTTGGAAAACGTGCGGGTGTAAAAACGCTCGCACTTGTGACAGCAATGGATGTTCCACTTGGCCTTACTGCAGGAAATGCTTTAGAAGTCCGCGAATCTATCGAGGTCCTTGCAGGTGGAGGTCCAGCAGATATCGTTGAATTAACTGTCATTCTTGCGCAAGAGATGTTAGAGATCGCAGGGATTAAGGGCGCCGATCCAGCTGCGGCTCTTAAGAATGGCAAAGCTATGGATGTGTGGCGCCAGATGATTTCTGCTCAAGGTGGCGATCCCGATGCAAAACTTCCTATTGCAAAAGAGAATTTAACTATTACTGCCGAAAACTCTGGAACTATTTTAAGTATGGATGCGATGAAAGTTGGTCTAGCCGCATGGCGCTTAGGCGCTGGTCGATCTCGTCAAGGAGAGGCTGTACAAGCTGGTGCGGGCATTGAAATTCACGCAAAACCAGGAGATATCCTCAAGCAAGGCGCACCTCTGTTTACTTTACATACCGATACCCCTGCAGCCTTTGCTCGGGCACAGGAGTCACTCATTAACTCCGTAAAAATTGGTGATTTACCTTCGAATGGGAGATTAGATAGATTGCCGCTTATAATTGAGCGAATTACTGATTAAGGGGCTACTGGATAAAAATGGCAATGAATAGCAGGCCTAGCGAAGATCAAATCAAGCGCATTCCTAAAGTCATGTTGCACGATCACTTAGATGGCGGACTACGCCCTCAAACAATTATTGATATTGCACATGAGATTGGCTACACATTATTGCCTACTCACGATGCCGATGAACTAGCAACATGGTTTCGCGAATCCTGTGACTCTGGTTCGCTAGTTAGATATTTAGAGACTTTTTCTCACACGATTGCCGTGATGCAACGCCGCGAAGATATTATCCGCGTAGCTCGCGAGTGCGCACTCGACCTTGCGCGCGACGGAGTTGTGTATGCCGAAGTTCGTGGAGCACCAGAGTTATTTACTGAAAAAGGCCTCACTATGGCCGATGTAGTTGAAGCAACTCTAGAAGGATACAAACAAGGAATGGAAGAGGCGAAGGCCGAAGGTCATGAGATTGCCGTGTACTCACTTCTCTGCGGAATGCGACAGAACAAACGTTCACAAGAGGTGGCAGAGCTCGTAGTTAAATATCGCCATAAGGGTGTCGTTGGTTTTGATATCGCTGGCCCCGAGGATGGCTTTCCACCTAGTGATCAAAAAGAGACCTTTGATTACCTGCGCAAGGAAGATGCGCACTTTACGATTCACGCAGGCGAGGCATATGGTCTGCCTTCGATCTGGGAGGCAATTCAGTTATGTGGTGCAGAGCGCCTAGGACATGGTGTGCGCATCATCGATGACATTGATTTCTCAGGACCAGAACCGGTCTTGGGCCAGCTCGCCTCGTATGTTCGCGATCGTCGAATTCCACTTGAGCTCTGTCCAACATCTAACCTTCAAACGGGAGCGGCAAAAAGCTATGCCGAGCACCCTATTGGAGCCTTGGCTAAGCTGCGTTTTCGCGTAACTCTTAATACCGATAACCGCCTTATGAGTCAGACCTCAATGTCATTTGAAATGAGCGAAGCGGTCAAGGCCTTTGGTTGGGACTTCACAGAGCTTCAGCGCGTAACAATTAATGCAATGAAGAGCGCCTTTATCCCTTATCCAGATCGCCTGAAGATTATTGAGGGAACCATTAAGCCTGGGTATCAGAAAATAGCATCGGAGTAATGCTCGATTTTAACGATCCGGCATTTATTGCAGATCCATATGCCGGATTAAAGGAGTTACGCAGCTCTGGCAAACCAGTCTGGCATGAGGGCTTAGGAATATTTTTAGCCGCTTGCCATGGGAATGCTAATGATGTCTTTCGCAATAAATCACTAGGGCGAATCTTTGTTGATAAGCAGCCTGAGTTTGAATGGGAGACCTTTAACTGGCTCCATTCAGACTCTATTTTAGATAGCGAACCACCTAAACATACGCGCCTACGAGCCTTGGTCGCTAAAGCCTTTAACCGAAATAAGATTGAGGGGATGCGTCCTGCTATCGAGCGAATCACTACCGAGCTTCTAGATGCAATCGATGTGAAAGTTCGCTCTGGAGAAAACTTCGATCTTATAGCCGATTATGCCGAACCCCTGCCCGTGAAAATCATCGCTGACTTATTAGGCTTTCCAGAGTCAGAGGAACACCTGCTACGCCCATGGTCACAAGCGATCGTTAAAATGTATGAAGTCAATCCATCTCTTCAGTATCAAAGTGAGGCTAAGGCTGCTGCAGGCGAGTTTGCCGATTACGTGCGATCCCTTGCAGAGGAGCGAAAAAAGAGGCCCGGCACGGACTTAATCTCTGATTTAGCAATGGTCGAAGAAAATGGCGAGAAGTTAAACATGCACGAACTTGTGGCCACCGCAGTCTTGCTCCTCAATGCAGGGCATGAGGCAAGCGTGAATGCCTTTGGCAATGGAATGGTTGAAGTTTTGCGGCGACCAGATCAAAGCGAACTTCTTCGTAATGACCCACGAGGACTCACTGAAACGGCGCTAGAGGAGTTCATGCGATTTGATGCTCCACTGCAGTTATTTGAGCGTACAGCTACGAAAAATACCGAGCTCGGAGGCGTGGAAATATTAGAGGGTCAGAAGATTGCCGCACTTATCGGCTCCGCCAATAGAGATACCGCTGTTTTTCAAAACGCCGATGAGATGGATCTGACTCGAGATCCAAATCCACACATCGGTTTTGGTGCCGGAATTCATTTTTGTTTAGGCGCTCCACTTGCCCGCTTGGAAATGGGCGTCTCCCTACCCGCCCTGTGGGAAAAATATCCACACATGTCTCTGGCAAGTGAGCCAGTGCGCAGGCCAACCTTTGTCTTGCGAGGTTATGAGAGCGTTGAAATCTCAGCTTGAGTTGGATAAGAGGACTGGGCGCCCTTTTTAGTAACACTCAGGGATGCAACCTTGATTCCAAGAGTGAGTGCTTCAATGGGACTCATTCCAGAGGCTAAACCGAAAGCAAATGTTCCAACGAACGCATCTCCCGCACCCGTTGTATCAACTGCGGTGACAATAGGCGCACTCACTCGATCTATTGAGCCATCTGTATTTATTAGTGCGGCTCCAAGAGAGCCAAGGGTAACTACCGAATTTTTACCAGCTCTGAAATCTTTTAGGATTTCATCACTAGATGGAAGTTGTCCATGAAGCTCACGAAACTCAGTTTCATTGGGAATAATCCAGTCGCATAGTTCCAGTAACTCTTGAGAGAGC
>Ga0208566_1001623_pt1 | contig 12838 bp, 9 predicted proteins | sample PL_2010_150m_FD_184159 | JGI IMG/M metagenome (GOLD analysis project Ga0208566, IMG submission 184159) | Freshwater microbial communities from Powell Lake, British Columbia, Canada to study Microbial Dark Matter (Phase II) - PL_2010_150m... | ecosystem: Environmental > Aquatic > Freshwater > Lake...
ACAGCACGGTGCCAGGTACTTGGCTGCGGCGCATGGCTTCATCTTTGGCGTAGATCAGCACATCCACCCCGGTGCCGATACGTCCGATGGCCTTGCGCAGGCGCAGGTATTCCATTGTGTCGGCCACTTCCTGCTCGATAACCATCAGGTCGAGGTCTGACCCTTCATCCGCCGTATCGCGGGCGTAGGAGCCGAACAGGATCACCCGGCAGGGTGAACTGGCGGCGGCGGCCAAGCGGTCAACTGCGGCCTGGATGGTTGTGGCGTCGAGCATGATGGGTTATCGGATGCGATTACGCCAGTCTACCGGCTTATCGGCTTATAGCGTATCCGCTTCGGCTTCGCGCCTTCCTCGCCCAGGCGCTTGCGCTTGTCGGCTTCGTATTCCTGATAGTTGCCGTTGAAGAAGTTCCATTGCGAATCGCCTTCCGCAGCCAAAATATGGGTGGCGATGCGGTCGAGGAACCAGCGGTCGTGGGAGATCACCAGCACGCAGCCGGCGAATTCCAGCAGCGCGTCTTCCAGCGCGCGCAGGGTTTCCACGTCGAGGTCGTTGGAGGGTTCGTCGAGCAGCAGCACGTTGCCGCCGGCGATCAGGGTTTTGGCTAAATGCAAACGCCCGCGTTCGCCGCCGGAGAGGTTGCCGACGATCTTGCCCTGGTCGGCGCCCTTGAAGTTGAAGCGGCCGATGTAGGCGCGCGAGGGGGTTTCGTATTTGCCGACGGTGAGGATGTCGGCGCCGCCGGAGATTTCCTCGAACACGGTTTTCTTGCTGTCGAGCGCTTCGCGCGATTGGTCGACATAGGCCAGTTTCACGGTCGGGCCGATTTTCACCGCGCCGCTGTCCGGCTGTTCCTTGCCGGTGATCATGCGGAACAGCGTCGATTTGCCGGCGCCGTTGGGGCCGATGATGCCGACGATGGCGCCGGGCGGGATCTGGAAGCTGAGGTTGTCGATCAGCAAACGGTCGCCGTAGGCTTTGGAAACGCCGTCGAATTCGATCACGTTGTCGCCCAGGCGCTCCGCCACCGGGATGAAAATTTCCTGGGTTTCGTTGCGCTGCTGGTATTCGTAATTCGACAGTTCGTCGAAACGCGCGAGGCGCGCCTTGCTCTTGGCCTGGCGCGCCTTGGGGTTCTGCCGCACCCATTCGAGTTCCTGCTTCATCGCCTTGGTGTGGGCGTCGAGTTGCTTCTGTTCCGTCTCCAGGCGCGCTTCCTTTTGTTCCAGCCAGCTCGAATAATTGCCCTTCCACGGGATGCCGTGGCCGCGATCCAGCTCCAGTATCCATTCGGCGGCGTTGTCGAGGAAGTAGCGGTCGTGGGTCACCGCCACCACGGTGCCGGGGAAGCGGGTGAGGAATTGTTCCAGCCATTCCACGCTTTCGGCGTCGAGATGGTTGGTGGGTTCGTCGAGCAGCAGCATGTCGGGCCTGGAGAGCAGCAACTGGCACAACGCCACGCGGCGCTTTTCACCGCCGGAGAGGTTCTTGATCACCGCATCCCAGGGCGGCAGGCGCAGCGCGTCGGCGGCCACTTCGAGTTGCTGTTCCGGGCTACCGCCGTCGCTGGTGGCGAGGATCGCTTCGAGGCGCGCCTGTTCGGCGGCGAGCGCGTCGAAATCGGCATCGGGGTCGGCATAGGCGGCGTACACCGCATCCAGCTTGGCCTGCGCCTCGAACACCTCGCCCAGCCCTTGCTGCACCGCTTCGCGCACGGTCTTTTCCGGGTCGAGCAGAGGTTCCTGCGCCAGGTAGCCGATCGACAGGTTGGGCATCGGCGTGGCTTCGCCCTCGATGTCCTTGTCCAGCCCGGCCATGATCTTCAGCACGGTGGATTTGCCCGAGCCGTTCAGCCCCAGCAGGCCAATCTTGGCGCCGGGGAAAAAACTGAGGGAGATGTCTTTGATGATCTGGCGCTTGGGCGGGACGATCTTGCCCACGCGGTTCATGGTGAAAACGTATTGAGCCATGGTATTTGAGTCGAGAGTGGTTAGTCGGAAGCCTTATTTCATCGCCTTGACGATTTCGGACAACACCCGCTCCATCCCATCCAGGCGGCGTTGCAGCGCGTCGAGTTTGCCGTTCATCTGGCCGACGTTGAAGAAGCTCACGTCTTCCACCGGCGTCGACAGGGTGTTGGCGTAGCCCAGCCAGGAGGCATCGTAGACCTTGACGTTCTTGAAGCCCAGATCCTTCAGCACGGCGGCGCTTTCGGCGGCGCGCACCCCGCTCTGGCAATAGACGATGGTTTCTTTCTCGGGATCGAGCTTGGCGTACAGCGTCTTGAGCTGGTCTAGCGATTTCAGCCCCATCCCGTCCTTGTTGGCGACCTCTTTTTTTGCCAGCTTGGCCGGAGTATCGGGGTCGGCCCAGTTCTTCTGGAACGGGATGTTGACGGCGCCGGGGATGTGGCCGCCGCGAATGGCGCGAATGTCCTCGCCGCTGAATTCCTTGGGCGAACGCGCATCGACGATCTGCACATTGGAAGTCAATTTGCTGACCACCTCGTCGGTAACCACCGTCAATTCGGGGCGCGGCTTGAGTTTGAGCAAGAGCGGAACCGGCTTGACCGGTTCGTCGCTGATTTCCTTCTTGGCCGCTTTCCAGTCGTCGATGCCGCCGTGGTAAATGTGAGTGTTATTACCGCCGAAATATTGGACGGTTAACAGGCCGAAGTACACGTAGGGATCAGCCTTGTCGCCGTAGACGATGATTTCGCGGGAGGGGTCGATGCCGGCATCGCCGAGGATTTTCTCGATGTGCGGCGTCGGCAGGTAGTCCTCGCTGTGCTCGTAGCGCAGCGTCTTGCCGATGTCGCCGACATTCAGCGCACCGGGAATGTGGCCTTTACGGTATTCGTTGACGCCGCGCACGTCCCACAGCAGCGCGCCGCGCTTTTGCGCCTCGGCAACGAAGGCGGTATCGACGATCAGGCGTTTTTCCGCGCCGCCGGCCAATACCCAGCTGGCAATCAAAGCCAGCACGAAGAACAAAATCAATTGGGTATGTTTTTTCATGCGATCTCCGAGATTATCCAAAGTTTAGCGAATTATTCTACACGGGTTCCGGCTGGTTGAATCAAGCGCCATTTCGCCGCGCGCGGCAAGCGCTTGATGGCCATTTCGCGGCGGCTGGCGGCGGCGCGGTCGGGCTGGTCTTCGCTGTATGCCACCGCCACCGGCAGGCGGCAGCGCGTGTATTTCGACGCAGTGCCGGCATTGTGTGCGGCGAGACGTTTCGCCAGGTCGTTGGTGATGCCGGTATAGAGCGTGCCGTCGCCGCATTCGAGAATATAACAAACCCAACTCAAGAACGCCTCCAGCGTAGCGCCGCCAGCATCGCCACCGCGAGCAGCAGCAGCGGCAGGTTGCCGCCGCGCACATACGGCGTCGCGCCGCCAAAGCCTTGCGCGATACCGTCGAGCCGCGCCACCTCGAATTGCGGCGCCAGCTTCACCGTCTTGCCATGCTGGTCGATGATCGCGGTGACCCCGGTATTGGTGGCGCGCAGCATGTAGCGCCCGCTTTCCAGCGCGCGCATCCGGGCGATCTGCAAATGCTGCCAGGGCGCGACCGAATCGCCGAACCACGCGTCGTTGCTGACATTCACCAGCATAGTGGCTTGCGGCAGCTGGCGGATCATCTCCTCGCCGAAGGCATCCTCGTAGCAGATCGCCAGCGCCAGTTTCTGGTCGGCCAGCTCCAGCAGTTTCTGGTTGTCCGCGCCGCGGGTGAAATCGTCGAGCGGGATGTTGAGCACCTGGTGCACCAGCCACGGGCCGAACGGCTTGAGCGGGATGAATTCGCCGAACGGCACCAGGTGGCGCTTGCGGAAAATTTGCACGGGCGCCGCGCCGAAGCCCAGCACGCTGTTGTAATAATTCTTGCCGTCGAATTCCGGGATGCCGAGCAGGATGTCGCCGCCGAGTTGATTGGCGTGGCGCGCCAACTGCTCGTAATAGCCGCGCGGCACTTCGGCGATGAACATCGGCAACGCGGTTTCCGGCATCACAATCAGGCGCCCCGAGCTTTTCAGCGCCAGGTCGCGGTACAGTTCGAGCGTGGCGACGGCCTTTTCCGGGCGCCATTTCATTTCCTGCGGCACATTGCCCTGCAACAGGCTGACCGTGAGCGGCTGGCCTTGCGCCTGGGTCCACTCGATCTGCTGCAAGCCCCAGCCGCCCAGCCACAGCGTCGCCAGCAACGCCAGCGGCAGGGAAGCCCCCCTCACCCAAAGGGCGAGGGGGGCGGCGTGTCGCTGCGCGACATCCTTACTTGAACTGCGCTCGGCCAGCAAGGCTAGGCTCCCCGCACTCAACAGCAGCGCCAGCGTGACGCCATACAAGCCCAGCAACGGCGCGAAACCGGCCAGCGGGCCGTAAGGCACCTGGCTATAGCCCAACGCCAGCCAGGGAAAACCGGTGAAGATCCAGCCGCGCAACCATTCCAGCAGCACCCACAGCGCCGGCAGCGTCAACAGGCAGCGCCGCAGCGCCGTGCCGCCGCTACGCGCCTGCAACCAGCCCGCCGCGGCGGGAAAGAGCGCCAGCACGGCGCAAAACAGCAAGGTCACCACCACCGCCACCGGCAACGGCATCCCGCCGAAATCGTGCAGACTGACGTAAACCCAGTTCACCCCCGCACCGAACAGCCCCATCCCGAACGCAAAACCGATCCACGCCGCGCGCCGCGCCGACGCATGTATCCACAAACGGAACAGCACCACCAGGGTCACGAGCGGCAAGATGAAAATATCGAAAGGGGAAAAGCCGGCGACGGTCAGCACGCCGAGCAGGAACGGCGTGAACAGCGGACGCAAGCGGGTAAAGAGAAGTGGCTTCATGGCGTTATCGTTAATTTTCACGCGCCATTATAATGGTTCCACCTCTACCATCGCATTGCCGCCGCCCAAATGAATACCAGCCCGATCGAGTCCCGCCTTTCCGCCACGCCGCGCACCCGCTTTCTGCTCGAGCTGTTCGGCAACTCGGCGCAATTTCCGATTGCCAACATCCTGCTCGAAATGTTGCTCGGCGGGCCGCTCGCCTACTTCCTCGAACCCGATCTTTACATCATTCTGCTGGCCGCGCTGGCGCAGGCCTATTGGCTCAGCCGCTGGGAAAACAGCGCGCGGCCGCGGCGTTTCCTCGGCAACCTGATCGGCCCGGCGCTCTACACCCTGATCGAGGCGGCCCTCGAAGGCCTGAAATTTTTCGAGGCGCCCCATCATCTGGCCTACTGGGGATTCGCCTGCGTCATCGGCCTGCTCCAGGCACTCCGCTGGCGCGGCGGCAATCTTCCCGGCCCCCTCAATGCCGCCGCCCTGGTGCTGGAAAACGTCGTGCGCGCCGGCATCCTGCTGGCGATGTACGTGCTGTTCGAGCTGATCAGCAACCCCAAGTACACCTCGGTGATGCTTTTTTTCGCCGACGCCAGCCATCGCTTCGTCGCCCTGGCCAACCTGCTGCTCGGCTTGAGTCTGGGCCTGTCCAGCCTGACCGGACAGCGCCACCTCGATTTGCTGAAACAGACCTCGGAAAAACTCAACACCTATTCCGAATGGCTGCTCGGGCGCGACCTGCTCGGCCGGCTGATCGCCGACCCGCGCGCCCTGACCCTGACCCGCCGCGAACGCGCTGTGCTGTTCGCCGACATCCGCGGCTTCACCTCCTGGTGCGAGCCCCGCCCCCCCGAGGAAATCGTCGCGCTGATCAACCGCTATTACGATTGCGCCGAAACCGTCCTCAAGCGCCATCGGGCGATCAAGTTCAAATTTTCCGCCGACGAAGTCATGGCGGTATTTCCCAGCGCATCCGAGGCTGCGGCGGCGGCCCGCGAACTGAAGGGCGAGTTTGCCGCCTTGCTGGAACCGCATGACCTCGGCGCCGGCATCGGCATCCACGCCGGGGCGCTGGTCGAAGGACTGCTCGGCAGCGGCGGGGTAAAATTCTACGACGTCATCGGCGACACCGTGAATACCGCCAAACGCATCGAAGGCGCGGCAGCGGCGGGGGAAATTCTGATCTCGGAAAGCGCACGCGGCGGCCTGGCAGCAGGCGAATGCCGCGAAATCCAGGTCAAAGGAAAAGAAGCGCCGCTAGCGGTGTTCGTGCTGGAATAAGCACGGTAGTCCTTAGCGCTTTTCCGTGAATAATGCTCAAGTCTGAGCGCACCAACCTCACCAGTCCCTTCCTCCTGCAAGGGGGAAGGTTAGGCTGGGGGTGCGGCGGCGACATAAACGATATGCCTCCTTTTTCCACCTTATCTACCCCCATCCCGGCCTTCCCCCTTGCAGGAGGAAGGAGTAAACCGGCACCACCTGAACAATTACCGCCGTAAATTATTTACAGACAAGCTTTTACCCCGTCACCCCCACGAACAGCCGGGTCTTGGGCAGTCCCTGGGTGAGGAAGTAGCGCTCCGCGAGGGTGGCGACGGTTTCCGGGCCGGCCAGGTAAACATCCGATTGCAGCAGATCGGCGTGATCGTTCACCACGCCCTGCAACACGTTATGCAGGCGCTCGTCCTGGCGCTCGTGGAGGTTGCCCAGTTCCATGCCGACCACCAGCGGGGTAAAGCGGAACTCGTCGAGCGCATCGCTCCAGGCGCGCCCGACGTTGGGCAGGTAGAGGTCGTCGAGCGCCGAGGCGATCCAGTAGAGATGGATGGAATTGCCGGTTTCCAGCGCCATGGCGTGTTCGATCAGGCTCTTCACCGGGGCGAAACCGTCGTCGAAGGCGATGAAGATCAGCGGCCGGCCGGCTTTTTCGGCAAGGATGAATTCGCCCTGCGGCCCTTCGACCTTGACCGTGTCGCCGTGTTTCAGCTTGTCGAAGACGTAGTCGGAAAACACGTTGCCCGGCTGGCGGCGCACATGGAAATGCAGGTTGCGTTCGTCGCACGGACAGCTGGCGATGGGCAGCGTGGCGAAGATCGACTTGCTGATTTCCAGCGTCGCCGCCTGTCCGGCGAGAAAGCGCATACGGTGGGTGCGCGGCGTTTGCAGGTGCAGCAGCAAGTGATCCTGGCCGAGCGGCTCGACGCTCCTGACCTTGGCCTCGATCTGCTGGAACGGGATGTCCTGCACCCCGCCCGCCACCGGCGCATCGAGATCGACGTCGGACACCGCGGTGTTGGAACACATCAGCAGGTAGCCTTGGGCTTTTTCCGCCTCGGAAATATGGAAATCGTGGTTGCGCACCTTCTTCACTTGCCCCGCCACCACGCGCGCCTTGCAGCGCCCGCAATTGCCGTTGCTGCAACCGTAGTCGAGCGCCACCCCGGCGCGTAGCGCGGCTTCCAACAGGGTGTCGTGGCCTTCCAGGAAGAATTCGTGGCCGCTCGGCTGGATGCGCACATGGGCGGCCATCACCCGCAGCACGCTGTCGCGCGCCATCAGCGGGTTGGGTACGCCGATTTCCAGCACCCCTTCCTCCACTTGCCGGCTCAGCCAGTCGCGGAAATCCTCCAGCGCCGCCTTGACATCCTGGCCGTGGCGGCTGGCGGACTCACCGAGCTTGTCGCTCATGCTTTGCAGCAGCTCGTCGTAGCGTTTCAGGCGCGTTTCGACTTCGGCCAATTGCTTGGAGAGGTCGGCGATGCGCGCCGCCAGCACTTCCTTGTCGGGCAGCGCACGCTCGAATACGCGCTTGCCGAAAGAGCGCTCCTTGATTTTGCTGATGCGGTCGAACTCGCTGTCGTCCTCGAACTGGGTCTGGGGATAGACATGCAGCAAATCGTCGGGCGTCACCGTGCCGTCGAACGATGGCAACTCGCCGTCCTTGATCTTCTTTTGCAGCGCGGTGCGGCTGACCCCCACTAGGCGGGCGGCACGGGAAAGCGAGAGGAGTTGGGGCATGACGGTTCTCCAAAATGATGGCTCTGGAGTTTTTATACTACTAAATTCGGGACTCGGGAAGGGTTGCCGAGGCAAGGCAAACGACTTTTATCAACCCAATTTCCATAAAATGGAATCACGGTTGGCCTTTAGCCGGCAAATTGCTACTATCGTCGAAAAAACACCATAACTTCGGTTCGCCACCTCGATGGATATTATATTTTTCGTGTACGGCCTGGCCTTCATCCTGTTGGGTGTGGTGATTGCCGTTCTGCCGAAAAAGCACAGCGAATACCAGTTGGCCCGCTTCATCGGTTTTCTGGCCGCGTTCGGCTTCGTCCACGGCCTGCTCGAATGGGCCGACCTGTGGAAAATCCTCAAAGGCGCCAGCCCTTTCCTCAGCGGCCTGCGGATCACCCTGCTGGTGACTTCCTTCCTGCTGCTGTTCGAATTTTCCCGCCGCCTGCTGCTGGCCTGCCAGCAGCATCCAAACATCAGCACCCGGCTGCTGAGTCCGTGGCTGTATGCGGTCGCGTTGCCCCTGATTGCTGGCGGCGCCTGGCTGAACGGCGATCCGCTGCTCGGCGTCGACATCTGGACGCGCTACCTGCTAGGCTTCACCAGCGCCACCGGCGCCGGCGTCGGCCTGCACCTCTACTACCAGACCCGCGTGGCACCCGTACTGACGGAAGGCGAACGGTCTCACACCCACATTTACTTTCTGCTCGGCAGCGCCGCCTTCGTCGGCTACGGTTTTTTCACCGGCCTGGTGGTGCCTGCCGCCGGCTTCTTTCCCGCCGACACCCTGAACTATCCGGCCTTCCAGGCGGCAACCGGCGCGCCGGTACAGGCGTTTCGCACGCTGTGCGCGGTGCTGGCGGCGCTGGCGGTCAGCAATATCCTGTGCATTTTCCATTTCGAGGGGCGCGACAAGCTGGTCGCCTCCCTGAGCAAAACCGAGGATCTGTTGCATTGCCTGCAACAGGTCAACCATCAAAACGAACTGATCCTGCAATCCGCGGCGGAAGGCATCGTCGGCATCGACCGCGGCGGCAAGGTGCTCTTCGTCAACCGGGCCGCTTTAGCGCTGCTGGGTTACCCACGTGCCGACGACTTGGTGGGTGGCAACCTCCATGCGCTGATCCACCATACCGACGGCGCCGGCCTGCCCAATCCGGTGGACAGTTGCCCGATGCACTTGGCACTGCTGGACGGCATCGAGCGCCGCCTCGACGGCGAAATCTTCTGGCGCCGGAACGCCACCAGCTTTCCGGTCGAATTCACCTGCGCCCCCTTGCGCGACGAGGGCAATCCGCTGGGGGCGGTGATCGTGTTCCAGGACATCGGCGCGCGCAAACAGGCCGAAACCGCGCTGTTGCAACTGAACCAGGAGTTGGAACAGCGGGTGGTGGATGAGGTGGAAAAAAACCGCGAAAGGGAACACCTCCTGTTCCAGCAATCCCGCCTGGCGTCGATGGGCGAAATGATCGGCAACATCGCGCACCAGTGGCGCCAACCGCTGAACACCGTGGGCCTGGTGTTGGCCAATATCGAGGACGCCTTCCGCTACCAGGATCTCAGCGAGGCCTATCTGACCGAGCAAGTCGCCCTCGGCCAACGCATCGTGCAAAAAATGTCCGCCACCATCGACGATTTCCGCAATTTCTTCCGTCCCACCAAGGAAAAAGGGCTGTTCAGCGCCGCCGAAGCGATCCGGCACAGCATTTCCCTGATCGAACCCGGCTTTAGCCACAACCACATCGAACTCGCGCTGGAAATCGACAGCGATGCGAAAATCCTCGGCTACGCCAATGAATTCCAGCAGGTTATCGTGAACCTGCTGAACAACGCGCAGGATATATTTTTGGAACGGGAAATCGCCGCTGGCAAGGTGCGGGTGCAGGTATCCAGCAGCGACGGAAATCTGCGCGTCGCGGTCAGCGACAACGGCGGCGGGATCGCCAGCGATGTCTTGCCCAAAATCTTCGACCCCTATTTCACCACCCGCCAAAGCGGCACCGGGATCGGCCTGTACATGGCCAAAATCATCGTCGAAAAACACATGGGCGGCCAGATCAAGGCGCACAACATCGACGGCGGCGCCGAATTCGCGATCACCTGTCCGCTACCCTGAGGCTTTCCCCTTATCGCCAGCCAGCACCTGCGCCGCTTCGTCCACCAAAAACTCCTTGAACGCCTGCGCCACCGCCGTCAGGCGCTTGCCCTTGCGATGGGCGACGTACCAGTAACGCAGCAGCGGAAACGAGACCACGTCGAGCACCGCCAGCCGCTCGGTTTCCAGCTCCAGCGCGATAGTATGCAGCGACACTACAGCCAGCCCCATGTCGGCCTGCACCGCCTGTTTGATCGCTTCAGTGGTGCTCATTTCCATGCCGGTATGCAGGGTCATGCCGTGCAATTGAAAAAACCGTTCCATCGCGCCGCGCGTTCCCGAGCCCTGTTCGCGCACGATGAAAGTCTCATCCGCCAGCCGTTGGGGCGCAATCCCGCGCTCGCTGGCCAGCGGATGGCTGGGCGAGGCGATCACCACCAGCGGATTTTCCATGAACGGCGCGAACTCGATGTCCAAGCCCTCGGGAGGCTGGCCCATGATCGCCATGTCCATCTCGTTGTCGGCCAATTGGTGGAGCAGGCTTTCGCGGTTGGCCACGTTGAGGCTCAGCGTGACATTCTCGTGACGGCGGCAGAACACCGCCAGCAGTTGCGGCGCGAAATAATTGGCGGTGCTGACCACCGAAATATTCAGCTTGCCGCGTTTCAAGCCCTTCAACTCGGTCAGCACCGCCTCGGCCTCGTTGAGCTGCTGGGCGATGGTGCGGGCGTAGTGAAACAGTTCGCGTCCTGCTTCGGTCAGAAAGATTTTCTTGCCCAACTGCTCGAACAGCGGCAAGCCGGCGCTTTCTTCCAGCTGCTTGATCTGCATCGACACCGCCGGCTGGGTCAGATGCAATTCCTCCGCCGCCCGCGAAAAACTCAGGTTGCGCGCGACCGCCTCGAAAACCCGCAATTGTCTGAAAGTGACGTGGAGCATGTCGTATAAGTTAAAGCTGATTGGATTGGTAAGTAAAATTCATATTAACTTATAGAATAGCCGCAAACGATCTAAGGTAAAATTCCTTTTTTTCCGGGAGCCTTTCCATGAGCCAACCTCTCTTCAATTCCAGCCTGCACAGCCTGCCGTTGCTCAATCGCGGCAAGGTGCGCGACATCTACGAGGTGGACGCCGAACGTCTGCTGATCGTCACCACCGACCGTCTGTCGGCTTTCGACGTGGTGCTGCCGTCGCCGATTCCCGGCAAGGGCGAGGTGCTGACCAAGATTTCCGATTTCTGGTTCGCCAGGCTCGGCCACATCATCCCCAACCAGTTGACCGGGATTGCCCCGGAATCGCTGGTCGCCGCCGACGAGAAAGAACAGGTCGCCGGGCGCGCCATCGTGGTAAAGAAGCTCAAGCCGCTGCCGATCGAGGCCATCGTGCGCGGCTACCTGGTCGGTTCCGGCTGGAAGGAATACCAGGCCAGCGCCAGCGTCTGCGGCATTCCGCTGCCCGCCGGACTGCGCGAGGCGGACAAGCTGCCCGAACCGCTGTTCACCCCTTCGACCAAGGCGGAAGTCGGCGCGCACGACGAGAACATCAGCTTCGAGCAGGCCGCCCAACTGATGACGCCGCAACTCGCCGCGCAGGTGCGCGATGCCGCCATCGCGCTGTACCAGGAAGCCGCCGCCTTCGCGCTGACCAAGGGCATCATCATCGCCGACACCAAATTCGAATTCGGCCTCGACGACCACGGCACGCTGCACCTCATCGACGAAGCGCTGACCCCCGATTCGTCGCGTTTCTGGCCGGCCGACCAGTACGCGCCCGGCACCAACCCGCCGAGTTTCGACAAGCAGTACGTGCGCGACTGGCTGGAAAGCGTGGGCTGGAATAAGAAGCCACCGGCGCCGGAGTTGCCCGCCGAAGTCGCCGCCAAGACCGGCGAGAAATACCGCGAGGCGCTGGCGCGGCTGACCGGTTAAACCATAAGAAAAAATTTATGGATTCCATCAAAAACATTAACTGTTTTTTATGGATGACGCGCTTTATAGTGGCAGCATATTCCACCGCAACTGTGGAAAAATAGAAAACCTTAAAACCCAACCCGGAGAGTAAAGACATGGATCAATCGAACCGTTACGCCGACCTGAGCCTCAAAGAAGAAGACCTGATCAAGGGCGGCAACCACGTGCTGTGCGCCTACACTTTGGAACCCGCTGCCGGCCACGGCTTCCTCGAAGTCGCCGCGCACTTCGCCGCCGAATCCTCCACCGGCACCAACGTCGAAGTGTGCACCACCGACGATTTCACCAAGGGCGTGGATGCGCTGGTGTACGAGATCGACGAAGCCAAGGGCCTCATGAAGATCGCCTACCCGATCGACCTGTTCGACCGCAACATCATCGACGGCCGCGCCATGCTGGTTTCCTTCCTGACCCTGACCATCGGCAACAACCAGGGCATGGGCGACGTGAAAAACTCGCAGATGCAGGATTTCTACATGCCCCCGCGCATGTTGCAACTGTTCGACGGCCCCTCCAAGAACATCTCCGACCTGTGGCGCATCCTCGGCCGCCCGGTGGAAAACGGCGGCTATATTTCCGGCACCATCATCAAGCCCAAGCTGGGTCTGCGCCCCGAGCCGTTCGCTCATGCCGCTTACCAGTTCTGGCTGGGTGGCGACTTCATCAAGAACGACGAACCGCAAGGCAACCAGGTGTTCTCCCCGCTGAAGAAGACCATTCCGCTGGTGGCCGACGCGATGAAGCGCGCCCAGGACGAAACCGGCCAGGCCAAGCTGTTCTCCGCCAACATCACCGCCGACGACCACTATGAAATGTGCGCCCGCGCCGACTTCATCCTCAACACCTTCGGCCCGGATGCGGACAAAGTCGCCTTCCTGGTGGACGGCTACGTCGGCGGCCCCGGCATGGTGACCACCG
>Ga0208566_1001625_pt1 | contig 12833 bp, 13 predicted proteins | sample PL_2010_150m_FD_184159 | JGI IMG/M metagenome (GOLD analysis project Ga0208566, IMG submission 184159) | Freshwater microbial communities from Powell Lake, British Columbia, Canada to study Microbial Dark Matter (Phase II) - PL_2010_150m... | ecosystem: Environmental > Aquatic > Freshwater >...
ACCTGCCGAACTACCTGGGCTGGTTCCGCGCCATTGACCGAGCACATAGCAATGGGCCGAATCCCTTGCGGTGGCTAGCTATGGCGCTCGGTGGAGTGGCTTAACAACATGATTCGCGAACACAGCCTTTTTATTTATGCCGAGAAGTATTTACTTGCTGAAAAAATCAAGGAAAATCGCTTACTAGGGGTGATGAGCGTGACTTGGGGAATAACCAAGCAGTTTTTATAAAGATAAAATCAGGGGGGTTGGCAATGTTTGGAAAGCAGCGGTTAAAGCAGGAACTGGCCGAGGTGCAGACGCGCTTGCAGCAGGTCGAGGCAGAGCGCGAAACGGAACGGGCGCAGTGGGAATTCGAGCGAGGGGCTTTGCTGGCGCAGATGAGCCAGGGGAGCGGCAAGGATGAGATTTACAGCAAGCTCTTCCAGAACCTGCTTTTGTTTGCCGGTACCATCGGCGAATCGCAGAAATCGCTGGCAAAGCTTGCCACGGAGATGCGGGCGCAAAAAGACGATTCGGCCAAGACCTTCGGCTTGACCGAAACCAATGTGACGGCGGTCAACAAGATCGCCGGCAACCTCAACACCATGTCGCAGCGCTCACGCGACATCGCTTCCAGTGTCGAGGCGCTCAGTACCCGTGTCGGCGAGATCGGCGGTATCGTCAAACTGATCAAGGAAATCGCGGACCAGACCAATTTGCTGGCTTTGAATGCGGCAATTGAAGCGGCGCGCGCCGGCGAACAGGGGCGCGGCTTTGCGGTGGTGGCCGACGAAGTGCGCAAGCTGGCCGAGCGTACCACCAAGGCCACCAGCGAAATTTCCGGGCTGGTGCAATCGATCCAGCAGGAAACTGCTCACGCCAAAGTTCAGATTGAGGTCAGCCCGCAACAGGCGGCGACCTTCGATGCAGATGCCAAGATGGCGACGGGCAGCATGGCGGAATTGCATGCTGTCTCGGAAAAGCTGCAACACGTGATCAAGGCCAGTTCGTTGCGCACCTTTGTCGAGGTGGCGAAAGTCGATCACCTGATTTACAAGTCGGAAATTTACAAGGTGTTCATGGGTCTGTCCGACAAGGGAGCCGCCGATTTTTCCAGCCATACCGGCTGCCGCCTCGGCAAATGGTATTACGAGGGCGACGGCAAGGAATTGTTCGCCGGCTATGCCGGCTACAAGGAAATCGAATCGCCGCACAAGGCGGTCCATACCAACGGCAAATCGGCAGTGGAGAGTTATCGTTCCGGCGATTTCATGACCGGCCTGAACTACGTCACGGAAATGGAAAATGCCAGCCGGAAAGTGCTCGAAGAGTTGGAAAAGCTGGCAGCGAGCGGCGAAAGCGGCATGGAATTGTTTTAAGGGCAGAGGCTAGAGACTGGGGGCTAGAGGCTAGTGGTTTTGTCCGGCGCTTTGCGCCGGGTTTTTCCTGGCCTCTAGTCTCTAGCCCCTAGCTGCTTAAAAAAATGGTCACCCTCGCAACCTCACCCTCACTATCCCTTTACGGCGATGCCGACGGCTGGCTTTCCTGGCTGGAGGCCTTGCCTGCCGGCTATACGCCCGACGATCTGGCGCTGATCCGTGCGGCCTGCGAATTCGTCGCGCCGCTGTATGCCGAATCGGCCTTTCTCGGCGAAACCACCCTGATCCAACATGCGCTGGGTAGCGCCGGCATCGTCGCCAATTTGCCGCTGGATGCGGGCGCTGTGGCGGCGGCGGTGCTCCATGCGGTTCCCGATTGCCTGGAGAATAGCGGGGAGTTGCTGGAAAAGCGTTTCGGCAAGGATATTGCCGCGCTGGTCGACGGTGCTTGGCGGATGCGGCAGATCCTCAAGATCGGCGAGAGCGGCGCGGTGCAGGAAGAAAAGGCCGCCCAGCTGCATATCGAGAGCCTGCGCAAGATGCTGCTGGCGATGGTGGAAGATATCCGCGTGGTGCTGATCAAATTGGCCGAACGCACCCATGCGCTGCGCAGTGTTGCCAAGGCCGACGAAGCGACGCGCCGGAGCGTGGCGCAGGAAATCCAGGACATCTACGCGCCGCTCGCCAACCGTCTCGGGGTATGGCAGATCAAGTGGGAAATGGAGGATTTGTCGTTTCGTTTCCTCGAACCCGAAACCTACAAGAAAATCGCCAAGCTGCTCGACGAAAAACGCATCGGCCGCGAAAACTACATCGCGGCGGTCATCCAGCGTCTCAAGGACGAATTGCAGCAAGCCGGCATTCGCGCCGAGGTGAGCGGGCGTCCCAAGCACATCTACAGCATCTACAAAAAGATGAAGCGCAAGGCGGTCGATTTCAGCGACGTCTACGACGTGCGCGCGGTAAGGGTGCTGGTGGACACGGTGGGCGAATGCTATGCCGCGCTGGGCATCGCGCATAACCTGTGGCAGCCTATCCCGAAGGAGTTCGATGATTACATTTCGCACCCCAAGGGGAATTTTTACCGTTCGCTGCACACCGCGGTGATCGGGCCGGAAGACAAGGCGCTGGAAGTGCAGATCCGCACCCACGATATGCACAATCATGCCGAACTCGGCGTGGCGGCGCACTGGCGTTACAAGGAGGGCGGCAAGGGCGACTCGCGTTTCGAGGAAAAAATCGCCTGGTTGCGGCAAATCCTCGAGTGGAAAGACGATGTGCGCGATGCCGGGGAGATTCTCGAACAGTTCAAGACCGGCCTGTTCCAGGACACCATCTACGTATTGACGCCGCAAGGCAAGGTGATCGCATTGCCGACCGGTGCTACGCCGCTCGACTTTGCCTACCATTTGCATACCGATCTCGGTCACCGCTGCCGCGGCGCCAAGGTGGACGGCAGCATTGTGCCGTTGACCACCAAGCTGGCCAACGGCCAGCGCGTCGAAATCATCGCGACCAAGCAGGGCGGACCCAGCCGCGACTGGCTGAGCGCCAGCCAGGGCTATGTCGCCAGCGCACGCGCCAAGGCCAAGATCCGCCACTGGTTCAAGTACCAGCACTTTGAGGAAAACCTCGCCCAAGGGCGCGATGCGCTGGAAAAAGAGGCGCACCGGCTGGGGTTGGCGTTGCCCAACCTGGAAAAATTCACGCAAAAATTCGGTTTCGACAAGAGCGAGGATTTTCTCGCCGCCATCGGGCGAGGCGATCTGAGCGCGCGCCAGGCGGTGGCGGCGATGCAGGAACCGGCGGAAACCAAGGCCGAAGAGACGCAGTGGCAGCCTAGCCGCCATGCCGCGGCGAAGCTGCCGAGCAGCATCCTGGTAGAGGATGTCGGCAATCTGCTGACGGTGATGGCCAAATGCTGCAAGCCGGTGCCGCCGGATGCCATCGTCGGTTTCGTCACGCGCGGACGCGGCGTGGCGATCCACCGCCGCGACTGCGACAACGTGCAACGTCTCGACGAGGCCGGGCGCGAGCGCCTGCTGGCGGCGGAATGGGGCGCCAAGGCCGGGCTTTACGAGGTGGACATCGAGGTGGCGGCGTCCGACCGCCAGGGGTTGCTGCGCGATATTTCCGAGGCGATCTCGCGCGAAAAAGTCAACGTGATTGCCGCCAGCACTTTGAGCAAAGGCCAGACGGCGGCGATGGGTTTTACGCTGCAAATCGGCGACCTGAACCAGCTCGGCAAAGTATTGGCGAAAGTCTGCGAAGTGCCGGGCGTGGCCGCTGCCCGGCGCAAACTATGAGGGATGCTTGAGCCGGGGCAGATGAATGTGCCAGCGGATGGCGGCCAGGCGTACCGCAACGATCGATAGCATCGCCAGCACGCTGGCGGCATCGTCGGACATGCCGGCGCCGGCCAGGACGATCATCAGCAATGCGCCGGCCAGCGAGGCGGTGGCGTAGATTTCGGTGCGGAAGACCAGCGGGATCTCATTGCACAGCACGTCGCGAATAATCCCGCCGCAGACTGCCGTGACGACGCCCATCAAGGCGGCGATCAGCCAGGAAAACCCCAGTTGCAGCGCGATGCCGGTGCCAATCACGGTGAACAACGCCATGCCGACCGCATCGGGAATCAGGAAGAAATTCGCCGGCAGGCGCATTCTGCGGGCGATGAAGAAGCTGGCGGCACCCGTGCTCAACGCGGAAACCACGTAAGTTTCGTCCGCCACCCAGAACACCGGCAGCCGTCCCAGCAACAGGTCGCGCACCGTGCCGCCGCCGACGCCGGACACCAAACCGACTACCAGCACCCCGAACAAATCCATTTCCTTGCGTCCGGCTTCCAGGGTGGCAGTCACGGCGCAAACCGCCACGGCGAAAATATCCATCAAATAAAAAAGGTTCATGTTAAAAGTGGTATGGGCCGCTCGGGGTTGTAACGATTTTCTGTTTAACTAGGCCCGAGAGAATATAGAAGTTTGAAAGTCGCGACAACTTGGCGCGGCTTGCCTCTTGTGAAAGCGCTGAATCGCTGCCATATTCATACGAACGATCTTCAAGGAGCAAATCATGCGTAAATATTTTTTGGTGCTGTGGCTGGCTTTGTTACTGAGCGGTTGCGGCTACAACACGCTGCAATCCAGCGACGAGCAAATCAAGGCCAGCTGGTCGGAGGTGCTCAACCAGTACCAGCGCCGCGCCGATCTGGTGCCGAATCTGGTTAATGTGGTCAAGGGATACGCGGCCCACGAGAAGGACGTGCTCACCCAGGTGACCAATGCGCGCGCCAAGGTGGGGGCGATACAGGCCACCCCGGAATTGCTCAACGACGAACAGGCCTTCGCCAAATTCCAGGCGGCGCAGGGCGAGTTGCAATCCAGTCTGTCGCGTCTGCTGGTGGTGGCGGAAAATTATCCGCAGCTGAAAGCCGACGGGATGTTCCGTGATTTTCAGGCACAGCTGGAAGGCACTGAAAATCGCATCGCGGTGGCGCGCAACCGCTATATCAAGGCGGTGCAGGAGTACAACGTGACGGTGCGTTCGTTCCCTTCCAACCTGACCGCGATGGCGTTCGGTTACAAGACCAAGCCGAATTTCAGCGTGGAGAATGAAAAGGCGATTTCCGCCCCGCCCAAGGTGGATTTCGGAAAATAAGGAGAGCGGCGTGAAGCGCGGATGGGTGCGGTATGTTTTGTCGCTGTGGCTGGCCGTGTGGAGCCTCGGCGCGCTTGGCGAGGTTGCCGTTCCGGCGCTACAGGCGCATGTCACCGACCTGACCAATACCCTCAGCGCTGCCCAGCAAACCACGCTGGAACAGCGTCTGGCGGCTTTCGAGGCTAGGAAAGGCAGCCAGATCGCTATTTTGCTGGTTCCCACTACCCAGCCGGAAACTATCGAGCAATTTTCCCTGCGCGTGGTCGAAAGCTGGAAACTCGGTCGCAAGGGAGCCGACGACGGGGTGCTGGTGTTGGTGGCGAAGAATGACCGCAGCTTGCGCATCGAAGTCGGCTATGGGCTGGAAGGCGCGGTTCCCGATGCGGTGGCGAAACGGATAGTCAGCGAAATCATCACGCCGCAATTCAAGCAGGGACGCTTTTACGAAGGATTGCAGGCCGGCACGGAGCGGCTTGTCGCCGTGATCGAGGGCGAGTCGTTGCCGCCCCTCCCTAAAACTGCGCCTGCGCAGGATGGCGGTAATGACTGGTGGGGAATGGTTTTTATCGCCGCGGTGATCGGTGGGGGGATGCTGCGCGCCATCTTCGGCGTACTGTTGGGTGCGTTGATCGCCGCCGCTATTGCCGGCGGGGTAGTTTGGATCATGGTCGGCACATTGGGTTTTGCGGCTTTGGCCGCTTTTATCGTGTTCGTGATGACTTTGGTGGGCGGTGCTTCCGGTAGGATGGGCGGCGGCTGGTCGGGCGGCAGTTCCGGCGGAGGCGGTTTCAGCGGCGGTGGCGGCAGTTTTGGCGGCGGCGGCGCGTCGGGGAGGTGGTAGCGTGGATTGGCTTCGGATATTTCGTCATCTCGTGTATTTTCCCGGCACCGTGCGCCGCGCATTTCCGCCGGCAACGCTGGACGCTATCGAACAGGCCATCCGTACTTGCGAAGATAGCCACCAAGGGGAAATCCGTTTTGTCGTGGAGGGAGCTATCGGCTTGCTTCCGCTACTCAGAGGCGTAACTGCGCGCCAGCGCGCCATCGAGATGTTCTCGGCGTTGCGGGTATGGGATACCGAGCACAATAACGGCGTGCTGATTTATCTGCTGCTGGCGGACCGGAAAGTCGAAATCGTTGCCGACCGCGGAGTAGATCAGCTTGCGGGCAGCCCGATTTGGGAAGGGATTTGCCGCACGATGGAAAGCGCGTTCCATCAAGGACATTTCGAGGAAGGGGTGGTTGGCGGCATTCGCGCTATCGGTGCATGTCTGGCGACCTACTACCCGGCACCGGGCGGCGCAAAACATAATGAACTGTCTGATCGGCCTGTCGTGTTGTAGCGGGCTGAATTGCGCCTGAGCGATCTTGAAGAAGATAAAATAAAAACGGGCCTTGCGGCCCGTTTTTATTTGCTACTTGGCGGAGAGAGAGGGATTCGAACCCTCGGTAAGGCTATAAACCCTACGCTCCCTTAGCAGGGGAGTACCTTCGACCACTCGGCCATCTCTCCGAAGACCGCCATGATACCTTTTGCGGTCGCAAAAGACAAATCGCCTATGCTTCCTGATCGAGTTCGAACACTTTGTGCAGGACGCGTACGGCGAGCTCCATGTATTTTTCGTCGATCACCACGGAAATTTTGATTTCCGAGGTGGAAATCATCTGGATATTGATCCCTTCTTCAGCAAGAGTTCGGAACATGGTGCTGGCGATGCCGGCGTGGGAACGCATCCCGACGCCGATCACGGATACCTTGGCGATATGGTCGTCACCGGTAATTTCGCGCGCGCCGATATGGGCTTGTACGCCTTTCAGGACTTCCAGGGTCTTCTTGTATTCGTTGCGGTGGACGGTAAAAGTGAAGTCGGTGGTACCATCGGCGCCGACGTTCTGGATAATCATGTCGACATCGACGTTGGCGTCGGCGACCGGGCCGAGGATTTGGTAGGCGATACCGGGACGGTCGGGTACGCCGAGCACGGTGATTTTTGCTTCGTCGCGGTTGAAGGCGATGCCTGAAATAATCGCTTGTTCCATATTGTCTTCTTCCTCAAATGTGATCAGGGTGCCTTCGCCTTCGTCTTCGAAGCTGGAAAGCACGCGCAATTTGACTTTGTATTTGCCGGCGAATTCTACCGAGCGGATTTGCAGCACTTTCGAGCCGAGGCTGGCCATTTCCAGCATTTCCTCGAAGGTGATGGTCTTCAGACGGCGTGCTTCGGGGACGATGCGCGGGTCGGTGGTATAAACACCGTCCACGTCGGTGTAAATCTGGCATTCGTCGGCTTTCAGCGCGGCGGCCAGTGCAACGCCGGTGGTATCCGAGCCGCCGCGGCCGAGGGTGGTGATATTGCCTTTTTCGTCGACGCCCTGGAAACCAGCGACCACCACCACGCAGCCAGCATCCAGGTCGGCGCGCAGGTTGTTTTCCTCAATGTTGAGGATGCGTGCCTTGGTGTGGGCGTTGTCGGTGACGATTTTAACCTGCGAGCCGGTGTAGCTCTTGGCTTTCAGCCCCAGTTCCATGAGCGCCATCGACAGCAGCGCGATGGTGACTTGCTCGCCGGTGGACACCAGAACGTCCATTTCGCGAGCGTCCGGGTTCGGCTGGACTTCCTTGGCCAGGGCGATGAGACGGTTGGTTTCGCCGCTCATGGCGGAGAGTACGACCACAACTTGATGCCCGAGCATCTTGAATTTTGCGACACGTTGCGCGACATTCTTGATCCGCTCCGGGGTGCCTACCGAAGTTCCGCCGTATTTTTGTACGATCAGTGCCATTGGATATCCCGAAAAAAATGTCGATTCTAATTCAAGTAGACGAAGAAAACGAGTATGGTAAAGAGTGTTTTGTAAATGGCATATTTTTCCCAACTGAGATATATTTTGCGTTGTCGTAGAATTAGAAGGTTTTGGTAACCCATGAAACTGTTTGATAGGATTTTCAATCCTCGTGAAATCAGGCGCAAGCTCGGCCTGAACCAGGAGGAATTTTGGACCAAGATCGGTGTGACGCAGAGTGGCGGTTCGCGCTATGAGAGCGGTCGCGACATGCCCAAGCCGGTGCTTGAATTATTGCGGCTGGTGCATGTCGAGCAGGTTGATCTGGCAAAGGTCAACAAGGAGGATTTTGAAATCCTCGATTATCTAAAGACCACGCATCCCGACTTGTACAAAAGCTTAAGGAAAGCGGTGCGCTCTGCCAATAAAGGCGGTGCAGATGGCTCGTCCGAGGGTTAGTCTTGGATTGCAACGGCGTGTCGCGTAACCGCATTTTTTCCTGGTGAGCTAATTTGCATTTCCCCAAAAAAATCAGCGACGAGAAGCGCTTGGTTCAGCTATTTCACTTGTTGTCGGCGGAGCAGCGCGTGACGGTGCTGGCTTTTATGGAATTTCTGGATAGCCGGAATCCCAAAAGCGAGAAAACCGAAGTCGTCGTGCCGCAGCCAATTCCTCGTCCTGCCGAGGAATCCGTGGTGAAGGCGCTCAAACGGCTGCGCGAGACCTATTCCATGCTCGATCCCGCCAAGCTGCTGCACGAGGCTTCAGGACACATGCAGCAGCATTTGTTGCAGGGCAAACCGGCGGCGGAAGTGATCGACGAACTGGAGCTGTTGTTTGCTCGTCATTACGAAAAATATACGAGTGGCGCATGAGCACTAAATTGGCAGCTTCGAACGGATGCGGAGAGCCGAAGCTCTCCGCTTTGGTGATTTAAAGCACTTCCGCCGCGTGATCCGCCAGGCGCGAGCGTTCTCCGCGCATTAGCGTGATGTGTCCGCTGTGTTCCCAGCCCTTGAAACGATCCACCACATAAGTCAAACCTGAGCTGCCTTCGGTGAGGTAAGGCGTGTCGATCTGCGCGATGTTGCCCATGCACACCACCTTGGTGCCGGGGCCGGCGCGGGTGATCAGTGTTTTCATCTGTTTCGGCGTAAGGTTTTGCGCTTCGTCGATGATCAGGAATTTCTTGAGGAAGGTGCGCCCGCGCATGAAGTTGAGCGACTTGATTTTGACCCGTGAACGGATCAAGTCCTGGGTCGCGGCACGTCCCCATTCGCCAGCTTCTTCGTCGGTTTTGTTGAGTACGTCGAGATTGTCTTCCAGCGCACCCATCCACGGCGCCATTTTTTCTTCCTCGGAGCCGGGCAGGAAACCGATGTCTTCGCCCACCGGCACGGTGACGCGGGTCATGATGACCTCGCTGTAGATTTTCTGGTCGAGCGTTTGCGTCAAGGCAGAAGCCAGCGTAAGCAGGGTTTTGCCGGTTCCGGCCTGGCCCAGCAGGGTGATGAAATCGATGTCGGGATTCATCAGCATATTGAGCGCGTAATTCTGTTCGCGGTTGCGCGCGGTGATGCCCCATACGCTGTTTTTCTGGTGGGCGTAGTCCTTGACGGTCTGTAATACCGCGGTGTGTCCTTCCGCTTCATGGACGATGGCGTGGAAGGCCGGGTCGTGCTCGAAATAGAGGAACTGGTTGACCAGGAATCCGGTGCATAACGGCCCGCGTACCCGGTAATAGGTATGTCCGCCTGCTTGCCAGGATTCCATGCCCTTGCCGTGGGTGTCCCAAAAATCCTGGGGCAATGCCTTGAGTCCGGTGTAAAGCAGGTCGGTGTCTTCCAGCACCTTGTCGTTGAAATAATCTTCTGCCGCGAAGCCCAGCGCGCGCGCCTTGATGCGCATGTTGATGTCTTTACTGACCAGGATTACCTGGCGCTTGGGATATTCCTGCTGCAAGTAGGTGACCACGCCGATGATCTGGTTATCGGCCTTGGTGGTGGGGAGCGAGGCAGGGAGGTTGCCGTTCATGGTCTTGGTTTGCAGGAACAGGCGACCGCTACTGCCCTGATTGCGCCGCGCCAGAGAAAATCCTACTTCGATGTCGGCGGGGGTGCCGCTGACGATTTCATCGAGAAAACGGCTGGCCTGGCGGGCATTGCGTGCGACTTCGGTCATGCCTTTCTTGTGGTCGTCGAGTTCCTCTAGCGTGATCATCGGCAGGAAAACATCATGTTCTTCGAAACGGAACAGGCTGGAAGGGTCATGCATCAGCACGTTGGTGTCGAGGACGAACATTTTGCTCTGGGAACGGGTTTTACGCGCCATCGTGATTCCTTGTCAGTTGAGGGTTTTTATAAAATCAAGTACTTCCTGGGCATGACCGGCCACTTTGACGCCGCGCCATACGCGCCGAATCGCGCCGTTGGCGTCGATGACGAAGGTGCTGCGTTCGATGCCCCTTACCTGTTTGCCATACATGTTTTTCATTTTGATGACATCGAACAGCGCGCAGGCTTTTTCTTCGGCATCGCTCGCCAGTTCGAACGGTAATTCCTGCTTGGCCTTGAAGTTCTCGTGCGATTTCAGGCTGTCGCGCGAAACGCCGACAATTTCACAACCGGCTTGGGCGAATAGCGCATGGAGATCGCGAAATTGCTGCGCTTCGGTGGTGCAACCGGGGGTGGAATCCTTGGGGTAGAAATACAGCACCAGCTTCTTGCCGGCGCGTTCGGCAGTGCTCAAAGTTTTGCCGGCGGTGGCGGGCAGTTCGAGTGCCGGAACGGGTTGATCGGACATCTTGGAATACCTCCAGGCTATGTGTCATTGTTGAACAAAAAGCACGGTTAAGGCAAGCTTGCCGGCATGAGCGAAAATTCTAACCAGGAAACGGCGCGCTTGTTTTTCGCCTTGTGGCCGGACGGCAAAGCGCGTGGCGTACTGGATCAGGCCGCCGCGAAAATTCACCGCCATTGCGGCGGGCGCCGTACGCGTCCCGAGACGATCCATTTGACGCTGGCTTTTCTGGGCGACGTGCCGGCATCCCGGCTCGACGAGTTGCGCCAGGCCGTGGCGGATATTGCCTTGCCGGCCTTTGGCGTAGCGCTGGATCGAGTCGGCTGGTGGCGCCATAACCGGATCGTCTGGGCAGGGGGGGGAAATGTGCCGCAACCCTTGGCCGATTTGGTCGGGCAGTTGCGGGAGCGCTTGAAAAATGGCGGATTCGGCTTCGACAGCAAGCCTTTTGTGCCGCATATCAGCTTGCTGCGCAAGGCGCATTGCCCGGATAGCGAGTTTCCGCCGTTGGCGGCGGAATGGCAGGTGCGAGAGTTCGTGCTGGTGCGCTCGGTGACGAGCGCGGCGGGGGCGGCCTACGAAATCGTAGGCCGCTGGGCGCTTCAGAGGTAAATCACCTTTTCCAGGTGAGTGGCCAGTTCCTTGTCGTTCAGCTTGGTGTAATCCTTGTCGATGCTGTCGCTGACCAGGCCGTTGACCTGGCTGTTCATCACCCCGTTGAGCAGGCCGCGAAAGCCCGCCTCAGCGACGACGATCAGGCGCTGGTAGCTGTTGGAGGTGCGTCCCTGATCGAGTTGCAGCGCCAGTTCGCGGGCGAAAATGTCGTGCTCGTGTTGTTTGGGATCGGTGGCCGGTTGGCGCGATCCGTGACCGTTGCCTGATCCTTGCATGTGACCGGGTCGGTCGCTGACCAGGTCGGAGGTTTTCTTGCGGCTGTCCGGGTGACTCAGTTTGGCGACGATTTCCAGTCCCTTGCCGATACCCTTGTTGGAATAAACCTTCGCCTCGCTGGCGTTGGCGACGAGAATCCATGCTGTAGCCATATACCCTCCTTGTCGTGAAGTCGGAACCCCTAAGGTAGCACCTTTACACTTCGAGTCAAGCCGCAGCGTCAGCTTTTCGCGCCAGTGCAGTGAAATCCTCGTCGCCGATGCCGTTTACCGTCAAGACCTGCGCTTCGTCGTAAAGCGGGTAATGCTGGCGGCTGGAGCGGTTGTAGGCCGGGTCGTAATGCTTGACCAGCAGTTCTTCCACCAGCGGCTCCCATTCCCCTTTAAGCGCCATCTCCTGCCAGCGTGCAATGGTTTCGCGGCCATACAGATGCACCAGGCAATCCAGCTTGGCGTTGAGCGATTCCGGGTTGTCGAGGAAATGGCGGTATTCGTCCATCAACAGGGCGACGCGTAGCTTGGCGTCTGCTTCCAGGCGCACGCACGGGCTTTGCCACATGCTGTCGAGCAACGCATCGGGGGCGCGGACATTGCCGATTTTTTTGCTTTCCGCCTCGACATAGACCGGTCGTGCCGGATCGAATTTCTGCAATTCCGTCCACAGCAGCGTGTCGAAAAATTTTTGCGACGGTTGCGGCTCGTCCGGCAGGCTGCCCAGCAACGAGCCGCGATGCGCCGCCAACCCTTCCAGGTCGAGCACCTGCGCGCCCTGTTGCGCCAAGGCCGCCAGCAGACGGCTCTTGCCGGTGCCGGTGGCGCCGCATACCGCACGGTAGCGCAGGCGCTGCGGCAGGGTGACGAGCATTTCCAGCACGTTCTTGCGGTAAGCCTTGTAGCCGCCGTCGAGCTGTTCCGTGCGCCAGCCGATCTTGTTGAGGATATGCGCCAGCGCGCCGCTGCGGTTGCCGCCGCGCCAGCAGTAGACCAGCGGACGCCAGTTTTTCGGTTTGGACATCAGCTGTTCCTCAATGTGGCGGCCGATATTTTTTGCCACCAGAGCCGCGCCGAGCTTTTTCGCATCGAACGGCGAAACCTGCTTGTAGAGCGTGCCGATCCGGGCGCGCTCCTCGTTGTCCAGCACCGGCAGGTTGATCGCGCCGGGAATGTGATCTTCGGCAAACTCGGCGGGCGAGCGCGCGTCGATGATGTCGTCAAACTGGGCCAAATATGCTAGGGTGACGCCCACTTTTGCCGCTTCCGGCGTTTTTTCGTTCATTGATTTCAAACCGTATGTCATTCTATTTTGCAATAGAAACGTGAAGAACGCCCCCTCCCGCGC
>Ga0208566_1001627_pt1 | contig 12830 bp, 13 predicted proteins | sample PL_2010_150m_FD_184159 | JGI IMG/M metagenome (GOLD analysis project Ga0208566, IMG submission 184159) | Freshwater microbial communities from Powell Lake, British Columbia, Canada to study Microbial Dark Matter (Phase II) - PL_2010_150m... | ecosystem: Environmental > Aquatic > Freshwater >...
TTCATCGCCGGTCCCTTCTTCTCGTCGGCCTACGCCGCGCACGAAAGTATTGCGGCGGCCGACATTCCGGAGAGCGTGCGCGAGCTGCGCTTCATGACGACGCACTGCGAGCCGGAGTGGTTGACCGAGCAGGTGCAGATACTCATCAACAAGCTGGTGAACGCCGCCGGCGCAGCAAGGCCGGAGATGCCCAACTATCTCGACGTCCAGACCAAGGGTGCGGCACCGGAGGTGGTATTCCCAATCGCCTTCATCGGACGCGATCCCAAGCGCCTCAATTGAAGTAGTCAACTATCCGGATGCCTTGATTGACATGCCGCCGTACAACGCGGCATGTCGTTTCGGCGCATTCCACTTGGCCGCTGGCAATCTCATGGAGTACACCTACTCGCTGGGCACGAATATCCAGAACAAGATATAGACGAGAAGCCCGCTCCCACCGAGAAAAAACAGCGCCGTGAAGATCAGACGCCAAATCCATGCATCCACTCCGGTCGAGACTGCGAGACCGCCGCACAGACCGCCGAACCAGCGGTCTGTCTTGGAGCGACGAAAACCGTTCAGTCTTGCGGCTTCCATCCCGATTGGCACCGGGGACTCCAACAGGCGGGTCTTGGCGCGTGCGAACTCGCCGTCGGTCAGGCTGCCACGTTCGCGCAGTTGCTCCAGCTTCACGAGTTCGTCAGGGAGTGTCATTGAAAACCCCTTTTGCCTGGTGTCCGGGAATCCAAACCAGCCTGCTGGTTAGCCAATCTTCTTCGCGGCGACAACGACCCGGGCATTTTGCGCCTGGCTGTTCAGCACCGGCGTGGATTGATGTTGCTGGACCAGTATGTCCTGTCCGTCAATGCTTGACTTTGCGTAGTGATCGGCCAGCGCCAGCGTGCCGCCAAAGGTAAACATAGTCGCGACAACTGCCATAAGACCTACCATACGTTTTGTCTGCGTGCTTACGGTCGTCATTGAGTTCATTTTCGTCTCCTCTTGAGTTGTTGCGCATCTGCGCCATGGAGATCACTTTAATGAAGTAACTGCTGGTTTTCGACATCAATGCGATGAACTGCAGGAAAGACGGCGTGACCTGCCGTTCCGAGGGATGGACGAATCCGGGATCTGCGCGCCGCCTGGCGCGATGGGTGCTGTTCAGGCGTTCAGGAAGGTCCGGTTGCCCGATAGCCCCAAGCCGATTTCTGCCAGCGTCAATGTATGTGCTGCCGATGGTGGGCGTCTGGATAGTGTGCGTGTCTATGTGTCAACGGTTGGTGCGAGTGCAGATGGCGATGTTTGGTCCCAGCGGCCACAGCGTCGTCGTGTTGGTGCTGATGGTGCTCGTCATGACTGTGTTCATGATCATGAACCACAGCATCGTGCGCATGGTCGTGTTCATGGTGTTCGGTCAGATGCAACCAAGTGCCCAGCGCCATCAACACTCCGGCCAGGAGTAGCGGTACCGTTACCGACTCACCCATCACCAGGGCAAGCACGGCACCGAAAAACGGCGCGACCGAGAAGTATGCCCCGGTACGTGCAGTACCGAGGTGGCGCAAACCGACAACGAATAGAGCCAAACTGACGCCATAGGCCAGAAACCCAACCGTCATCGCACCGATCAAGTTCGGTAGCGATGGAATGGAAGCACCAAGCGAGAACGCCAGGATCAAATTTACGCCTCCGGACACCAGACCTTTCACTGAAGCGACCCAGGTTGCGTCCATTAGCGAAATCCTGCGAGTCAGATTGTTGTCGATTCCCCATGCGAAACAGGCGCCAAGGATCGCCAGCGTCGGCCACAACCCGGCGAAACGTGCCTCTCCCGGCCAATTCAACACCACAGCACCGGCCACTATGGCACCCATGCCCACAGCGATGCGCCGGTCAAAGTTTTCCTTGAAAGCAAACCATGCGAGTAATGCGGTGAAGACGCCTTCGGCATTTAGCAGCAGAGAGGCACCAGAGGCTGGCATGCCGGTCAGGCCGATCATCAGCAACACTGGGCCGACGATGCCGCCTGCGAATATTGCTCCGGCAAACCAAGACGCGTCATCCCGACGCAGGCGAACTGCGGGTGCATGGATCAGACGACGATACAGCGTCAGTCCAACCCCCGAGCCAAGATAGAGCAAGCCAGCCAGCAACCACGGACTGACGGCAGCGAGTAGCCATTTTGCCAGCGGCGTTCCCGCGCCAAACAACAAGGCAGCAGCGAGTGCCGCAGGCACGCCGGGTTGGGAAAAACCGTCCTTCCAGTTCATGTGCTTGGCTTTCGAGCGGCGATGTGCACAGGATAAGCGAGGACCGGCCGAGCGTCCAATTTGAGTTACATGCTATGTAGAAACGTATGGCAGATCCTCGCTGGGGTTGCGCTCAACACGGTGGTGACGGGGTAGCTGCCGCCATACTCCGGCCGCTTAGTGCGCTGCCAGCAGCAGTAACTTCGCCTCAATCTCGTGTCATGTCTCAGGCCTTGGAGGGAGCGGGCGCGTGCAACACCGTTCACCGCGTTGACCTTGGGCGGTCAGTCAGCACATAATAATCCAACTGTTATTAGACTATTGGAATATGAATCGAACTCTACAAGACGGATTGTTTGAGCGGGTCGCACGGGTTGGTAAAGAACCTGAAGATAGTCAGCATGGATTGTCGTCATTCTGCTGTTCGTCGGCTCAGACGCATCCTTGGCCCTTGTCATTGCTTCTGCCGCCTAGGCTCCAGGCAATGCCCATCAGCGGAATTGACCACCTTTTCTGAGATCACCATATGCCCTCATTCCAGAAGATAGAAGAAGGCGACATTGAAGTAGGCGTACCGCTACAACGGCCAGTCTACGACAAGCACGGTACCCTGCTGATCAAGGTTGGGGGAATGATCGGATCCGCCCAGCAACTGAGCATACTTCTCGACAAGGAAATCTTTTTCGTCGTCGATCAGGACAACAATCCAAGCCCGGCGTCTACGGCAGAGACCGATGACGGTGAAACCAGCGTTTTCGCGCTTCTCGATGAGGCAAAAGGAAAGTTGACGCGGATCTTTGACTTGCTGCGTCAAGGGAGAACCCACGATGATTTCGTGGCACGCATCAAGAACATTGCAATCGCCGTGCAGAAAGCCTGCGAGCTCGATCCGGATGCCGCCTTGGCCAATCTTCAACTCGAACTCGACGCACCTTATGCGGTGGTTCATCACCTGCAGGCGGCAATCCTCTGCGAGCTCACCGGAAAGAAATTGGGCGTCAAGGATGAGTCTCGCCGCAAGTTGGTCAAAGCGGCCCTCACCCGAGACATCGATCTCATGGACATACAGCAGGTGCTCGACAAGCAGACCATCCCGCTGTCTGACAAGCACCTGGAGAGAATCCAGAAGCATCCAGCCAGCAGTGCGGCCATACTCAGGGAGTTGGGCGTGAGCGACAAGAGTTGGCTCGACGCGGTGGAACACCACCACGAGCGTCTTGACGGATCGGGTTACGCGGGACGCCTTTCTGGAAATGCGATCGGCATTCCGGCACGAATTCTGGCCATCACGGATATCTACAGTGCCATGATTCGCGATCGTGCCAACCGCAGGGCGATACTGCCGAAGGAAGCGCTGCGCAAGCTGATGCTGGAGCACAAGGGCAAGATAGACGAACGCCTGACTCAGGTGTTAATCAAGGAAATCGGCATTTATCCACCCGGTGCCATCGTGCAACTGGCCAACAAGGAGATTGCGGTGGTAAAGAGCCGCGGCGAGGACGGACTCCATCCCAACGTGTATGTCTTCATCGATTCAGCCGGCATGCCCATCCGCAGCCCCTATGCTTGCGAAACGACGAAACCGGATTACCAGATCAAGGAAATGCTGCCTACCTCCGAGGTCCGCGCGAGCATCCCGATGCTGCGCAATTTCTGGGCCAACCCCCAGCAATGATAGGGCACTGCCATGAGGGTTGCGCTATGTACGTTGTCGAACAGACGCAGCCAGCATGGCCCGGTAATTTCGCAATACCTCCTCCCTAGGCTATTGAAAGAGCTCTCCCGTGGGCTTTAGCCTCCGCTGACATATTTCTCCCTTTATCGTGCAGCGGGGGAGGAGGCCTAATTTCTCGTCAGAGCGCAAACCGCAAGAAAGGATTTCGGACATGCCACTTAGCCAACGCGTCCGGCCATTCGGCCCTCATTTGAATCTCGTTTGGCGGTTCTATGCGGACGAAAATCATCTTTGGCGCTGGCAGCGCTTAGCGTCGGACGGCACGGTGGTCGAGCATTCCAAGTCTGGCTACAAGTTGTATGAAAGTTGCCAAGACAATGCCAACGAGCACGACTACCTATTCGTGCCATCCACCACAACCAAGGGAACCAGAAAGCCGCCGGTCGTCAAACGTGCATATGCCAACCCAACGACGGACCTTCAGGCCCCGTCGCAAGCATCTCCGCCGGAAGACCTGGAGTTGATGGGTGACATGCCCAGCCCGGACGACCTGGGTGGCGGCATGATTTCGCAGAGGCGCAGTCCGTAGCCGTCAGATCCGTGCGGCGTTCAAGACGGCATTGAAGGTTGCGCTCGGGCACATCACCGCCGTCACCTTCGCTGGGTCCAACAAATAGTACCCGCCGATATCCACAGGCTTCCCCTGCACTGCCTTGAATTCGGCCGTGATCTTCTGCTCGTTCTCGGCTAGGGCCTTCGCCAGTGGCGCGAAATGCGCCTTCAGCGCCGGGTCTTCCGACTGTTCGGCCAGCGCCTGTGCCCAGTACATTGCCAGATAGTACTGGCTGCCGCGGTTGTCGAGCTCACCGGTACGGGGCGACGGCGACTTGTTGTTGTCGAGCAGCTTGCCGGTGGCGTCGTCAAGCGTCTTCGCGAGGAGCTTGGCCTTGTTGTTGCCTGACTTGATGCCCAACTCCTCGAGCGACGCCGCCAAAGCCAGGAATTCGCCCAGCGAGTCCCAGCGCAGGTGATTTTCCTCGACCAACTGTTTGACGTGCTTGGGCGCCGAACCGCCGGCGCCCGTTTCATACATTCCGCCACCCGCCATCAACGGGACGATGGAGAGCATCTTGGCGCTGGTGCCTAGCTCCATGATCGGAAACAGGTCGGTCAGGTAGTCGCGCAGGATGTTGCCGGTGACGGAAATGGTGTCCTTGCCACGGATGACACGCTCCAGCGTGTAGCGCATCGCGCGGGTCTGGGACATGATCTGGATGTCGAGGCCGGTCAGGTCGTGGTCCTTCAAATAGGTCTTCACCTTCTTGATCAGCTCGGCTTCGTGCGGGCGGTACTCGTCCAGCCAGAAGACCGCCGGGGTGTTGGACAGACGGGCGCGCATCACCGCCAGCTTGACCCAGTCGCGAATCGCCGCGTCCTTGGCCTGGCACATGCGCCAGATGTCGCCCGCTTCGACGTTCTGCTCGATCAGCACGGTGCCGTCGAGATTGACGATGCGCGCGACGCCGTCCTCGGGAATCTCGAAGGTCTTGTCATGCGAGCCGTATTCTTCGGCCTGCTGGGCCATCAACCCGACGTTCGGCACCGTACCCATGGTGGTCGGATCGAAATTGCCGTGGGTCTTGCAGAAGTTGATGATCTCCTGATAGATCCGCGCAAAAGTGCTCTCCGGCATCACCGCCTTGGTGTCTTTCGGCCGGCCGTCCGGTCCCCACATCTTGCCGCCGATGCGGATCATGGCGGGCATCGAGGCGTCGACGATGACGTCGTTCGGCGCGTGCAGGTTGGTAATGCCCTTGGCGGAATCCACCATCGCCAGTTCCGGGCGGTGTTCGTGACAGGCGTGCAGGTCGTGGATGATTTCTTCACGTTTCGACTCCGGCAGCGACTCGATCTTCTCGTAGACGCTGGAAATGCCGTTGTTCGCATTGACGCCCAGCTCCTCGAACAGTTTGCCGTGCTTGGCAAAGGCGTCCTTGTAAAAGACCTTGACTGCATGCCCGAAGACGATCGGATGCGAGACCTTCATCATGGTTGCCTTGACGTGCAGCGAGAACATCACGCCGGTCTTGCGCGCATCTTCCATCTCGTCTTCATAGAACTTGCACAGCGCCTTCTTGCTCATGAACATGCTGTCGATGATTTCGCCTTCGAGCAGCGAAACCTTCGGTTTCAGCAAGATGGTCTTGCCACTCTTGGTGACCAGATCCATCTTCACATCGCATGCCTTGGGCATCACCATGCATTTCTCGCTGGAGTAGAAATCGCCACCGTGCATGTGCGAGACATGGGTGCGCGAGGCCTGACTCCACTCGCCCATGGAATGCGGATTCTTGCGGGCATAACGCTTCACCGCGGCGGGTGCACGACGGTCGGAGTTGCCTTCGCGCAGGACCGGATTGACGGAACTGCCGATGCACTTGGAGTAGCGGTTGCGAATCGACTTTTCTTCGTCGGTCTTCGGATCTTCCGGGTAGTCGGGGAGCTTGTATCCTTTCGACTGGAGTTCCCGAACCGCGGCGATCAGTTGGGGCATGGAGGCGCTGATATTGGGCAACTTGATGATATTGGTGTCCGGATCCTGGGTCAGTCGTCCCAATTCGCCCAGGTTGTCCGGCACCTTTTGATCTGCTCTGAGAAAATCCGAGAACTCGGCGAGGATTCTCGCAGCCACCGAGATGTCGCTGGCGACAACGTCGACACCTGCCGGTGCGGCGAATGTCTTGATGACCGGCAGAAACGAGCAAGTCGCCAGAAATGGCGCCTCGTCGGTGAGTGTGTAGATGATTTTTGACTTCCCTGCAACCATGGTTATCCCCTTGCACTTGGTTAGTTGATTGGCCTTCGCTTGATTCCGGTCAGCGGCCTGTCAGCGACTATACGCCCCAGACCACCGGCACCTGCTTCTTCAGCGACCACTCCAGCAGCTCGATCAGCGGCACGGCGCGCTGCGTCAGGCTGACATAAGCGCGCTTGCTGCCGTCCGGCGCCGCCTCGGTCTGCGGCAGGTCATCCTCGCTCAGGCCCGCCCGGCTTTCCTTGTCCCGGGCGATAGCGGCCTTGAGGCGCGCGATGGTCCCGGGCAACTGTTCGACCGTGACGATGCCCTTGGCGGCGGGCTCCTTGCCCATGACTTCCATCAGCTTGTAAGCGACGTCGCCGAACATGATGACGTCGCCGGCGGCTTGCGATTGGAATATGACGATCATGAAAAGCTCCTGTTCATATCTTCTGCTCGCCCAGCCAGCCATGGATGCGTTCCGCGGCCAGGCGCCAATCGCGCTCCAGCATCAGGCCGTGGCCCATGCCGGGAAAGATTTCGGCATCGACGCCGTAGGTGCGAGCCGTCATCTCCACCAGAGAGGACGGAATCAGGTGGTCGTGCTCGGCGCCCAATACCAGCAGTGGCGTGTTCTTCACCCGCGACGGATGCGGCAGGTTAAACAGCGTCATGTCCCACACCGCCCGGTGCGACTCGCGCTGCGAGTAGCGGAAGTAGCGCTGCAAGTCGTCTTCCGCCACCGGTTGGGCGAATAGCGCTTCACGCAGGGTTTCTGCGGCAATCCGGCCGCCGCCCATCAGGCTGTTCAAATCGCTGAGCAAGCCCGGTTTCTGGAACATCAAGCCGAAGGCCGAGGACATGATGCCCTGCGGCGGTACCGCGCACATCAGGACCGCAGCCGGTACCTGATGCCGCTCCAGGTATTTCTGGACGACGAAGCCGCCCATCGAATGGCCGATAAGCGCCGGCGGGGCGGGCAGCGCTGCGATGGCCTCGGCGACATCGTCCACATAATCGCTGATGCCGAAACTGTCGAGCTGCTTGCGGCCGCGGCTGGCGCCATGGCCGGACAGGCTCAGCGCATAGCTGAAATATCCTTGGGCGGCAAACCAGGGCAGGAAATGTTCCTCCCAGCACCAGGCCGCCGTGTAAGCGCCGTGTATGAACAGCAGCGGCGTTTGATGAACCGGGGCCTTGCCGCTGGGGACTTTCGCCAGGACCTCCAGGCCCTCGAAGCGGGGATTCGTCATCGAAAAATTACCGTGCCGCATGCTTGAGCGCTGGTCGGCTCGTGTGTCGCGGTTATCATTGCCAAGTCTAAACAAGCATTTTACCCGCACTCCCCATGCTCAAGTGGCTGATCGCCCTGTTTGTCACGGTATTCGTCGTCGGCGTCTGCCTGCCGCGCCTGACGGCGCTGCTCAGGATCGGCCGGCTGCCCGGTGATCTGCGCTTGAAGTGGCGCGGCCGCGAGTACATCTTCCCGTTCGCCACGGCGGTGCTGCTGTCCTTGCTGGCGTCCCTAATCCTGCGCTTTCTGTAGGCCGAGTTCCTGCACTGCCGCAACGCGTGCGGCATGGACGCGCTCGGGGATCTGCGCCTCATGGCCGGACTCGGCCGCTTGCCGGGCGATGGCGCCGGCATCGACGGCACGCGCCGCGGCCAGCGCTGCCCGCCACATCCCGGCCTGCGGATAGGCGCGCTCGGCATAATCGAGACGACCGCGAAAATCGGCCTCGCAAGCCCCCAGGATTTCGTCGAAGCGTTCCGGCCGGCGCAGCGCGTCGCAGCGCTCCAGGACTTTCATCATGGTGGACGGCCGCAATATGTCGGCACGGTGGATATCCCCATGGTAGGCCGCGACCAGCCGCGCCTGCTCGCGGCAATCGTTGGGAACCCGCAAGCGCTCGCACAACGGTCCCAGCAAAGCGACGCTCTTGGCCTCATGGCCGGTGTGGCGCGGCAGATATTCGACCGGCGTGACGCCCTTGCCGAGATCATGCGTCAGCGCGGCAAAGCGGGCGGGCAGGGTCAAATCGAGACGGGCCGCCATGTCGACCACCATCATCATATGCACGCCGGTGTCGATCTCGGGATGGTAATCGGCGCGCTGCGGGACGCCGAACAGCGCCTCGACTTCCGGCAACAGTCGCACCAGCGCACCGCAAGCGCGCAGGCTGGCGAACAGGCGCGAGGGTTGCGCTTCCATCAGTCCCTTGGCGAGTTCCTGCCATACCCGCTCGGCGACGAGGTGGTCGACTTCGCCCTGATCCACCATCGCCTGCATCAGCGCCAGCGTCTCCGGCGCCAGGGTGAACTCGGTGAAGCGGGCGGAGAAGCGCGCCACCCTCAGGACGCGCACCGGATCTTCGGCGAAGGCCGGCGAAACGTGGCGCAATATCCGCGCCTCCAGGTCGCGCTGCCCGCCGAAGGGGTCGACCAGCGTACCGTCCTCGGCACGGGCGATGGCATTGATGGTCAGGTCGCGCCGCGCCAGGTCCTCTTCGAGGGTCACCTGAGGATCGGCGTGGAACACGAAGCCGTGATAGCCCGGCGCGGTCTTCCGCTCGGTACGCGCCAAGGCATATTCCGCCTGGCTTTCGGGATGCAGGAAAACCGGGAAGTCCTTGCCGACCGGACGGAAGCCGCGCGCCACCATCTGTTCCGGCGTCGCACCGACCACCACATAATCGCGATCCACTACCGGCAAGCCCAATAGCTCGTCGCGCACCGCTCCGCCGACGGTATAGATCTTCATATCAGCGGACTGCTGCTAGCCGATTTCGGCGCGTGCGGCGGCCGCCCACTCGCCCATCGCCGGCAGCGCCAGCATCGCGTCGGCGTAGCTGCGGGAAGCGGATGGCAAGGCCACGGCGTAAGTCTCGAAGCGCCACACCACCGGTGCAAACATCGCATCGGCGATCGAAAAGGCACCGAACAAAAACGGGCCCGCCGAGGCAGGACGGGCACGGCAGCCCTCCCAGATATCGACAATCCGGGAGATGTCGGCCTCGGATTCGGGGGTGCGCCCCTGGCCGGGCTTGGCCGCGCAAATGTCCATGCTCATATTGCTGCGCAGCGCGGCAAACCCCGAATGCATCTCGGCGCTGACCGATCGCGCCCGGGCCCGCGCCGCCCGGTCTGCCGGCCAGAGTCCGGGATGGCTCTCGGCGAGATACTCGCAAATGGCCAGCGAGTCCCAGATTTGCAGGTCTCCGTCGAACAGGCAGGGCACCTTGCCGGTCGGCGAATGCTTGAGGATCTCCGCCCGGGCGTTGGGCCGATAGATGTCGAGGCGGGTCTCCTCGAAGGTGAGTCCCGCCTGCTTGAGGACCAGCCAGGGACGCAGCGACCACGAGGAGAAGTTCTTGTTGCCGATCACCAGCTTGAGCATGTCAATTCCTCTGGATGGTGTTGTGGCTACTTAGAGCCTATGGCAGGTCTTCGACGACAGCGCCTTTTGTGGCGCCACGAGCACCGACCATGCCCAGTCGGCTCTTCAGCGACTGCGGCTTGTCCTCGAACAAGGTCGAGTAGTACACCGCGTTGCTCATCACTTTCTTGACATAGTCGCGGGTTTCGCTGAAGGGGATGGTTTCGGCGTAAATGGCCCCCTCCAGCGGCACTTCGGCGCGCCAGCGACGGGCCCGCCCGGGACCGGCGTTGTAGGCCGCGGAGGCCAGCACGGGGTGGTTGTCGAGACTGGTCAGCACCATCTTCAGGTAGTTGGTGCCCAGGGTCACGTTGGTCCCCAGGTCGGCGACCCGCGCTGGATGGTAGCCCTTCAGGCCGATCTTCTTGGCCACCCACTGAGCCGTCTTCGGCATCAGTTGCATCAAGCCCTTGGCGCCGACGTCGGAATGGGCTTTCATCATGAAGCGGCTTTCCTGGCGCATCAGGCCATACACCCAGCCGCTATCCATCGCCATCTCCTTCGCCAGCGGCTCGACGCTGTCGCGAAACGGCGCGAGGTAGCGCAAGGCGTAATCGTGCTGCACCTGGGTGCGATCCGCCGCGCTGATGGCGCGGTCGAAAACTTCGCTGCGCAGCGCCAGATCGGCGGCGGCCAGCAACTGGCGGTCGTTCATCCCGCGCAGGGTCCAGTTCCACTCGCGCAATCCCTCGAGGCGCAGGTCGAGACGGAACAGCGCCAGGGCGCGCCGCAACCCGGGGTTGTCGCGCGCCGCGGCAAGTTCCTCCGGACTAGGCGGCGCGGCGCGCGGCGGCACCAGAATCAGCCGGTTCAGTTCCTCATCGGCAAGATTGCCGTAGAAGTTCGGCTGGCCGCCAATTTTTTGGTAAAGGGCCCGCGCTTCATCCTGACGGTTATGGACAACCAGTGCCCTTGCCTGCCAGTAGCTCCAGTCGGACTGGGCAGCCATTTTCGCCGGCATCCGCTCGATCGTGCGCAGTACCATCGGCCAGTCATGCGCACGCAATGCGGCACGCACCTGCCAGGCCAATTGCTCGTCGGAAAGCCGGCCATCCCCTGCCAGCAGATACCATTGCACGGCCTCAGGCAGATGCTGCTGCGCCGCCTGCAGCGCCAATTGCCCCCAGGCGTAGCCACGTTCGGCCTCGGAGAAGGCGTTCTGGATCTTCTGCCAGCGCTTAGCGGCGGCAATGGGGTCGCTGTGGGCCAACCGTTGCACGGCAAACAGCGCCATCTCGCGGCCCAGGCGCGTCGCGGCAAAATTGCCGGGGAGTTTGTCGAGTGCCCGCGCGGGCTTGTCGGCGGTCGCATCGAGGGTCTTGGCCGCCGGCCGCTGTGGCGCCGGCAGATAGGCTGCCGTGTGCTTGGCCGCTCTGAGTTTCTTGACCTCAAGCAAACGGCGCATGCGTTCCCAGACATCGTTGGCATCGATGCGGCCGGCGGCGATCAGTTGCTCCATCAGCGGAAGGCAGGAATCCGGCAGGTCCAGCACCGCGGTCCACAGTGCCCGGACTTCGTCGAACGCCGGCGGATTCTGCCCGTTACTCGAGCGGCCTTGCATTTCATAACAGACAAGTTCCTGGTCCGGCTGCGCCAGCCCTGCGTACTCCCTCAGGAATTCGTCCCATTTGCGCTGCTTGCCGAGCAGCTTGAGCCACTCGCCACGGACCTTCTCGGCCAGATATGAGCCTTGCTGGAGCGCCAGAAATTCCCGCACCCCGTCGCTGTCGCCGTCGTCCAGGCGCTGCTGCAAACGCCAGTAGTCGACCCACGGTTGGAGATCGTGCTGGCTGGTCTGGGCCGCCAATGCAACGACCTGCCTGCCGAGTTTGATCCGCTCACCGTTGCGGAAAGCTTCGCGTGCCGCCAGCACCTTGTCGTCGCCCGGCGCAGACAGGGCCAGAAAGGGGATGAAGGTGAGTAGCCAAAGCCAGTGTTTCACGGATAGACTCTCGTCGTGGATGCCATGGATCGTTCAAGAATAACACATGCCCCGTGCCAGTCCCCGGGCGGATAAGGACTTGGAAAGCAGCCCTGTTTTCTCGGTCGAACGTTCCGCCTTGCGCCGCGAAAAGATCGCCGCTCGCGAAGCGCTCCCTGCCAGCGAGCACCGACGCCTGTCGCAGGCCATCGAAACCCATCTGTCCACCTTGTTGCAATCTTGCCAGCCTCGCCGGCTGGGCTTCTGCTGGCCCATACGCAGCGAATTCGACTGCCGGCCGCTGGTCTCGAGGCTCGTCGCCTCGGGCGTGCAAGCCTGCCTGCCGCGGGTGACGGCGCCCGATGCGGTACTGACGTTTTGTGCCTGGCAACCGGACAGCACGATGCTGATCGACCAATTCGGCATCCACTATCCGGCAAGCGGTGCATTGCTGACGCCCGACGTGCTGTTGATGCCGGTGAATGCCTTCGATGCGGCCGGATACCGCCTGGGCTACGGCGGCGGATACTTCGATCGGACCCTGGCGGCATTCGCCGCGCTGCCGCTGCCGCCCGTGACGATCGGCGTCGGATTCGGGCTGGCCCGGGTGGCCAGCATCTTCCCGGCAGCGCACGACATGCCGCTCGACGCGGTGGTCACCGAGGCGGGCGTCGAGCTGTTCTCGTCGCGCCTGCCGGACCGCGATGCCTGACCGGCTTTCAAGAATCCCCTGATCATGTCGTGCTAGACATCATGTATTGACCTACCGC
>Ga0208566_1001628_pt1 | contig 12826 bp, 7 predicted proteins | sample PL_2010_150m_FD_184159 | JGI IMG/M metagenome (GOLD analysis project Ga0208566, IMG submission 184159) | Freshwater microbial communities from Powell Lake, British Columbia, Canada to study Microbial Dark Matter (Phase II) - PL_2010_150m... | ecosystem: Environmental > Aquatic > Freshwater > Lake...
GGCATATTGGTAAAAGAGTACTCATAACGGTACCACGACCCGGTTGGGTCGGCTGTTTGCGATACAGCGATCATCTGGTAATAGGGTGCTGTGAATTGACCATTTGGAAAGGAGAATTGAGAGAAAAGCCAGCGGCCGGCCTGTTCATCATAAAGAACTACAGCATCCCCGTTGTTGGAATTGTTTGGCATACCGTTAAAAATAGAACTATTATCCAGGGGGCCGAGTAACTGGGTCCCGGTTTTACTGTATATGGAATAATGCATGTTTACCACCTGGAAATAATGGTTTGGGCCAACATCACCGTGGGTATCCGGAGGATAAACTCCCTGAAGGTTGGTGTTCCCGTCGAAATTCACGATCGTCGTATCGGTAATGATCAACCCGTTTTTTGTTTGAAGGTTGGGATCTGATAAACCTCCGGGAGCTTGCCCGGATGGTTTTTGCCGGATATTGAAATGGTTTATTACGATCCCGTCTTTCCACGAATTATCTGCCTTCGGAGGCGGGTTTTTTATCATATCACGCAATGGGGGCGATACGTCGAAATAAACAGGATACTGAACAATGGGGCCGGTTACATTATTTTGTCCGAAAGCAAAATTCATACAAAATCCGGGTATCAGGATGAGGGAAAAAATTTTCTTCATAAAATAATAAATATTAAGAGGATGAACAACGAATATTTAAGGTGCAAAGGTACCACAAATTTTGTATTAATTCTGAAGAGAACAATAGATTCACTGTTTCCAATGTGTCACCTTTCGCTTTTTGATTTGCGGTGAACAATAGAAAAGCCTTGTCATGGTTGAGAGAGCCTGTTTTTATCGCATTTCTCATCAATCTCGTCGATGGTTAAATGCTGGTCACAGCAAAATGCATCTCCATCCTGGTGTTCGGCGCAGAAGCTGATTTTCTGGTAGGCAATACGCTGGATATTCAGAAGGTGGCGCACAGAGATATTATCAGTGGTAAAATTCTTGCCTCCTGAGCCACAGGCGAGGGTCAGGGAGGGGGTCAGCCCATTGTAAAGTCCTCCCAGGGCACCCTGGGAAGATGGTGTATTGACAATGATCCGGCCGGCATTGAGGGATTGTGCAAAGTAACGGATCTTTTTATCATCGTTGGAAAAGATGCTCACGGTGTGGCCCAATCCGCCATGTTCATTGATTCTCCGGCACTGGGCAATCCCTTCCTCGAAACCGGCCACTTCATAGAATGCCAGGATAGGCGCCAGGATCTCAAGGGAAAGCGGCCATTCAATTCCGACCTGTGAATTTTCCATCGGTGCGATGAGGCAACGGGTTCCCGCCGGAACCTTAATTCCTGCCATTTTGGCTATGGTGGTCGCAGGTTTCCCTATCACATCCGGGCTCATCGACCGCTGTGTCTTGTTGAAAGCAATTCTTTCGACCTTTTTAATTTGTCCGGGAGAAAGAAAACAGGCGCCCTGCCGGATGAATTCATCCTTCACGGCAGCTGCATTGTTGTGAGAAACCACGACCGCCTGTTCGCTGGCACAAATGGTGCCGTTGTCGAACAATTTCGAAAGCAGGATCTGGGTCACCGCGAAACCGACATCCGCACTTTTCCCTATATAGACCGGCACGTTGCCCGGACCAACTCCGATCGCAGGGTTGCCGGAAGAATAGGCTGCCTTTACCAGGCTTACCGAGCCTGTTGCGAGCACCAATGCCATCCGTTTGTGGCTCATAAACCGGTGTACCTGTTCGCGGGTCATTCTCGGAATCCACTGAATGCAGTTTCCGGGCGCACCTGCCGCCAGGGCCGCATCGTAACACAGGCGCGCAGCTTCGCTGGTGCATTTCCGCGCAGCGCCATGCGGATAAATGATGATGGGATTCCGGCTTTTCATTGCGATCAGGATCTTAAACAATGCCGTTGAAGTGGGATTGGTGACCGGAGTAACCGCAAAGACCGGACCCATCGGACGCGCGATCTCTATGATTTGATTTTCCTTGTCCTCATTGATAATCCCAACGGTCTTCTGAAGAAAAATATTCCGGTAAACAAAACGGGTCGCAATGATATTTTTTATCATCTTATCGCGCACATTCCCAATGCCGGTTTCCCGGAAAGCCATTTCTGCCAGGTCCCAACGGTGATTGAACCCGGTCTCATAAATTGAGCGGACGATTTTATCAGTTTGCTGCTGGTCGAGTTTTCCCATTGCATGCGCTGCATTCAGCGCTTTTGTCAAAATTTCTTCGACAAAATTATCCTGGCCTGTGTCCATGTTTTCAGATTATGATATGAACAAATATAGATAATATCCGGGATGAAAAATACGCAGGAGTTCCTGGCACTTTTAAAAAAAGCATAAAAAAAATATTTTATTTTAGATGGGAAAAAAATTAGTACTTTTAATGCCGTAATTTGGGGTGATTTTGTTTCTTTTGAATAGCTGCAAAAGGGACAAATTAAGATCAGGCGTATCTGACATAATTCCACACATATATATTGGCTGCAAGACTTGTAGTTGATCCTGATATTTTTGAGTTATTAACCAAAAACCAAAAACCAAAAATCATGAAACAATTATACAAAATTTTTCAGATCCTTCTCCTCGTCTTATTATGCAACGGTGCGATGGCACAGTATTGTGCCGCACCTTATTCATATGGTTGCCTCGACGGAGATGGAATTGTACTCTTCCAGCTTGGAACCATAAACCAAACGGTCACCTGTACTGCGTCTTATCATGACTATACTGCAAGTTCAACCAACCTAGCCATAGGTGTGCCGGCTACCCTTACCTTACAGGCCGGATATTCGGGTACCTATGTTACCATCTGGATCGACTACAACCACAACAATACGTTTGATGTCGCAACGGAAACTGCGGGCCAGGTAATTTGTACCAATGCATATGCAAATTATACCGTTTCCATCACCGTGCCGGGAACTGCCCTCACCGGCGCCACCCGCCTGAGGGCAAGGACCGAATGGTTGGGATATCCTTCAGGGCCTTGCTCCACTCAAACGTATGGTAACTGCTGCGACTTTACAGTCAACATAACAGGTGGAGGTTATTGTACCCCAACCTATACTACCGGTTGTGTCTTTGGTGACGGGTTGACCAATTTCAATCTGAATACCATCAACCAGGCCGTAGCCTGCAATGGATCGCCCAATACATGGTACCACGACTGGACCGCATCATCCACAAACATTATGCTGAATACCAATTATACACTGACCGTAGTGGCAGGATACAGTTCAACCTACGTTTCCGTTTGGATTGATTATAACAATGATAATACCTTTGCTGTAGCTGAAAGGGTGGTTACGGACCTTGTCTGTGCCAGTTCCGGAATTGGCTATACTACAACGATCAATATTCCCCTGGGAACAACACTTGGGAATCACCGTATGCGATTCCGGACGAATTGGGCTTCATCCTCTGCTGACCCATGTGCCACTTATTCATACGGAAATGCCGGGGACTTTACAGTCAATCTGATAGCCTATGTTCCGCCTCCGCCTCCCACAGTCGTGACAACTGCTGCTACCGCCATTACAGGGGCCACTGCAACACTTAATGGTACAGTCAATGCCAATAATGCTGCCACTACTGTGTCATTTGAATATGGGTTAACTGCTGCATATGGAAGCACTGTCGCCGGCGTTCCAAGCCCTGTGAATGGCAGCGTTGTAACTGCCGTCAGCGCCGCAATTTCCGGATTAGCTCCAAATACACTCTATCATTTCCGGGTGAAAGGTGTAAATGTTAGCGGTACTTCCAACGGGAGTGATCTGACATTTACTACCTTGGCCATTGTCCCCACTGTTGTCACAGCCACTGCGACCGGGGTTACAAATGTTGTTGCTACCATGAATGGAACCATAAATGCCAACAATTCATCCACCAATGTCTTCTTCGATTATGGCCTTACGGTTGCCTACGGTACAACAGTTCCGGGAGTTCCTTCTCCGGTAACTGGCAGTGCGGTTACCAATGTCAGCGCCAGTATCAGTGGCCTCACCTCAAATACTACTTACCATTTCAGGGTAAGGGGTGTGAATGTAGCCGGCACTTCCAATGGCAATGACTTGACCTTTTTCACCGTGTGTAATACCGCAGGCCCGGCTGGAACTATAACAGGTCCAGCCCAGGTTTGCAATGGCGGATCGGGATATATCTATTCCGTTGCGACTATCACCAACGCCTCAGGTTACAACTGGACCATTCCTTTCGGGGCCAGCATCACTGCCGGTGCGAATACAAATACCATTACTGTCAGCTATTCGAATCCTTCCTTTTCCGGTAATATGTATGTATACGGTATCGGATGTGCAGGAAACGGCTCACCTTCCAATATGGTTGTAAATGTAAATGCTGCTGCAACACCAACTTTAACAGGGCCTGGGACTGCCTGTGCAGGTTCAACAGGCAACGTTTATACTACCCAGGCTGGAATGACCAATTATGTTTGGACTGTTTCTGCAGGAGGTACGGTTACTCAAGGAATCGGAACCAATTCAATTACCGTAACCTGGAATTCAGCCGGTACACAATGTGTTACAGTGAATTACAACAATGCAGCAGGATGTGCAGGACTTTCTCCCGCATCATTCTGTACCACGGTTAATGCATTGCCGGTACCTACAATTGCAGGAAATGCTAACCCGTGTACCGCATTGAATAACGTCTATACTACCCAAACGGGGATGACAAATTATAGCTGGACAGTTTCTGCAGGTGGAGTAATTACGGGCGGAAACGGAACAAGTTCCGCTACAGTAGTTTGGAATACAGCGGGTGCCCAGAACGTTTACGTGACTTATACTAATGCCAATGGTTGCACAAATTCAATACCTGCTTCTTATGCCGTCACCGTAAAACAAGGCCCGACACCCACCATCACCGGTACCGGTGCATTATGCGTCAACTCCGGCTACTACGCCTATACAACCCAAGCCGGAATGACCGGCTATGTCTGGTCGGTTTCAGCAGGTGGAACTCTGAACTTCGGACAGGGAACAAATACGGCAACCGTGAGCTGGTCAGCAAGTGGCCCGCAATCCGTCAGTGTCAATTACACGAATGCAAACGGATGTGCTGCTGCTGCACCGGGAACAATGGCCGTCAATGTAACTGATATGCCGGGCCCGGCAGGCACCATCACCGGCCCTGCCACGGTTTGCGAAGGCGGAACCAATTATGTGTATTCTGTTGCATCCATTCCCAACACCCATTCCTATATGTGGACGGTTCCGGCAGGCGCTACCATCGTAAGCGGGCTGTATTCCAATTCCATTACCGTTAACTATGCATTGGGCGCTTCTTCAGGGAATATCACGGTTTACGGAAACAGTGTTTGCGGTAACGGAGCCACTTCTCCTGCATATCCTGTTACGGTGAACTACAAGCCCGCCGCTGCCGGGACCATCATTGGCCCGAATGCGTTGTGCCAGGGTTCTTCGGGAATAAATTATTCTATAAGTGCTATCCCGGGAGCAACAGGTTATGTCTGGGTTGTTCCGGCAGGCGCTACCATTGTTGCAGGTACCAATACCAACAACATTACTGTTGACTTCTCTATGTCGGCTGTCTCCGGTGACATCACCGTTTACGGAACCAATGCATGCGGCAGCGGAACTATATCACCTGCACTGGCATTGACGATTCTTATTACACCTCAGACGCCGGTTATTACAAATGTTGGCGCAACACTCACCAGTGATGCACCTGCAGGCAACCAGTGGTATTTTGAAGGAACGCTGATCCCGGGAGCTACCGACCAGACCTATATTGCAACACAGAATGGAACGTACTGGGATATTGTTACCCTCAACGGATGCTCTTCTGCTTCTTCGAACCAGATTCAGATTACCGAGATCGGTATCGATCCAAACCAGGGTTCTGCCATTACTATTTATCCTGTGCCTAACGACGGAAGGTTCTCCATTTCCATTACCAGCGCTTCAAGGGAATCTTTTAACCTGAGTGTGCTCAATAACCTTGGTGTGGAGGTTTATCAGCAAACGAATATTACGGTAACGGGAACGGTTGAAAAGGTGATAGATCTCCGGCCGATTCCATCGGGAATCTATTCCGTGATCATCCGCAACAGCGAAAACCAGGTTATCCGGAAGATCCTCGTAAATAAATAGCGAAGTAGCGAAATAAAAAAAACAATAATTTTTAATTGAAAGAAGCCCTTCCGTAACTGGCGGGGCTTTTTTTAATTATTGATTACGGATGAATGAGAAATCAAAGGTCATAATTCACCATTAAATTTTCATTCTGCATTCTTAAATCTGCATTCTGCATTCTGAATTTTTACTGCGGCATCCCTTTGTTGATCCATATCTGGAAAAGAGCGATATTGCAAGGAGAAAGCTGGCTGCCTTTCGGCATAGGATAAAACCCTGATTCCTGCCGGATTGCTCCCATAAGCCGTCCGCTGTTGACAGCGGCTTTTACCTGGTCATAGGTTGTAAGACTGAGTCCGTTAGCAGGGTTTGGTCCTCCATGACACGAGGTACACCAGGATTGCACGATCGCGATGATGACAGAATCGTAAGTGACATGTGATGAATCACAAGGTGTTTCACACCTGTTGTTTAATGCCCCTTGCAGAATCCAATAGTAAATAAGACCTTCCTGGTTAACGGACAGACGGTCACCGGGAGGCATCCGTTGTTGTCCGAAGCTGAATAAAGCTGTATAAAGCTTGCTTGAAAGAGGATCATTCGGTTTCACAAGGTTGTAAATCGCCGAATAGCTATCGAGCACGATTTCACGTTTATTGCTTCCCTGGTCATGACACCCTGATTTCGCGCAGCTGTTGATAACCACTGGCAAAACACTGTTCTGAAAGTAAATGGTATCCTTTGAACATTTCAACCAGGGCGACTGTGAAGGAAATGGCGGGGCAATGGAAAGGTCAGCTTTGTTATGACAGCTTACCAGAAAATAGAAAAAGAGGAACAGAACGAAGGCAAAGGATAAACGTTTCATGGAGAGGTAAATATCAGATTGCAAAGTTAATCATTCTTTATGGATCAGTCCCTACTCACTGTACCTTTGCTGCGTAGCATCTCGTTTCATGATTGACAAGCATACAAATTAACTGGCGAATTGGTGAACTGGTGAACTGGCGAGTTAAAATAATTTTTAATCATCAATTGACCCAAAATCTAATACCTAAAACCAATTCTTCATTCTTCATTTTCAACCTCTTCTTTGAAAATCTTTACCTTTGCGTGATATAACACGTTTGCCCATGGCCATCAAGGTTACCGGCAATCATCATCCTTCTGAAACAAAACCATGCAATCGAACGAATTACTCGACCTGATCCATCACCGTCAAAGCCAAAGAACATATACAGCCCGACCTGTAGAAAAAGAAAAACTCCTGCGCTGTATCGAGGCAGCACGCCTGGCTCCGTCGGCAAATAATTCACAACCCTGGAAATTCATCATCATCGATGATCCCGGGTTAAAGAATACCGTTGCTGAACTCACCACCACCGGGATGATCCCGATGAATCATTTTACGAAGCAGGCCCCGGTGCAGGTTGCCGTCGTTCGGGAGAAAACCAATTTAACCACTGCGGTCGGACGAATTCTTAAAGACAAGAATTATCCCTTGATCGATATCGGTATTACCACAGCTCATTTTTGCCTGCAGGCAACCGCAGAAGGCCTCAGTACCTGTGTCATTGGCTGGTTCGATGAAAAGAAGATCAAGGAATTGCTGAATATTCCCAAAGCCCTGCGACTGGAATTGATCATCCTGGTAGGTTATCCGCCCACAAATGAAATCCGGAAAAAAAAGCGAAAAGAAATCGCTGATATCTTATCCTATAACAGATATTAAATTGCGAAAAGTTCGTGACGCGTGACGCGTAACCAAATTTTCAATTACCTAATACCCAACACCCAATTCTTCATTTTTCATTCTTCATTCGTTTAGGGTCTCATCACCACCTGCACCACGTTCCCCTGTGTCAGGACCTTCTTAGCATAGTTATGCACCGACTGAATATTCAGAGCTTTTACCTTGTCGTCATATCCCGAGAGGAAATCCAGGTTGTAAAAATAATAATCATCCATACGACTCATCCACCAGCTGTTCTCCTTCATGTCTTCCTGGCGTTGCTTCAGGAAATATTCCTTCGCTTTCTGCAGGTCGGCTTCCGAAGGGCCATTCTCCACCATCTTCTTAATTTCAGTGTGAACGATGCCGATAAGTTTGTCGGCCTTGAGGGGATCCGTTTCGAAACTCACGACCAGGTTAAAACCGGGAACGGGCAGTTTGTTTACGTTGTATTGTACCCTGACGCTGTATGCGCCGCCTTCATCTTCGCGGATCCTTTCAATGTAACGCAGTTCGAGGACATGCCTCAGCGCACCACCTAAAATTCGGTCATCGGCAGAGAAGGAAGATGTGCCATTATAATTGATATAGATAGATGTGCGGGGAGTTTTCGCTTCATGTTTGAAATCCTGCTTCACTTCGCCTTTTGGGGGACGAACGCCATTATCTCTGTAAGCCTGTGTACGTTTGACGGAAGGCAATGAAGCAAGGTATTTTTCAAACAGCGGTTTGACCTTTTCCGGATCAATCTTACCGGCAAACTCGAAAGTGAAATCGCCGGGATCGGAGAAACGGTCTTTGTAGATGGCCTGGAGCTTCGGAAGGCTCACCTTGTCGAGTACCTTGTAACTCATCGGGATAACACGGGGATGATGATTGGCCATCAGCAGGGAGATCGTATCCCTGAATGCTTTCCGGGGATCAGATTCTGCATTGATGTAATTGGCTTTCATCTTCTCCATCCAGGTTTTGTAATCGGCGGCATTCCACCGGGGTTGCGTGAAATAAAGGTAAACCAGCTGCAATGCAGTTTCGAGGTCTTTCGGCGATACCCTCCCCGAAAACCCATCCCGTTCTTCGGATGTGCTAACCCGTATATTTACCCGTTTTCCAGACATCAGTTTTTCGAGGTCAGTGGTGGAGAAACTGCCAACGCCCATCTGCGATATGGCATCGCCCAATAATATGGCCGATGGGATATCTTCCTCTTTCAATAAAGAAATTCCACCTTCGCGGAATCCAAGAACGAGCAGTTCATCCTCTTTGATATCGCTGGGGCGGAAAACGATTTTCATGCCGTTGGACAGGATCCATTCCGTTGTTCCGAGTACTTTATTTACGGACACTTTTAACACTTTCCCGGGAACTGGTTCTTTTTCGATCAGTTTTTTTCCTGCAAGCAGATCAACATAAGGATCGATTTTCACGGATTTGTATTTCACCAGCACCTTCTTTATATCTGCTTCCACCGGAATGGTGATTCCTTCTTTCTCAGGCCCGGTGACTGTGACCACCATGTTCTCATCGGTAAAATAAGTCCTGGCTACATTGTTCAATTCCTGGAGGGTAATTGCGGGGATCATCGATTTGGCAAAAGCATAATCGAATTCAATTCCGGGGTTGGGATTGTTTGTAAGGAAATTGGAAACGTTAGGATAAACCAGCTCGCGGTTCTTCCGTTTATCGCGGTCCATATAACGCGATTCATTGTTTTTAATGAGGTCTGCTTTTGCGCGCTCAAACTCGATCTCGATGAATCCGAACCGTTTCATGCGTTCCATCTCGGTGAGAAGAGCTGTGAGCGCTTTGATACCTTCGTTGTTTGCTGCTTGTGCCATACCGGTGAATGCATCTTTGGTACGCGTAAACCCGCCATAATAACTGTAGGCAGAAATAAATGGTGGATTCTCTTTACGGGTAAGTTCGCTCATGCGTTTTCCGAACATGTTGTTGATCAGGCTGCGGATAAGCTGCAACCGCATATAACCGAGGTTCTTGTCGCTATCCTTAATGATATCATGTTTGCAGCTAACATCCACGGATGTGGAAGTGGCTTCCTTATCGGTTGCCGTCCCGATGAGGGGTTCCGTATTGTCAGGTACGGGATATTCTTCCCTGGCAGCCGGGTTTTCAGCTTTCGGAATACCGCTGAAAAGTTTCCTGATCTTGGCCTCGACCACGTTTTCGTCAAAGTCGCCCACAATGATGAGCGCCTGGAGGTCGGGGCGGTACCATTTTCGGTAAAAGTTTTTAATGGTTTGATATTTGAAATGTTTCAGGACGGCCGTGTCGCCGATCACATTCCGTTTTGCATATTTCGATCCTTTGTAAATGATGGGAGCCAGTTTGTTGCTCATACGTTCTTCGGCCGAACCGTACATCCTCCACTCTTCGATGATCACACCGCGTTCGAGGTCGATTTCATTATCTTCGAAAGAAACATAATGTGACCAGTCGCGCAGAATCATCAGGGCACTGTCGAGGATCCCTTCACGCTTTAGCGGGACATTCGAAAGATTAAATACTGTTTGTTCCAGGCTGGTTCCTGCATTCACATTCGTGCCAAACTTAACCCCGATCGTTGCCAGGTAATCCAAAATCCCTTTTTTAGGGAAATGATCCGTTCCGTTAAACGACATATGCTCGGTAAAGTGAGCTAGCCCGTTTTGGTCGTCATCTTCCAGGATGGCGCCTACATTATTGGCGATATAGAATTCACCTCTCTTCTCTGGGATCTTGTTTGCACGGATATAATAGTGCATCCCGTTATCGAGTACGCCGGTCCTGACTTTCGGATCAACGGAAGGCATTTTTTTCAGGTCATACGTTTGTCCCTGCAGCAACATTGTGCCCGACAGGATCAGCATCATGGAGAAAATGCTACGAAAAATGAAAGATTTCATATGGTGTTGTTTTGGTTTTTGAGTAACAAACGTACAAAATTTTAGTGAAAAATTGAAAATTTCAGATGCTGGATGCTGGATGCTGGATGCTGGATCTTGCTCTTTTACCATTTTACCTTTTGACAACTCATTAATTATCAGCTAACTTTGTCCCCTTGTTCGCTCGTCAGCTCGTCAGTTCACAAGTTCACCAATTATTAAGAGCTGAATATGAAAACAAAGACTATAAAACAAACGGTAACATTTGCCGCAACCCCTGAAAAGATATATCACCTGATCATGGACTCGAAAAAACATTCGGCCTTTACCGGTTCAAAAGTAACGATGAGTACAAAAGTAAATGGCAAGTTCAGCGTTTTCGACGGTTATTGCCATGGATATAATATTAATTTTTCACTTTTCATTCGCTTCTCCCCTCTTACTAATTCAGAAACATCTCTAAAATTTGGTCATATATACTAAAAAATGTGTGTTTTGGCCAAATAAATAAAACATGGAACAAAATACACCCTTTTAGAAATTTGATAAAATGTTAAATAAAGAGAATTGTTATTTAAGATATTTGCATAAAAGTTAAATAAGGTTTATCTTTGTTTAAACATTCAAAGTCTATGAAACAGTTTAAATCAGGTCAGTATATTAGTCAAGGGTACTATAAAAGCTTTCAACCTGCATTGATTAACAGGCAGTGGAAAATTGAGAGTATGGAGGTTTTACAATTACTTAGCCAGGCAGATAGAGAATTAGGCCGGCTGGATATGTATTCCAACTACATCCCTAATATTGAACTTTTTATCAGCATGCATGTTCTTAAAGAGGCGACCCAAAGTAGTAAGATTGAAGGAACACAAACCAATATGGAAGAGGCCTTGCTGGACAAAGAAGATATTCCGCTTGATAAACGCGATGACTGGGAGGAAGTTCAGAATTATATAAAGGCAATGGAAACGGCAATACGAACATTGGAGAAGTTGCCATTCTCGTCAAGGTTGATTCGTGAAACCCATCGGGTACTTCTTCAAGGTGTACGGGGAGAGAAGAAGCAACCGGGTGAATTTAGAAAAAGTCAGAATTGGATTGGAGGGGCAACAATTAATGATGCCTTGTTTATTCCTCCTGTACATACAACTGTTCCTGAATTAATGAGCGATATTGAGAAATTCCTTCACAATGAAGAAATTTATTTCCCCGAATTATTAAAAATAGCATTAGTCCATTATCAATTTGAAACGATTCACCCGTTTCTTGATGGCAACGGCAGGGTTGGCCGTTTACTGATTCCACTTTATTTAGTAAATAAAGGCATCTTGAAAAAACCTATTCTGTATCTGTCTGATTTTATGGAAAGGCACCGTAGCCTGTATTATGACAATTTGATGAATGCCAGAGAAAAAAACGATATCACCCAATGGTTTAAATTTTTTCTGGTTGGGATCATCGAAACTGTAAAAAATGGAATTTCCACTTTTGATGGCATAATGCAATTACAAAAACAAAATGACATAAAGATTCAAAGTTTAGGACCCAGGGCGGCAAATGCCCAAAAAATTACCAATTACCTATATCAACGACCTGTGATTAACGCAGAAAAAGTTAGTGAGATTTCCGGAATTTCTATGCCATCGGCATACAAACTTATTGCAGTGTTGGAAAAGATAGAAATACTAAAAGAAGTTACGGGTGGGCAGAGGAGACGAATGTATGTCTTTGAAGATTACTTGAAACTGTTCAGATCATAGCCATTAATCATTATGGTAATTGAAAATTGAAAACCCGGTAACGCGTGACGTGTGACGCGTGACGAAATTTTCATTCTTCATTTTTTTCTCACCACGGCACCACTTCACCACGGCACCACTTTTTACTTGACAGCTTTCCAACTCAAGTCCTATCTACATATAACCCTTTGGTAAATTAAATAATATCTGTTTAGGTATTGTTATTTAAATTATTTTTGAGAATAAGAAACGCTGCCTGAGAATTTTTACAGAAATTGAAATGAAATAAGACCAATAAACAAAACTCACAAGAAAACGCGGGTTATTATTGCGGGTATGCATGAGTTGTGTGC
>Ga0208566_1001632_pt1 | contig 12805 bp, 9 predicted proteins | sample PL_2010_150m_FD_184159 | JGI IMG/M metagenome (GOLD analysis project Ga0208566, IMG submission 184159) | Freshwater microbial communities from Powell Lake, British Columbia, Canada to study Microbial Dark Matter (Phase II) - PL_2010_150m... | ecosystem: Environmental > Aquatic > Freshwater > Lake...
TCGCCTTGTAATGACCATAGGGCACCAGATGATCTTCGGCGATCCCAAGCTTCTCCGCCGCCAGCTTGGGGATGCGCTCCATCTTCGCCTTCTGCGCAATGTCAATGTCGGATGGCATGTCGTTCTCGAAAGATTGAATCAAAAATCGGAATGAATCGCACCCTTTGGAATGTCCCTGGGATCGAAGGGCGTGACCTGATAGACGTAGTAGTTCAGCCAGTTTGCATATAGCAGGCTGGCATGACCGCGCCAGCGCACCTGCGGCGGCTTGGACGGGTCGTCCTGCGGGTAGTAATTTCTCGGAACGTCAATCGGCAGCCCCCTGGCCACGTCGCGGTCGTACTCTGTTTTGAGCGTAAGTGGATCGTATTCGGAATGGCCGGTGACGAATACATGCCGGCCGTCCCTGGTTCCGACGATGTAGACGCCAGCGTCGTCGGATTCGGCCAGAATGGCGAGTTCGCTCACCTTTTCGATGTCGGCGCGGCGGATCTCCGTGTGGCGCGAGTGCGGCGCAAGAAAAGTGTCGTCGAAGCCGCGCAACAAGCGCTCGGTGGGTGCAAGCGTGCGATGTTCGAACACGCCGAACATTTTCCGTGGAAGGGGATACTTCGGGATACCGAAACGATGATACAGCGCGGCCTGCGCGCCCCAGCAGATGTTGAACGTGGAAAACACGTCCGTCGCCGCCCAATCCATGATGCGCATGAGTTCCGGCCAATAGTCCACGTCGCCGAAATCCATTTGCTCCACCGGAGCGCCGGTGATGATCAGACCGTCAAATTTTTCACCGCGGACCTCGTCAAACGTGGTGTAGTGGTTGAGCAGATGATCGGCGCCGGTATTCTTGGGATCGTGCGTGGCGGTGCGCAGCAGCGTCACATCCACCTGCAGTGCCGAGTTGCCGAGCAGGCGCAAAATCTGTGTCTCGGTGGCGATCTTGGTCGGCATCAGGTTGAGGATGGCGACGCGCATCGGACGAATGTCCTGCTGCGCGGCGCGCTCCTCGCCCATGACGAATACATTCTCGCTCTCGAGCGTCGCGCGAGCGGGAAGGCTGGATGGAATCTTTACCGGCATGGGATGGCGGCGATGAAGGGCTGGACTTGCGGCTGGCTCTCAGCCTTCATCGCTCCGGATCGATCCGTTACGCGTTGAGCGCCTGGTCAAGGTCCCACAGGATGTCGTCGATCTCCTCGATACCGATGCTCAGGCGGACGAAATCCGGACTCACCCCGGCCGAGATTTGCTCCTCCGCGTTCAACTGACTGTGCGTGGTCGAACCCGGATGAATGGCCAGGCTCTTGGCATCGCCGACATTGGCCAGATGGCTGAACAGCTGCAGGCTTTCGATGAACTTCTTGCCTGCCTCGGTGCCGCCCTTGATACCGAAGCCCATAATGGCGCCGGCCCCCTTGGGCATGTACTTCTTGGCACGCGCGTGGTCCGGATGGCTCTTGAGGCCGGGATAGGTCACACTGCGGACCTTCGCGTGTTTTTCCAGAAACTCGGCGACCACCTGCGCGTTTTGCACGTGACGCTCCATGCGCAGACTCAGCGTCTCGACGCCCTGAATCGTCTGCCAGCTGTTGAACGGCGAGGCGCAGGCACCGATGTCGCGCAGCACATGCACGCGCGCCTTGATTGCGAACGGCGGCAAGCCCATGCCCAGCAGGTCCGCATAGACCAGGCCGTGATACGACGGATCGGGCGTGGTGAAGTTCGGATAACGCCCGCTCCTCCAGTCGAAGTTGTTGCCATCGACTATCATGCCGCCGATGCTGGTGCCGTGCCCGCCGATGAATTTGGTGGTGCTGTGCACGACGACGTTCGCGCCCCACTCGAATGGTCGAAACAGATACGGCGTGGCGAAGGTATTGTCGATCATCAGTACGATATTGTGCTTCTTCGCGATTGCCGCTGCCTCTTCGAACGGGAACACCGCGATATCCGGATTGCCCAGCGTCTCGCCATAGATGATTTTCGTGTTCTTCTTGATCGCCTTCTCGAAATTCTTCGGATCGGTCGGATCGACGAAGGTGACTTCGATGCCCAGATTGCGCAGCGTGTGGTTGAACTGGTTGTAGGTGCCGCCGTACAAGCGGCTGCTGCTGACGATGTGATCGCCGCTGTTGCACAGCGTAAATATCGCCTGCGCCTGCGCCGCATGACCCGAGCTCGCGGCCAGCCCGGCCGCACCGCCTTCAAGCGCCGCGATGCGCTGTTCCAGCACGTCGCTGGTGGGGTTCATCAGGCGCGTATAGATGTTGCCCAGTTCCTTCAGCGCGAACAGGTTGGCCGCATGTTCGGTATTGCGGAACTGATAGCTGGTCGTCTGGTAGATCGGAACCGCGCGGCTTCCCGTCGTCGGGTCTGACGTCTGACCCGCATGCAGTTGCTGCGTGGCGAAACCGTACTTGCGAGTTTGCGCTGCCATAGGATTCTCCCTTCAGAGTTGTTTGATTGCCGCGGTCCGGAACTTCCTCGTTTTGCCAATCGTTACATCGTCACAACTTGAACCAACCAAAACAAACCCGCGGCGCAGCTGCCGCCGCGGGGCGACACCACTCTCAGCCGATTGCGAGCCCACCGTAGCACCTCATCAGGCGGGTTGCGCGTCGGCACAGCGCTCGAAAATTTCCGCGATCGATGGCCGATGATTCTGACCGCCGTGGTACTCGATCTTGATCGATGCGATCGCGCTTGCAATCTGGCCGGTATTCTCCCAGCTCAGGCCCTTGGTGATTCCGTAGAGCAGCCCGGCTCGGTAGGCATCGCCGCACCCGGTCGGGTCTGTGACCCTTGCAACCTCGATCGGAGCGACGACGATTTCCTGCCCGTCGGCGTAGATGGTTGAGCCTTCGCCACCGCGCGTCACAATAAGCGCATCCACCTTGCCCGCAATTTCCGTAAGCGACATGCCGACTTTCTTCGCCAGCATCGCGCCTTCGTAGTCGTTGACCGCAAGATAGGTAGCGCGCTCGATAAACGAGTGCAGCTGCTCCCCCGTAAACGAGGGCAGCGCCTGCCCCGGATCGAAAATGAACGGCACCCCCGCGGCGAAGAAATCCTCCGCGTGCTGCAGCATGCCCTCCGGTCCGTCCGGCGAGATAATACCGACGCGCGGCTTGTCCTCCTTGCCGATACGGTTGATGTGCGCCTGCATCATCGCGCCCGGGTGAAACGCCGTGATCTGATTGTTATCCAGATCGGTGATGATGAAGGCTTGCGCCGTCAGCGTTCCCGGCACGACGCTCACCTGCGTGCGGTTGATGCCCAACGCATCGAAGCGCTGCGCGTACTCGGCGCCGTCGTCGCCGACGGTTGCCACCACCGACGGGTCGCCGCCAAGCAGCTTCAGGTTATACGCGATATTCCCGGCGCAGCCGCCGAAGTCCCGCTTCAGCTGCGGAACCAGGAACGAAACGTTGAGGATATGAATGCGGTCCGGCAGAATCTGTTCGCCGAAACGGCCTTGGAAATTCATGATGTTGTCGAATGCCAACGAGCCGCAGATCAAACTTTGCATGTTCTGTTCCCTTGCTGTATAAACTGCCGGCCGGTCAATAGCGGTACGAATCGGATTTGTACGGGCCGTGTTTGGGCACGCCGATGTATTGCGCCTGCCCATCGGTCAGCTCGGTCAGCGTGGCGTTGAGTTTTTTCAGCTGCAGGCGCGCCACTTTTTCGTCCAGATGCTTGGGCAGCACGTAGACGCCGATCTTGTATTTTCCACTGTCGCGTTCGCCCCACAGCTCGATCTGCGCAATGGTCTGGTTGGCGAATGACGAACTCATCACGTAGGACGGATGACCGGTGCCGCAACCGAGGTTCACCAGGCGACCCTTGGCGAGCAGGATGATGCGTTTTCCGTCGGGGAAAATCACGTGATCGACCTGCGGCTTTATTTCCTCCCACTGGTACTTCTCGATCGCGGCGACCTCGATTTCATTGTCGAAGTGGCCGATGTTGCAGACGATGGCCTGGTCCTTCATTTTCGCCATGTGGTCGTGCGTAATGACGTGCAGGTTGCCGGTGGCACTGACGAAAATATCAGCTTTGTCGGCGGCATAGTCCATCGTGACCACGCGATAACCTTCCATTGCCGCCTGCAGCGCGCAGATCGGATCAATCTCGGTGACCCACACCTGGGCCGACAGCGCGCGCAGCGCCTGCGCCGAACCCTTGCCGACGTCGCCGTAACCGCACACCAGCGCCACCTTGCCGGCGATCATGACATCGGTCGCCCGCTTGATTCCGTCTACCAGCGACTCGCGGCAGCCGTACAGATTGTCGAATTTCGACTTGGTCACGGAATCGTTTACGTTGATGGCCGGAATCTTCAGCTCGCCCTTGGCGTGCATCTGGTACAGCCGGTGCACGCCCGTGGTGGTCTCCTCGGACACGCCGCGGATGGCCGCGAGGCTCTTTGAATACCAGCCCGGCTGCGCCGCAATGCGCTTCTTGATCGCCGCGAACAGGATTTTTTCCTCGTCACCGCTCGGTTTGGCGAGCACCGAAGCGTCCTTCTCCGCGCGCGAGCCCAGGTGCAGCAGCATGGTCGCATCGCCGCCGTCGTCGAGAATCATGTTCGAGGGCGCGCCATCGGGCCATTCGAAGATCCTGTGGTTGTACTCCCAGTACTCTTCGAGCGATTCACCCTTGACGGCGAACACCGCCGTGCCGCCGGCGGCGATCGCTGCGGCGGCATGATCCTGCGTAGAAAAAATATTACATGACGCCCAGCGCACGTCCGCCCCGAGCGCCTTCAGCGTCTCGATCAGCACGGCGGTCTGGATGGTCATGTGCAGTGCGCCCGTAATGCGCGCGCCTTTCAACGGCTGCTTGGCGGCGAATTCCTCGCGGATCGCCATCAGACCCGGCATCTCGGTCTCTGCGATGCGGATTTCCTTGCGTCCCCAGTCGGCAAGCGACAGGTCGGCGACTTTGTAATCGTTGCCGGACTTAAGTACAGCACTCATGGTTCCATTCTCCAAGTTCAAGAATGGGCGCAGTTGCAAAAGAGGTCCGCCGCCCCGAGCCTGGCAAGCCACATCGGCCTGCTGCAGCGCCCCTCAGGGTGCGGGAAAACAGTCGGCTAGCCGTTCAGTCCATATTGCGCGAATCCGTCCGCGCATACACGCTCTAACCTACCGTCGTAGAATTCATGTTGCATCGGCTGCTAAGCCATTGCCTTTTCCAGCTTCACTCCGGCGCCATCGGCGAGCAGCTTCGCCTTATCGGTCGCCTCCCAGGTAAATTCCGGCTCGTCGCGGCCGAAGTGGCCGTAGGCTGCGGTTTTTTCGTAAATCGGGCGCAGCAGATCGAGCATCTGCACGATGCCTTTGGGGCGCAGGTCGAAATGCTTCTGCACCAGTTCGGACAGCTTTTCGTCCGAAACCTTTCCGGTGCCGAAAGTCGTGACCATGACGCTGGTCGGACGCGCCACGCCGATCGCATAGGACACCTGAATCTGGCATCGGCTTGCGAGGCCTGCGGCAACCACGTTCTTGGCCACATAGCGGGCGGCATAGGCGGCGGAGCGGTCCACTTTCGACGGATCCTTGCCCGAAAAAGCGCCGCCGCCGTGCGGTGCCGATCCGCCATAGGTGTCGACAATTATCTTGCGTCCGGTCAGGCCGCAGTCCCCTTTGGGACCGCCGATCTCAAAAGCGCCGGTCGGATTGACCAGGTACTTGATCTTCCCCTGGGTAAGATTCTTCGGCAGAACCGGCTTGATGATCTGCTCGATCACCGCCTCTTCGATCTGCTTGTGCGTCATCCCGGGCGCATGTTGCGTCGACAGCACCACGGTATCGATCATGTCCGGCTTGCCATCGGTGTAGCGAATCGTCACCTGCGATTTGGCGTCCGGGCGCAGCCAGGGCATGCGTCCGTCGCGGCGCAATTCGGACTGGCGCTCGACCAGGCGGTGCGAAAGAAAAATCGGCAGCGGCATAAACTGCGGGGTTTCGTCGCAGGCGTAACCGAACATCAAACCCTGGTCGCCCGCGCCCTGATCGAGGTCCAGCCCCCTGCCTTCATCCACCCCCTGGGCGATGTCCTTGGACTGCTCGCCATAGGCCACGATCACGGTGCAGGTGTGCGTATCAAAACCGATGGTCGGATCGCTGTAGCCGATGCGCTTGATGGTCTGGCGCGCCACATTGTCGTAATTGACGCGCGCGCCCGTGGTTATTTCGCCGGCGAGCACTACCAGATTGTCCTTGACCAGCGTTTCGGCGGCAACGCGCGAGGTCTTGTCTTGCGCCAGAATTGCGTCCAGAACCGCATCGGAAATCTGGTCGGCGACTTTGTCCGGGTGGCCTTCAGAAACCGATTCCGAGGTGAACAGGAATTGCGACATCACTCTGCTCCTTTGCAAATTAAATAAGAAACTTCATCTATCCGGGGAACCAGGTCCCGGTCCTTTGACGACTCCCGCCATACACCGTTCTATCTGCCGGCTCGAACGCCCTCGCGGGCAGAATCCAATTCGATCGAACCTGGTGCAATCCTTTCCATCCATTGCGCCGTCATCGCGGCGCCTCCAAACGCGAACACATGTACCGAGAGTGCGTCCGTCGTGGGTCCAGCCAGGCACGCCGCCGCGATGTCCTCCATCACGTCCTGTGGTTCGTGTGGCGCAACCAGGCGCGCAACGGAACCCAATCGTCCCTTCAAAGCCCGCAGCGAGTTTCCGACGCCGCAGCGCAGTCCCATCTCCAGCAGCTTTGCAAGGTTGGTGGGCCCGGCGACACCTGCCCGGATTTTCGCTGTGACGCCGCCAGCCCAAAGACGCTTGGCCCATTCGACGATTACAGAACCGTCGAAACAGAACTGCGACACAATAAAAACTTCCAGCCCCTCGCGGCGCGCGTAGTCAAGCTTGAGCTGGAGGTTCTGCTGAATGATACCATCGTCCATCGCGGGATGCCCTTCCGGATAGCCCGTCACGCCTATTTTTCGAAACCCGCCGGCCTGCACCATCCCGGAACGCAACACGTCGAAGCTGGTCTGGAACGGACCTGCCGGGACGTCCACATCTCCACCAACGAGGAGAATTGACTCGGCCCCGGCTGCGGACAGTCGCGCCAGCAGATTTCTTGCCGCTGCCTCGCTGTCCAGCCTGCGTGCCACCAGATGCGGCACCGGAGTAAGTCCGAGGCTGCGCGCAAACGACGTCGCTTCGACCATGTCGTCGGCCGTCAGGTTCGGCGTCCACGGCAGAAACATGTCACGGCCGCGCAATAATGCGACTGCGATATCGCCGGCCTTGCGCAATTCGCGCGCTGAAATCTCGATCGATGCGCGCAGTGCGAGCCGTCGCATCGTGCGGCCGGCCTCCGGCATATTGGGATTTTGCTGTGCCATGCGCGAGCGGCTAGAAATCGCGGCGCCGCGAAATGCAGAATGCCTCGTCCCAGAACCAGAGACCGCCGTGTTTCTTCAACGCCTCCCGCGTAACATCGATGTACTCGCCGCTATGCAGGACCTGCTCCAGACGCGCGTCCTCGATCTGCCCGACGTAGATGGCCGCGTTCCACGCGGCAAACAGCGTCGACGTTCCGATCGAACCTGCAATCTCCTCAGGCATGGTATGCATTTCGTGCCGGAACAGTGACCGATTCTCCGGAGTCGAGTTGAATTTCAACGACCGCGCCGCGGGCCCCAGTACTTCCTTCACCGCCTTGAGAATCTGGTGCCGGTCGTGGATAAACGGGTTCTCGTCCTTCCAAACGCCCTTGAGGATTTCGTGCCCCGGATCGCCGCCGTGCGACTGGATCGCCACAAGGCGACCGCCGGGTCCAAGCGCTTTCGCCAGCGGCGCCAGCACGCGCGATGCCTTGAATTCCACCGACGCCCGCAAACGATACGGCTGGGACGCGATCACCAGATCGTAGTCCGCGCGCCCGACGCCCCTGCGCGGAATCACCGAGTTGAGCAGGAAGCGGTGATCTTCGCGATACAACACGAGAACCGCCGGGCGCTCGTATCCCAGATTGCCCGTGGCCTTATTGACCGTGGTACGCCAGTTCTCGGCCAGCATCGGCTGCAGCGCCGTGATCTGTTTTTCGAATTCCCTCGAGGTCGTTCCCGACAATGCCACCTCGTTCCAACTGAGCGTCGACGCCGAGGAAATCGATTGCGGGTTGAGCCAGGGCGCCTCCTTGTAATACAGATTGGTGATGACCAGCACCATGGCCGGATGCTCGAAGAACCGGTCCGGTGTCTTCTCCAGGGTCAGCCTAACGTCCTCGAGGCTGATTTCCTTCGCCACGATGTAGAACGGCATGGTCGGAAAGCGAAGGTGCATCGAACGCATCACCCGCGTCAATACGGTGCCGTCGCCGACGCCGGCATCGAACACCCGGATAGCGGGCGGTTTGGGGTGAATATTCTGCAGTTCCTGCTCGACGCGTTCCCCGACCGCCCATTTCTCGGTGCAGGTGTTCACGAACATCAGGTACTTTTGCCTGTTGTCGTTGAAGCGGAAATTGCCTTTCGAGCCTGTATCGGCGGATACGCCAGGATTACCGGGTGGCGCTTCGGCTGCCAGCGCACGCGTCCGCTTTTCATCCTGCGCGCTGATCGACTTCAACGCACCAACGCGTTCCCTGCCCGGGTTGAGACTTGCTTTCGTTACCGCCATGTCCAGGACCCCCCTTTCCCGTCGACTGCGCAGAAGCCGCCTGCTGCGTCGTCATTATTTTTCAAGGCGCGATCGATTGCCGCGTCCTGGTCATTAGGCAGCGGGCGCTGCGTGGTGTCAACCCACTTCGTTCCCAATCCGATTGTGGGCAATTCCGGTGGGGCGCTGCCCCAACCTGTGGGGCGCGAGGCAAGATCGACCTTCAGCGCACACTATCCGCAACGCTGTTAATTATTAAAAATCATTAACCTACATCTCTACAATCAGAGGCTCCCGGCCGCAGGCGCGGATGAAGATCAGCAGGTCGTCCGGGCGGATGCCGGTGCTGGCAGTCTGCACAAGCGGATGAAAATTGACTTGAGCTGCCGACATCAAGGAAGCGTCAATGACTGTCGTCACCTGTGCGTTCAGGTCGTTGATGAGTCCGAATGGAGTAGCGGTGCCCGGATCGACGCCAAGAACCTCGCGCATCAATTCGGCGGAGGCAAAACTCAAGTGCCCCTTGGCGCCGATGCGCGTGTTGAACGATTTCAGATCGATGACCCGGTCCTCTTCGGCAACAATCAGAAACAGACGTTTCTTTTTGTCCTTGAGCAACAGATTCTTGGTGAACGTCCCGGACATCCTGCCGCGCAGCGAGCGCCCCTCTTCCACCGTCCGGTGCGCAGGATACGGAACGGTGGTCGTGGCGATGCCAAGTTCACCGAGTCGGCAAGCAAGGCGTTCCTGCGGGAATTTGATCATAGTGCTCGGCAGTTGGTCTGGTAGAGAAGCAGGTGCGGCGGCCCCGCAGGATGACGGATTAACTACGCGGCAGTCATACCGATGGCAGCGCGGGCAGGAAATGATATTGGCGGAGAGGGTGGGGGTCGAACCCACCAGAGGTAGGTGCACTACCTCCCAACGGATTTGAAGTCCGCGGATGCCACCGGGCAGCCATCCTCTCCTTATCCAGCTTCACGATTCACTCTAACATTTTCTCATTTGCCCCATTGTTCTGGCCGTTGTCAGCGCGCGCGCCCGGTCAAGAGCGCGAGAAAGTTGTCTGGACGCTTCGAGCTTCCAGTGAATTGATATCGCGTCTCGCCAATTCATTGTCCTGCCCGCTGGTGCGTGCCCGTGGCGGCCACCCGAGCGTCGCCGATTCGTCTGGTTACGCCCTCCTGATCGAAGCGCTCCAATATCATTATGGCCAGGCCGCGGCCAACGCCGACGTGGTCCCTGAACTGAGCCACGGTCATGCGTTCGTGCAACCCAAGGCAAACGTGCGCCGCCTCGCGCCACAGTTCCAGGTCCTTGCGCGTGACATATACGCCTTCGGTCAGTCGCACCATGCGACCGCTGCGCTCGAGTTCGCCGAGGAAGCGGCGCACACGCGCCACGGGGAGGCGCGTTTCCCTGGCCAATTCCTCCAGTTTCGGCGGCGGCTTTCCGCGATGGGCTAGAAGTTCCTCCAACCGGTTAGCCAGCGCAATATCCGCAGGCGAAAAATTCTGACGGTGGCCGACCGGCCGAACACCGTCCGAAGTGAGTTCCAGCGCGCCTGCGGCCACGAGGCGGTTGAGCAGCGAGCGAAAAATGCGCAGGTCCAGGCGCCGGCAGACCATGGCGTGCAACGTCGCCAGCGCCACCGCCGTGTCCCGCGGACGGTCAGACAGATGTGCCGCAGTCGCCGCAACCAGCTTGGGCAGCAGGGCATCAACTGCACCGCGCAATCCGATCCACGCGGTCCCCTCGACGAGCTCGCGCAACACGTCGCCACGACGCGCGAAGCGCTGTTCCAATTGTTGTGGCGCCTCGGCGAGTTGCTCGGCAAGCTCCGTCACCAGCCAGCCGTCGGCACCGCGCGCTTCGAGGCATACGCTCAGGCTTTCGTCCGCGTCCAGCGTGCTCAGGCGCCGCAGCCGTTCGATGCGTTGCGGCAGCCTTGCGCCGCGGCGTTCGGCAAAGGCGTCGAGCACCACGCCCCCGCCTATGGTCCGCTGCGCCGTCTCGTCGCGCAGGATGTAGCGCTGGCCGAACAGCAGCGGCAGCGCGCTGTCCAGGCGGAGTTGCGCCAGACCTGATCCGCCGGGTTCGGGCGCTGTCGGCTCAAGCCACTGTAGACGGGCCATCGTCTCCGCCGTCCCGCTGTGAAAGCGCACGCGCGAATGGCTCTTCGGCGTTTTCGCCAAATCCGGGGCGAGGGTAACCTGAGCATCCAGCGTCCCGGCAACATGGTTCAGTCCCGGGTCGCAGACCACCATACCTCTACCCAACGACTCTTTGTCGACGCCCGCAAGATTCAACGCGCAGCGATTTCCGGCAACGGCGGATTCGGCCGGATGACCGTGGATCTGAATGCCGCGCACGCGCACTGTCTGTCCGCCGGGAAGGAGTCTCAACGTCGCATCCCTGGCGACCCGCCCAGATGCGATCGTTCCGGTAACTACCGCGCCGAAACCGCGAACCACGAATGCGCGATCTACGGCCATCCAGAAAGGCCAGGCCTCGGATTTCGACCGTAGTGTCGACAGACAGCGGGTCAGTTCCCGCTTAAGCGTGTCCATACCCGCTCCAGACTCGGACGAGACCGGAACGATGGGCGCGGACGCGAGGAGCGTCTGGCCGAGAAGCGCGCGGATTTCCATGGTCACCACCGCAACCCGTTCCGCATCGACGAGATCGACCTTGCTGAGGGCGACGATTCCGCTGGCAATCCCGAGCAATCCGATGATGTTCAGGTGCTCGCGCGTCTGCGGCATTATCCCGTCGTCCGCCGCAATGACCAGCAGCACGAGGTCGATCCCGGTGGCGCCGGCAACCATGTTGCGCACGAACCGTTCATGCCCCGGCACATCCACGATCCCCACCTGACCCACGCCTTCAAGCTCAATATGCGCGAAGCCGAGATCGATGGTCATGCCCCGCTGCTTCTCTTCCGGCAGACGATCGGTATCGATTCCGGTGAGACGCCGGACAAGCGACGTCTTGCCGTGATCGATATGTCCGGCGGTGCCGACGATCACCGCTCGGAACCATGGTTTGCCGCCATCGCGCGCAGCAACGGTTCGGCCGTGTGCAGGCAACGCAGATCGAGCAGTACCTTTCCACCTTGAATGCGTCCGATCACCGGGGGCGTCAACGCGCGCAATATGCGCGCCAGCGCATTGATGCCCAGTCCGCTGGGTGTCAGGGCGATCAGGCAGGTGGGCAAGGTATCGCCGGGCAAACTGCCGCTGCCTACCTGGCTATGACCCGGCATCAGTTCAACGTTCGCACGACCGGCCGCCCAGCGCTCGACTGCGGGACGAACCTCGGCCGCCAGCGCATCGATTTCCGCCAGAGACCGCGCGATCAGCCGGTAGGTCGGCAGCGTCTGGTCCACGGTTTGGGGCGACAGATATGCGCGCAACGTCGCCTCCAACGCGGCCAGGCGAAGCTTGTCACATCTGAGCGCACGCCTGATCGGGTTGCGCTTGATGCGCCGCACCGATTCGCGGCTCCCGACGATCAGGCCCGCCTGCGGGCCGCCGAGCAACTTGTCGCCGCTGAAGGTCACCAGATCGACCCCGGAGCTGACGACATCCCGGACAGTCGGTTCAGCGGAGAGTCCCCAACGCGCCAGATCTACCAGCGCACCGCTGCCCAGGTCGGCGACCACCGGAACGCCATTTTCGCCGCCGAGCCGCGCCAGTTCCTGCAGCTCGATCGCGTGCACAAAGCCCTCGATTCGATAGTTGCTGGTGTGGACCTTGAGCAGAAGACGCGCGCCGTCGTCGAGCGCCTGCTGATAGTCCTTCAGGTGGGTGCGGTTGGTCGTTCCCACCTCCATCAGTTTACAGCCGCTCTTGCGGATAATGTCGGGTATGCGGAAGCTGTCGCCGATCTCGACCAGTTCCCCGCGACTGACGGCAACCCCGCGCCGATTGGCCAGCGTGTTGAGCACCAGAAACACGGCGGCCGCATTGTTGTTGACCACAGTGGCGGCCTCAGCACCGGTCAGTCGGCACAGCAACGCTTCGACGAGGTCATCACGGTCGCCGCGCGTGCCGCTGTTCAGGTCATACTCGAGGTTGACGCAGCTGGCCGCGGCACGCATCGCTTCAATAGCCGGCTCGGACAGGGGCGCGCGGCCCAGATTGGTGTGCAGCACGGTACCCGTGAGATTGA
>Ga0208566_1001633_pt1 | contig 12804 bp, 10 predicted proteins | sample PL_2010_150m_FD_184159 | JGI IMG/M metagenome (GOLD analysis project Ga0208566, IMG submission 184159) | Freshwater microbial communities from Powell Lake, British Columbia, Canada to study Microbial Dark Matter (Phase II) - PL_2010_150m... | ecosystem: Environmental > Aquatic > Freshwater >...
AGCCACCGGCGCGTATTTGGCGACGCCGTGGGTGGAGGCTTCGGCGCGGTGAGCGGTGCCGAAGGCGTCCATCACGAACACGTCGCACAGCGCGGCGTATTTCTTGGCGGTTTCATCGACGTTTTTCTTTTCGCCCTTGTTGACGCGGCAGTTCTCCAGCAACACCAGTTCGCCATCGGCCACTTCGAAGCCGCCGTCCACCCAATCCTTGATCAGGCGCACCGGCTTGCCCAGCTTGGCGGCGATCACATCGGCCACCGGTTTGAGGGAAATTTCTTCGTTCCATTCGCCTTCGGTGGGACGCCCCAAGTGGGAGGTCACCATCACCTTGGCGCCGGCCTTGAGCGCGTGCTCGATGGTGGCCATCGAAGCGGTGATGCGGGCGTCGGAAGTGACTTTGCCTTCCTTGACCGGGACGTTGAGGTCGGCGCGGATAAAGACGCGCTTGCCCTTCAAGTCCAGGTCGGTCATTTTGATTACGTTCATGGTGTTGCTCCTGTGAAAGTAAGATGTAAGGGGTAGGTGGGCCTATGCCTTACAGCTCACGATGAGGCAGAGGCTAGAATCTAGAGGCTAGGGACTAGAATATTGTGCGGGCGCAGCCCGCGTTTTTTCTAGCCTCTAGTCTCTAGCCTCTCGTCCCTTATTTAGAAACGTGCTGCACCAAACGCAACATGTTGCAGGTGTAGCCGTACTCGTTGTCGTACCAGGCCACGACTTTGACGAAAGTGGTGTCCAGTGCGATGCCGGCTTCAGCGTCGAATACCGACGGCGCGCTCATGCCGCGGAAGTCGGTGGCGACCACTTTCTCGTTGGTGTAGCCCAGCACGCCCTTCATTGCGCCTTCGGAGGCGGCCTTCATGGCTTTGCAGATGTCCTCGTAAGCGGCTTCCTTGATCAGTTCCACGGTCAGGTCGACCACGGAAACGTCGGAAGTCGGGACGCGGAAGGCCATGCCGGTGAGTTTCTTGTTCAGCTCGGGAATGACCTTGCCGACGGCCTTGGCGGCGCCGGTGGAGGACGGAATGATGTTTTCCAGGATACCGCGGCCACCGCGCCAGTCCTTGTTGGACGGGCCGTCGACGGTCTTCTGGGTGGCAGTGGCGGCGTGCACGGTAGTCATCAGGCCGCGCTTGATGCCCCAGTTGTCGTTCAACACCTTGGCGACCGGCGCCAGGCAGTTGGTGGTGCAGGAAGCGGCGGAAACGATGGTCTCGCCGGCATACTTGTCGTGGTTCACGCCGTACACGAACATCGGGGTGTCGTCCTTGGAAGGAGCGGACTGCACTACCTTCTTGGCGCCAGCCTTGATATGCGCTTCGCAGGATTCTTTGGTCAGGAAGAAGCCGGTGCAGTCGATCACCAGGTCGGCGCCCACTTCGTTCCACTTCAGATTGGCCGGATCGCGCTCGGCGGTCAGGCGAATTTTCTTGCCGTTAACCACCATGCTGCCGCTGTCGATGGACACATCGCCGTTGAAGCGGCCATGAACGGAGTCGTATTTCAGCATGTAGGCCAGGTAGTCCGGTTCGAGCAGGTCGTTGATGGCGACGATCTCGATGTCCTTGAAATCCTTGGCGACAGCGCGGAACACCATGCGGCCGATGCGGCCAAAACCGTTGATACCCACTTTAATGGTCATAATCTACTCCTTGGAAGTTGAACTAATAATTATTGAATCGCCGGGACACAAGCATTCTGCGCCCCGGCGATGAATGCTTTATTACAGGACGCCTTTAACCGTGTTCACCACGTTCTCTACAGTAAAGCCGAAGTGCTTGAACAGTTCGCCAGCCGGGGCGGATTCGCCGAAGCTGTGCATCCCGACCACTGCACCGTCGCCGACGTACTTGTACCAGCCGTCGGTGATGCCGGCTTCCACCGCCACGCGCTTGATGCCCTTGGGCAGCACGCTGTCCTTGTAGGCTTGATCCTGGCGATCGAAGACGTTGGTGGACGGCATCGACACCACGCGGGTGGCAACGCCTTGCTCGTCCAGCACCTTCTTGGCGTCGAGCGCCAGTTGCACTTCGGAACCGGTGGCGATCAGCACCGCCTTGGGGTTGGCGGTATCGGCCAGCACGTAGGCGCCCTTGGCGATGTTGGCGATCTGCGCCGCATCGCGCTTCTGGAAATTGAGGTTCTGACGGCTGAAAATCAGGCAGCTCGGGCCGCTGGTTTTTTCCACCGCCGCCGCCCAGGACACGGCGGATTCCACCGTATCGCAGGGACGCCACACGTCCATGTTGGGGATCATGCGCAGCGTGGCGGTCTGCTCGACCGGCTGGTGGGTCGGGCCGTCTTCGCCCAGACCGATGGAGTCGTGGGTGAACACGTAGATCACCCGCTGTTTCATCAGGGCCGACATGCGCAGCGCGTTGCGGGCATATTCCGAGAACATCAGGAAAGTGCCGCCGAACGGCAACAAACCGCCGTGCAACGCCATGCCATTCATGATGTGCGACATGCCGAATTCGCGCACGCCGTAGCTGATGTAGTTGCCGGTGCTCTTGCCCTTGACGTGATGGCAACCGGTCCAGTTGGTCAGGTTCGAGCCGGTCAGGTCGGCGGAACCGCCGAGGAATTCGGGCAATGCCGGGGCCAAGCCGTTGATGCAGTTCTGCGAAGCCTTGCGAGTAGCGATTGTTTCCGCCTTCTCGTTGGTCTTGGCGATGAAGTCGGCGGCGTGGTGCTTCCAGTTCGTCGGCAGTTCGCCCGTCATGCGGCGCTTGAACTCGGCGGCTTCCTTGGGGAAGGCCGCGCTGTATTCGGCGAACTTGTTGTTCCACAGCGCTTCCAGCCCCTGGCCCTTGGTGCGGCAGTCCCAGCCTTCGTAGACGTCGGCGGGAACTTCGAACGGCGGGTAGTTCCAGCCGATGTGGGCGCGGGTCGCGGCGATTTCGGCATCGCCCAAAGCGGCGCCGTGCACGTCGTGGGTGCCTTCCTTGTTGGGCGAACCCTTGCCGATGATCGTTTTGCAGCAGATCAGGGTGGGCTGGTCGGTGTTCTTCTTCGCCAGTTGCACGGCAGCGTCAACGGCGACCGGGTCGTGACCGTCCACGCCGGCAATCACGTGCCAGCCGTAAGCCTCGAAGCGCTTGGCGGTGTCGTCGGTGTACCAGCCTTCGATGTGACCGTCGATGGAAATGCCGTTGTCGTCCCAGAAGGCGATCAGCTTGCCCAGGCCCCAGGTGCCGGCCAGCGCGCAGGCTTCATGGGAAATGCCTTCCATCATGCAGCCGTCGCCGAGGAACACATAGGTGTGGTGGTTGACGATCTCGTGGCTGGGCTTGTTGAATTCAGCGGCCAGCAGCTTTTCCGCCATCGCCATGCCCACCGCGTTGGTGATGCCCTGGCCGAGCGGGCCGGTGGTGGTTTCCACGCCGACGGTGTAGCCGTATTCGGGGTGACCCGGGGTCTTGGAGTGCATCTGGCGGAACTTCTTCAGTTCGTCCATCGGCAGATCGTAGCCGGTCAGGTGCAGCAGGGAATAAATCAGCATCGAGCCGTGACCGTTGGATTGCACGAAACGGTCGCGGTCGAACCACTTGGGGTTGGCCGGGTTGTGGCGCAAGTGGTGGTTCCACACCACTTCGGCGATTTCCGCCATGCCCATCGGCGCGCCGGGGTGGCCGGAGTTGGCTTTTTGCACCGCGTCCATCGACAGGGCGCGAATTGCATTCGCTAAATCTTTACGGGTTGCCATCTGATTTATTCCTTTTTGCGTAGGGGGTATTTTTCAGTAAACCTCGATTATTACCCACTCGCAAGAAGATGGGCAATAAAACATTTTTTTTGTTTCTGGAGTTTTTTTTATAAATAAAAGATATAAGACTTGACCCATTCGGGTCGGCGTCAAAAACCCATCAGGTAAAACAGCCTATTAATTACACCGTTCCCTTACCCACTCCTTCCATTCCTGGAACAGTCCGGCATCGAGCGCGGCAATGACCGAGCGCTTCCACAAGTCGTCCTGCCAGAAATCGTCCTGGGTCAAGGTGCACAGCGAACCGCCGGCTTCTTCCAGGATCAGCGCGCCGGCGATGTAATCCCACAATTTCTGCCCGCCGTGCAGGTAAAGGTCGAAACGCCCGGCGGCGGTATAACACCAGTCCAGCGCGCTGGCGCCGTAATTGCGCTGCGAAGAAAACGGCGGGGTCGCGGCAATCTCGCGCGCCAGGTCTTTGTTCAGGCGCTTGAAATCGACCGCCGCCATGGCGTGGCGCAGCAGCGGCGCGTGCGCTTTGATCGGCAACGGCACCCCGTTCAGAAAAGCGCCGCAACCCTGTTCGGCATAAAACATTTCGTCCGCAACCGGATCGTAGACCGCGCCCAGCACACTCCTGCCGTCGCGCACCAGACCGACCGATACCGCAAAATAGGGTAGTCCGTTGACGAAATTGGAGGTGCCGTCGATCGGGTCGATGCACCACAGCCCGCTTTGATTGGCATCGCGCCACAGACCTTCCTGCTCCGCAACCGACATTTCCTCGCCCAGCACCGGGCAATCCAGCACCTTGCGCAAACCGGAAACCAGCGCCGTTTGCGACGCCACATCGGCTTCGGTGAACAGGCTGCCGTCGCTTTTCTGCTGGCGCGCCACTTTCAGGTAGCGCGGCATGATCTCGCTCTGCGCGACGGATTTAATGGTATCGAGGACGGATTGGAGCATGACTAGGGGCAGGTTTAGAAGAGAGGGGGGCGTAATGTCGTCAATCTAATGGCGGGTTACGGCGCTTCGCGCCTAACCCACCCTACCTGTTTTTCCATTTGATCGAACACCCCATGCTGGGGATCTGCTCGGATGGGCCCTTGCCGGTCAAGGCGATTTCTTTCATTCCCTCGAACAGATCGCGCCGTGCATCAGCGGCGGCGGCCTCCTTGCGTGAGGCATCGAGCCGTCCGCGGTATTGCAGTTCGAGGTCGGCGTTGAAGCCGAAGAAATCCGGGGTGCACACCGCGCCGTAGGCTTGCGCCACTTGCTGGCTTTCGTCCCACAAATAGGGGAAGGGATAGGCGAATTCCTGCGCCACTTTTTTCATATTGTCGAAGGAATCTTCCGGGTAATCCGCCGGATCGTTGGCCATGATCGCGACGCTATGGATTCCGAGCGCTTGCAATTCGCGGCAATCGCGCACCAGGCGGTCGCGGATAGCTTTCACATAGGGGCAATGGTTGCAGATGAACATCACCAGCAAGCCCTTGGGGCCGCGCAGATCGGCAAGACGATAGCGCTTGCCGTCGACGCCGGGCAGATCGAAATCCAATGCTTTCCGGCCGAAGTCGCAGACCGGCGTTTCCAGGCTCACCATAAATCGCATCCCTTCCGCTATTTTTAATATCCCGCTATTTAACCTTATACTAACATCAAAATAACCGGTTTTAGGACATAGTGGCGATTCCCCGATTTTATTCCCCGGACCAACTGAGCAGCGGCGCGCGCATCGCGCTGGCCGAACAAGCGGCGCGCCATGCCGCCAGGGTGTTGCGTTTGCGCGAAGGCGACGCAGTAATCCTGTTCGACGGCAGCGGCGGCGAATACCCGGCGCACATCGCCGAAATCGGCAAGCACCAGGTCACCGTCCAACTCGGCCCGCACCTCCCGCGCGAATGCGAAGCGCCGCTGAATGTCACGCTGGCGCAAGCGATTTCCGCCGGCGACAAGATGGATTTCACCCTGCAAAAAGCCACCGAACTGGGCATCGCCCAGATCCAGCCGCTGGCCAGCGAGCGCAGCGTGGTGCGCCTGTCCGGCGAACGCGCCGACAAGCGCGTCGGCCATTGGCAGGGGGTGGTGATTGCGGCTTGCGAGCAATCCGGGCGCAACCGCATCCCGCCGGTTGCACCGATACGCCCGTTCAACGATTGGCTGGGCAGCGACTTTGCCGGCCTGCGCCTGATGCTGGCGCCGGACGCGGCTTTGAGTTTGCGCGACCTGCCCAAGCCGGAGCAGCCGGTGACCCTGCTGATCGGCCCGGAAGGCGGTTTTTCCGCGATCGAAACGGCCACCGCGCAACAGGCAAAATTCATCCCAGTCAGGCTGGGAATGCGCGTATTGCGCACCGAAACCGCGGCACTCGCCGCATTGGCGGCCATGCAAGCGTTATGGGGAGATTTTTGATGGGAATGCGGAGTTTCGACTGATGCCTGTCAAAGAAGCCGGTTGGCGTTTTTTTGACGACAAGGGTAGCGAGGCCAGTGTAGCGTTGCGATCTATCAAGTCTATTGATCCAATATGACTTTCCCGATCGTCGAAGTTCCGTCAGACGCATCAACCCAGCTTGAGCAACTGGGCACCAAGGCGAAGTTTTGGTACTGGTCTGGCGATGGTCGCAGCATGTTGTTCAAGGAAGGCCGTCCGGGCACCGGAGAGAACTGGTCGGAAAAGGTCTGTTGCGAAATTGCCCGTCAGTTGGGCTTGCCCCATGCGGAATATGAATTGGCGCTATGGCGCGACCGGAAAGGGGTAGCAACTCCCTCATTGGTCTCGGAAGGCAATCGGTTAATCCACGGTAATGAACTCCTCGCCAGGGTTTTCGATCAATATGAGACGGCCATTCGGTTTCGTGCCAGCCAGCACACCTTGCGAAGGGTCGCTGCTGTCCTACGGAGCCCAGCTATCGAAGTACCCACTGACTGGAACCGGCCACATGAGATAGAGAATGCTGCCGGCGTGTTCGTAGGCTACCTATTGCTTGATGCCTTGGTAGGCAATCAGGATAGGCATCACGAAAATTGGGGGCTGATTTATTCCACAAAAAGCGGACTGGCACTAGCGCCCACATTTGATCATGCATCTAGCCTTGGTCGGAACGAGACGGATGAGAACCGAATTGAACGCTTAAGCACAAGTGACAAAGGTCGCTCTATGGAGCACTATGTGGCGAGAGCACGATCCGGGCTATATGAAACCCACACCAGCAGAAAAGCCATGGCGACCTTGGATGCTTTCGTAGAAGGCGCCAAACTTGATGCAAACGCAGGTCATTACTGGCTAGGACAGGTAGCGGCGCTTCAACCCCACGTTTTTCGAGAAATACTTGATCAGGTGCCGGATGACTGGATTAGTCCTGCGGCAAGAAGTTTCGCGTTTGCTATGCTGGAAATCAACAGGCATCGCCTTGTAGCAAAGAGAAAATTATTCCCATGAAGGCATTATTTGTAGCATATCAGGATGCAGCTTCACGCAGTTGGGCGCCAGTCGGTCGGCTGACCCGCGAGGGGACGCAGTACCATTTCGTCTATACGCGTGGCGCAAAAGAGTTACCTAACTTTGTGCCATTCGGACGAATGACTGAACTAGGTGTGGAGTATATCTCCGAACAGCTTTTTCCCTTATTTGCCAACCGTGTGCTGCCAAAGTCGCGGCCAGAATACGGGGACTATTTGCGTTGGTTGGGTCTTTCGGAAGTTGGCCACGATGCATTGGATGAGTTGGCTCGTACCGGAGGGCTGCGAGCCACCGATACGTTAGAGTTGATCCCCTGTCCAGAACCAACAGCCTTGAATCAATACGAGGTCTTTTTCTTTTGCCGGGGATTACGTCATTTATCTATGGAGAGCCAGCGCCGAGCCGCCCATCTTGAAACTGGCGAATCGCTCTATTTGTTACAAGACCTCCAAAACGCTCACGATGAAATGGCATTGCTCCTACGTACGGCTGACCCGGCAGCGCTAGTGGGCTATGCACCTCGTTACTATTCGGCAGAATTTACGCATTTGATTAAATTAGTCGGGCGAGATGCGGTCAAGGTAACGGTCGAAAAGGTCAACCCCGATGCACCGATTCAATATCGGGTTCTTTGCAGGCTGACAGCTCCTTGGCCTGAGGAATTTTCCCCTTGTAAAAATGGTTCGTATGAAACTCTTTCAAGGTCGGATACACCGATTACCCATCGGCCTCGCCAAGACGCAAGCTACAATTAGCAGCAATTAAACTTTGCCATAGAAAAAATGGGGCCAAGCTCAATTAATTTGAACGACGACGACAGCTTGGGTGTAACTGTGGACTGGGATGATTTGACGCGGGTGCGCGAGTGGCTGCGTGAGTCGAAACCAACGGTGTACAACAGCCCAACCCCGATGATAGACCTGACTCCCGCCCAAGCCGCGCCACGTATCGCCGCCCTGCTCGTTGCCCACGAGACGCACCCTGGATACAAGTGCGTCTCCGGCAAGATGGTGGGCAAGGCGCTGGAAACGATCTGCTCTTTTGAATACCAATGGTAGCGTGTTGGCCTTGGGCGTGGCGGATGAAAAACAGGCAAGCGGCGCGACTCGGCTCTTCGGCATCCAGGAAAACCCGGAGGCGCTCGATGAATTGCAGCGCAAAGTACGCACGCTGTCCCACCGGACACGACACCTTGAAAGCGTCGCGCAAGGGGTGCTGATAACCTTGCCTTCCGCCTCGTGTCAGCAAGCCCGTTATGCCAAACCGATGCAGTCGGCAAAACAAGTGGATTCATTATCAAGCACTACGGATAATGAATTGCTGGAATAGCATGAATCCCTTACAAATTAGCACGTTATTAATTTTTTCATTATCAATGATGGATTCCCCGCTGAATATGGGGCGTTCGCGCCGTATGGGGATGCGGCCTTGTTAAAATAGCCGCTATCTGAGGCTAAAACCGATTGATTAGGACAATGAACTAATCAAAATGATAACCTTCGAGCATGTGGATCGTCCTTATGGCGAGATAATCCCCTAAGCGACAAACGGAGAACATTCGAACATGTCCAGCAAGACCCAGATCACCAAACCGGAACAATTCGTCCACTGGTTCCGCGCTGCCGCGCCGTATATCCACAACTTCCGCAACAAGACCTTCGTTGTCGCCTTCGGCGGCGAGATGGTCAGCGAAGACCAGTTCATCGCGTTGGCGCAAGACCTTAATCTGCTCAACAGCCTCGGCGTGCGGCTGGTGCTGGTGCATGGCGCGCGACCGCAGATCGAGGAGGAGTTGAGCGAACGCGGCGCGGAGATTCGCTATGCCGACGGGATGCGGGTGACCGATGCCGACGCGCTGAAATGCGTCAAGGAAGCCGCCGGTACGGTGCGCGTCGAGATCGAGGCGCTGCTGTCGATGGGGCTGGCCAATTCGCCGATGGCGGGCGCTGACATTCGCGTCGCCAGCGGCAATTTCGTCACCGCCAAGCCGATGGGGGTGCGCAATGGCATCGACCTGATGCATACCGGCGAAGTGCGCAAGATCGACGTGGTGGCGATCCGCCGCCGTCTCGACGTGGGCGAGATCGTGTTGCTGTCGCCGCTCGGCTATTCGCCCACCGGCGAAATCTTCAATCTCACCCTGGAGGATGTGGCCAGCGCGACCGCCATCGCGCTCGACGCCGACAAGCTGGTGTTCCTGATGGAAGCCACCGGCATTACCGGCACGCAGGACGAACTGTTGCGCGAACTGACCACCGCCCAGGCGGAAAGCATTTTGGCGAACAAAACGCCGCTCTCGGAAGACGCCGGCTATTTCCTGCCCGCCGCGGTGCGCGCCTGCCGCCACGGCGTGGCCCGCGTCCACATGGTCAGCCGCCATGCCGACGGCGCGCTGTTGCAGGAACTGTTCACCCGCGAAGGCATCGGTACGATGATCACCGAAGACGCGCTGGAAACTTTGCGCGAGGCCACCATCGACGATGTCGGCGGCATCCTGGCGCTGATCGAGCCGCTGGAGGCGGACGGCATCCTGGTGTGGCGCTCGCGCGAACGGCTGGAAATGGAAATCGAGCGCTTCTCGCTGCTGGAATACGACGGCGTGATCATCGGCTGCGCCGCGCTCTATCCTTTCCCCGCGGAAAACACCGCGGAACTGGCCTGCTTCGCCGTTGCCCCGGCTTACCGCAACGCCGGGCGCGGCGAAACCCTGCTCGATTACATGCAAGCACGGGCGGCGGCGCAAGGCATCGGACGGCTGTTCGTGCTCACCACCCGCACCGCCCACTGGTTCATCGAACGCGGCTTCGCCGAGGCCGGCGTGGAGAGCCTGCCGCAAGCCAAGCAGGGGTTGTACAACTACCAGCGCCGTTCCAAGGTCTTCATCAAGAAACTTTAATCCATGCGTCGCTTGCTGCAACTCGCCCTGTGCCTACTCCTGACGGCACTCCTCGCCTCCGCCCAGGCGGCCCGCGGCCCGGACGACACGCTGGTGCTCGGGGTTTTTCCCAACATGAGCGCGCGCGCGATTGTCGTGCTGTACCAGCCGTTGCAATCCCACCTGGAAAGAACCTTGCACCAGCGGGTGCAGACCTACTCGGCGCCGGATTTCAAAACATTTATCGAGCGCACGCTTAACCGCGAGTACGACGTGGTCGTCATCGCCCCCCACCTGGCGCGCTTGGCCCAAACCGAGGCGGGTTTCGTGCCGCTGTTTCGCTATTCCCAGGAATTACATGCGATGGTAGTTGCCCCACTATCCTCGGCCATCCACACGCCGGAAGACTTGCGCGGGAAAACTATCGCCATGCCTGACCGCCTGGCGGTAATGCCGGTGCTGGGTCTGCGCCTGCTGCGCAATCGCGGTCTGGCAGACGGCGACTTCAAAATTTACCCTGCCACCTCGCACAGCAATGCCGTGCTGGCGCTGCAGCGCGGCGAGGCTCAGGCCGCCATCATTGGTTCGGCGCCCTACGCCCAGTTGCCGGAAGATTTGCGCAACGGCTTGCGTATCGTCGCCATCTCGGAGTCCATTCCCAACCAGTTCATTCTCGCCAACCCCAGCCTGCCGTCCGCGCGCACCGAAGCGATACGCAAGTCCCTGCTCGAATTCGCCGTGACCGAGGAAGGCCGGCATTTTTTTGAAAGCACCGGTTTCGGCGGACTCAAAGCGGCGACGGAAGTCGACCTCAAGAAAATGGAAGCCTATGCGCGGGACGCGCAACACCTGTTGAAAGCCCTGCCGTGAAGTGGCGTTTCATCCCCGATTCGTTGCGCCTCAAGCTGGTTATCGTCAGCGTGATGGTGGAAGCCGTGATGCTGGCGCTGCTGGTGACCAACAGTCTGCGCCTGATGGAAACCAGCCTGGTTGAGCAAGCCGAGGTGCAACTGAAGCAGGTCGCGCCGCTGCTCAACGCTTCGCTGGCCGCCCCGCTGGTGCAAAGAGATCACGCTACCATCCGGGAAATCCTGCGCGAAAGCCGCCATCGCGACGCCATCGTCTATCTGGTGCTGTTCGACGCCGAAAACAAGGTGGTCGCCGCGGAAGGCTGGGATATGTCCACGCCGCTTCCGGAAATTTCCGCATCTATCGACCAGCACCTCGACCGCTTCGACACCGAAATCCCTATCCAGCTTGCCGGCCAGCGTTATGGGCGGCTGCGCTATGGCGTCTCGACCAAGATTCTCGGTCTTGCCAGGGCCCATCTGCTGGACCAGAGCATCCTGATCGCTCTCGCCGCTATCGGCTTATCCGTCGTTCTGCTGATTTTGCTCGGCTATTGGCTGACGCGTCACCTGTTGCTGCTGACGCGCGGTGCGCACCAAATCGCCCAAGGCAACTTCGATATTACCCTGCCGGTCAGCGGCCACGACGAAGTCAGCCAGCTCACCACCGCCTTCAACCTGATGGCGGAAAATATCCGCGCCGACATCGAGGCGCTACGTGCGGGCGGGGAATTGCAACTGCGTTATCTGCTGGAGGCCAAACGCGAACATGCGCGCCTCAACTCCCTGCTCTCGGCGATGAATATCGGCATCCTGTTCGTCTCGCCGGAAAGCCGGATCGTCTATTGCAACCCGGCTTTCCTGCACATCTGGCGAATTCCCGGAGATTGCACCGTGCTGATCGGCCAGCCGGCCAGCGACATCGTCCGCCAATCCGCCGACTTGTTCGCCGACCCCGAGCAGCTTTCCCAGCTCCTTGCCTGGCTGGACACGCCCGAGGACAGCGACAATGAACATGAAATCGCGATGGCGGACGGACGTACCGTTACCAGCCACGTTTACCCGGTGCGCGACGCGGAACGGCGCCTGGTCGGCCGCTTGTGGATCTACGAGGATGTCACGCGGGAGCGTCGCACCGCCCAACAGCTGCTTTTCCTGGCGGAACGCGATTCGCTGACCGGCCTGCATAACCGCCACTATTTCCTGCGGGAGCTGGAAAAAATGGTGGCCGAATCCGACCGCCATCGCACGCCGGGCGCCCTGTTGTTCTTCGATCTCGACGAATTCAAATACATCAACGATACTTTCGGCCACAGCGCCGGGGACAGCATTCTGACGCGCATCGCCAGCGACATCGGCACGCTGGTGCGGCGCAACGAAACCTTCAGCCGGCTGGGCGGCGACGAATTCGCCATTCTCGCCCCGAACGCCACCGAGGCCGAGGCACAGACGCTGGCGGAACAGATCGTGCGCACCATCGAAAAAATCCCGTTCCGCATCGAGAACCAGAATTTGCGCATGACCTCCAGCTTGGGGATCGCCTACTACCCGCAACATGCCACCGCCGCCGAGGAACTCATCGCGCACGCCGACGCCGCGATGTACCAGGCCAAGGATGCCGGCAAGAACTCGTGGCGCGTCTACCGCCCGGATCTCGATACCTCGCACGCGATGGTGCAGCGCCTGTCATGGAACGACCGCATTACCCGTGCGCTCGAAAATGGTCTGTTCCAGTTGCATTTCCAGGGGGTATACCATGCCGCAGACCAGACACTCGCCCATCTGGAGGCGCTGGTGCGGATGAAAGATCAGGATCATCCCGGCAAACTGATCATGCCCGGCCACTTCATCCCGATCGCCGAAAAAAGCGGCAAGATACTCGACATCGACCGCTGGGTCATCCGCGCCTG
>Ga0208566_1001637_pt1 | contig 12786 bp, 11 predicted proteins | sample PL_2010_150m_FD_184159 | JGI IMG/M metagenome (GOLD analysis project Ga0208566, IMG submission 184159) | Freshwater microbial communities from Powell Lake, British Columbia, Canada to study Microbial Dark Matter (Phase II) - PL_2010_150m... | ecosystem: Environmental > Aquatic > Freshwater >...
CAGCAGGACGAACTCGCGCTGAAGAGCCACCTCAATCTTGCGCGCGCCTACCAGGACGAATTCTTCAACGACCTGATGACACCGTTCAACGGCGTGACCCGCGACAACAACCTGCGCGCCGACCTGACGATTGAAAAGCTGCGTTCGCTCAAGCCTGCCTTCGACATAAAAGTCGCCCCCGGGCAGGGCACGCTGACGGCAGGCAACTCGACACCGCTGACCGACGGCGCCTCGGCAGTTCTGCTCGCAAGCGAAGACTGGGCGCGCGCGCGCCGGCTACCAGTGCTCGCTTACTTCAGTTTCAGCGAAGTGGCTGCGGTCGATTTCTTTGACAAGAAAGAGGGCCTGCTGATGGCGCCCGCCTACGCCGTGCCGCGGATGCTGGCCCGTGCCGGCCTCGCGCTGCAGGATTTCGACTTCTACGAGATTCATGAAGCCTTCGCGGCGCAGGTGCTGTGCACGCTCAAGGCCTGGCAGGATCCAAACTACTGCAAGGAGCGTCTGGGCCTCGCGCAGCCGCTGGGCGCAATCGATCCGGACAGGCTCAACATCAGCGGCAGTTCGCTTGCCGCGGGGCACCCGTTCGCAGCGACCGGCGGGCGCATCGTCGCGACACTTGCAAAACTGCTGGCGCGCAAGGGATCAGGCCGCGGACTCATTTCCATCTGCGCCGCCGGCGGCCAGGGCGTTGTCGCAATTCTCGAACGGTAATCAGAAAAGGACGGCGACGGCCATGGAAAAGATCTGGATCAAGAGCTATTCGCCCGGCGTTCCCGCCGAAATCGACGTCGGCGCGCTCGGGTCCATTGCAGATTATTTCGCCGAGGCAGCAGCCCAGTACGCCGAACGCCGCGCGTTCGTCAGCGGATCCACCGGCGTAGCCATCACCTACCGCGAGCTCGACCGGCTGACACTTCAGGTGGCGGCCTATTTCCAGTCGGTGCTGGCGCTGCCGCAGGGCACGCGCGTCGCTCTGATGATGCCCAACCTGCTGCAGTATCCGGTATGCGTGTTCGGGCTGCTGCGCGCGGGTTATGTGGTGGTGAACGTGAACCCGATGTACACCGCGCGCGAGCTCGAATTTCAGCTCACGGACTCGGGCGCGGAAGCGATGGTTGTGGTGGAACTCTTTGCGCACACGCTGGCGAAGGTGATCGCGAACACCGCGGTCAGGCATGTGGTCATAACCGGACTGGCCGACATGATGCCCTGGGGGAAGCGCGTCATCGGCAATTTTCTCATGCGCAATATCAAGAAGGCAGTTCCCGCCTTCAGCCTGCCCGGCAGCGTCGCGTTTCGGGACATGCTGGCCCCGGGCGCGGCAGCGGTGTTCAAGCCAGTGGCGATCAAGCCGCAGGATCTCGCCTTCCTGCAGTACACCGGCGGCACCACCGGCGTATCCAAGGCGGCGATGCTGACGCACCTCAATCTCCTCGCCAACGTCAAACAGGGGCAGGTGTGGAGCGACCCGTTTCTAGATAAAAGCAAGGAACTGATCAGTATCACTGCGATTCCGCTGTATCACATTTTCGCGCTGGGCAACTGCGTGGGGTTTATTGGCAGAGGCGGCACCAACGTACTGGTGGCCGACCCGCGCAACATCCCGGCCTTCGTCAAGGTGCTGAGCCGGTATCGCTTCGTATCGCTGCCGGCGGTGAACACCCTGTTCAACGGCCTCATCAACGACCCGGACTTCGCCAAAGTCGATTTTTCCCGGCTGCGCTTTGCCATCGGTGGCGGCGCGGCGGTGCAACGCCCGGTGGCCGAGCGTTGGCAGAAGATCACCAAGGTGCCGCTACTCGAGGGTTATGGCCTGACCGAATGTTCGCCCACGGTCAGCGTCAACCCCCTCGACCTGAAGGAGTTCAACGGCAGCATCGGCCTGCCGCTGCCTTCGACCGATGTGTCGATCCGGGATGCCGAAGGCCGCGAACTTCCCCTCGGTGCGGCGGGCGAGCTGTGCGTCAAGGGCCCGCAGGTGATGAAGAGCTATTGGAACCGGCCGAAGGAAACTGCTGCCGTAATGACCGATGACGGATTTTTGCGCACCGGCGACGTGGCCGTGATGGACGGGAACGGGTTCCTCAAAATCGTCGATCGTCTGAAGGACATGATCCTGGTATCTGGGTTCAACGTCTATCCGAACGAGATCGAGGAAGTGGTGATGATGCACCCCGGCGTGCTCGAAGTCGCCGCAGTGAGCAAACCGGACGCCGAGTCCGGCGAGGCGGTGAAAATATACGTGGTGAAAAAATCGCCGGATGTCACCGCGGAAATGCTCATCGGGCACTGCCGCGAGAACCTGACCGCCTACAAGGTCCCGCGATTGGTGGAGTTCATCGATGAATTGCCCAAGAGCAATGTCGGCAAGATTTTGCGGCGCGAGCTGCGCGAGCGACCCTGAGCGCGCCTGCGCCTCGCAGTCATCACGCCGCGGGTAGGCGCCTGTTTCGCAGCATGAGCATGAACAGAGCGGCGGCAGAGAATGCGGCACCTGCGTAGAAGGTCACACCCGGGCCGAGCCGGTCCCATAGCAGGCCCGCGAGCACGCTGGCGACGAGCATGGCGATGCCGCTCGCCAGATTGAAGAAACCGAACGCCGTACCGCGCAGATGCTCCGGCGCGGTCGCGGCGACCATGGTTGCCAGCAGGCCCTGTGTCATTCCCAGGTGCAGCCCCCAAAAGGTCACGCCGAGCGCCACCGCGGGGAGACCCTGTGCCGTGGCCAGGATCAGATCGGCGACGATCAGCGCGACCAGGCCGATGCCGAGCAAAGTCATGTGACTCATGTGGTCTGCGAGTCTTCCCAGCGGATAGGCCGTGAGCGCGTAGACCAGGCTCATCACCACCAACACCAGCGGCGCATAGCTGTCGGGCAGGCCCTGCTGCTGCGCGCGCAGTATGAGGAAGGCTTCACTGAACCGGGCCAGGGTGAATACGGCGCCGACCGCGACCACGAACCAGTAGGCGCCGCCCATTTCGGCCAGCGTCTTCCACCGAATCGATTTGACGGGTGTGCGCGGCGCCGCGCCCGCACCGGGCTCCTGCACTCCGAATAACAGCAGCATCACGGCGAAGAATGCCGGAATCAGCGCAAACCAGAATACGGTCCTGAAGTCCCCCGCCCAGTACAGCATCAGGGCGACACCGAGCAAGGGGCCGACGAACGCACCGACCGTGTCCAGCGACTGGCGCAGGCCGTAGGCAGCGCCGCGTATTTCCGGCGGCGCGAGATCGGCGATGAGCGCGTCGCGCGGCGCACCGCGTATGCCCTTGCCGATGCGGTCGATGAAGCGCGCCGCCAGCACCCAGTTCACGGTCAGCGCGAGCGCGAAAAGCGGCTTCGATAAAGCGCCCAGCCCGTAACCGATTACCGCCAGCGATTTTCGTTTACCAAGGTAGTCACTGAGCGTGCCGGAAAATACCTTGACCATCAGCGCGGTCGATTCGGCAATGCCTTCGACGACGCCCACTGCGATGACGCTCGCACCCAGACTCGTAACCATGAACACCGGCAGCAGGCCGTGGATCAGCTCGGACGAAACGTCCATGAACAGGCTGACGAAGCCGAGCATCCAGACGCCGCGCGGGATGGCAGGACGGGATTTCAAAAGTTTGCCAGAATCAGATTGAGATCAGGCAGGCCCGCGCTCCAGAGAATCCACTCAGGAACTTTCGCTGTCGTCGAACCGATGGAAAACAGGCCGGCGGTCACCCCGTCCCTTCTATTTACGGTCTACTTCCTGCGCACGATGATTCCCACGCTGTCCTGGCGTGGGAATCATCTGCCCACAGGGTGTTCCCTGCCGACTACTTGGGCACGTCGCCCGGCTCTGACTTGACCTTGTAGTCGATGCCGATATCGGAAGCGGCCTTCTGCTTGACCACTTTGATGAAACCGTAGCCCATGCCCTGGTGGCAGCCATTGCAAGTGGAGATCACCGCCGTATATTCCTTTTCGAAACCCTTCAGATCCTTCGCCTGAATGGCTTTGTTCACGGGAGCGAACGCGCCGTCGTAGAAGCCTTGCCATGCCTTGTATTCCTCGGGTTTGGTCAGCTTGGCCGGGTTCATCGCGCCATTCATGTACTTTGACATATACGCGGCAAGCGCCCAGTTGCCGCCTTTCGCCGCGGAGTACATATCCTGAAAGCGATCGCCGACCTCGCGCATCGGCACGGCGAATTTCGGTATCGCGGCCTTGATCGCATCGAGCTGCTTCTGCGTGTCGGGGTCGGTTGCATGCGCAACGCCGGCGCCCAGCGCAAAAAGCGTAGCTGCAACCAGTAGTTTTACGGAATTTCTTGACATTTCTTCACCTCACAATTGATAGTCTGATGGGATCCGCCCATCCCGGCAGTGCTTGAAATCGATCCGCTTAAACAAAGTCAATCTGTGTCTGTCCAGCGATTCACCAGGTCCGCTGATAAGCAACATACGATGAAAACCGGTTGGTCACCTTCGCATTGGTTAGCCCTTCGCCGGCAGAGAACAGAAGATGATTTTGTTCGTCGAAATTGTAGTACCCGCCCAGATTGAAACCGGTACTCGTACCCTCGCGCGCAACCTGCTCGGTGCTGTGAAAAATCTCGCCGCCCAGCGTGACATGTTCGGTGATGTCCTTCTGCAGCTGCCCGCCGTAGAACCAATGATTCTTTGCGCCCGGGGCGTTATTGATCCAGTAGCCGCCGCCACCGTAGCTTTGCCAGCTGCCCCATCTTTTTTGCACCCAGATCGGCAGAAATAGCTGTGAGTGTCCGTTGCCGAGACCCCGGTTTTCGTCGCCATTGGGCAAAAGCAATATCGGAAACGTACCTACCATCGGTTGAGTTTCCGTTTCCTGAACGAAGCGATACTTCACCCCCAACTCGGTGTCACCGCGCCCGCGTTCACGCAGTCCACCTTCGGGACTGTTGAAAACGTAGGGAACGATAATGTGCAAATGCACGTCCGGCAAGACACCGTAGTTGTATTCAAGATGTGGAAAGGTACCCGCTCTCCCGTCGGCCGTCCTGGTCTGTTGCGTGGCAACGTAGAACTCGTGGTGCCGGTACTCCGCAGGTTCGGGGTCGTCCGTCATGAACGGCGGGCCGGCGAGTGCCGGAAACGCAAGGCACGCCATGCCGATCTTGATTGCATTCGCCAACACCCTGGCGAAACCCATGGTGGGGCAATGAGTCCGGCTCGTCGTATCTACTTTTGAATTCTCTGCCACGTTCCGACCATTTCGCAAAATTGGCTCACTGCGAAGTTATCGGCATTCAGCAACTAGGTTCTTGATCCAGATCAACCTTACTTCACTCATTATCGGCATTCGATATCGTTGGCCGAGATCGGTCGTCCATAGCCATTCTGGAAGCCCTTGGCCGGCTCGCTTCGCATGTACAATGGATACTCGGTAGAACGGCGGTGCGGTCATTTCGAATGACATTTGATCTTGGTCAATTGCAAAACTACAAGCGATCTGGCGCTTGCGTTTGAATACGCATAATATCGACCTGCGAAAACAATGGACAATTCGATTACACGTGGTGTGTTTCTCGCATTCGTACGGGTGCACGTCCTGCATCACGCGGCCGAGGGGCCGGTGTTCGGGCTGGAAATGATCGAGGAATTGCGGCACCACGGCTATGCGATCGGGCCGGGGACGCTGTATCCGATACTGCACAACCTGCACCGCACCGGCTGCCTGCGCCTGCGGACGGAAGTGGTCGAAGGCAAACAGCGCAAGTACTACCTGGCAACGGCGAAGGGCAAGCGCGCGCTGGTCGATGTGCGCAACAAGATTCGCGAGTTGGTGCACGAAGTACTGAAGGACGGGCCGCAAAGCTAGAGCCGCCGGCCCGAAGCGAACCGTCGCGGACGGCGCGCGGCGTGCACGATGGTCCAACCAAATCACGGCATGACAAGCCAGGGGGAAACAACCATGCGGCAAGAACTTGCGCGAGCGGGAAACGGGTACCGGAAGTCGCCGACATTGCTAGGGTCGCGCCTTTTGACTGTAGTTCAACTGTTCATGCTTCTCGTTGCGCTCGCCGCCGTTCCAGCAAGTGGCGCGCCAATTCGCAATCCGCGGCTGGCAAACCTGCAAATCGAAATCTGGCCCGAGTACGACCGGCCGGCGGCGCTGGTGATACTCAGGGGCAGGCTTGCCCCTGATGCGGCCTTGCCGGCAGATGTGTCGCTGCGTATCGCCGCCGCGAGCGGCGGACCGTCGGCGATGGCGTACTCTGCGGCAGAAGGCGGCAACCTGTTGAACCTGGAGTACGAGAAGTCAATCGCAAAGGATTTCATCACGCTGCGCTTCAAGGTGCCGGAGCGCTCGTTCCACGTCGAATTCTATGAGCCGTTCCCGACAGGAACCCCCGCGCGCAGCTACAGCTATGCGTGGCCGGGCGACCTGCGCGTTGACCAATTGCGCGTGATCGTGCAGGAACCGGCCGCTGCAAGCAATTTTTCGGTGCAACCGAATCTGGCCACCACCGCAACCGGCCAGGATGGGCTGCGCTACCACTCGGCAGAACTGGGCGCGCAGGAAGCAGGAAAGCAGCTGAACGTAATCGTAAGTTACTCGAAGACCGACAGCAGAACTTCAACACAGATACTGCAGCCGAAAATCCCCGAATCGGCCAAGGCGCCGGCTGCGGGCTCCCCTGCGGTCGGTGGCAGCGACGATGTCACTAAGGGTGTTCTGATTTTCGTACTTGCGCTTTCGCTGCTTATTGGCCTCGGTACTGGCATCATTTGGTGGCGCGGGCGGGAGAGGACATCGGAGCCCAAGGTGGGTACGGCAGGCGCGTGCAGCAAGTGCGGCGCCCCGCGGGACGCAAGCGATCGCTTCTGCGCCAAGTGTGGCGCGCGTTTGAAGTAGCCTCGACCCGGTCGACTCGCCTGGTGCAGGCGATTGCCGTTCGGTAGGACTCGATTGGCCGTGTCAGGCGGTCAGCAGGCGCGCTGCCTGATAGAAAAGAAAACTGATCGACCAGGCAAGGCCGAGCGGCCAGGCGATCGCCAGTGCGGTGAACGCGCGGCTCTTCGCCTCGGTGCGTATGGTGGCGATGGTGGAGAGGCAAGGCGTGTAGATCAGCGTGAACAGCATGAAACTGTAAGCTTGAATCCAGTCGATCTGATGCGCGATCGCGCTGGTCAGCGCGCCTCCTTCCTGCCCATAGATCACGGCGAGCGAGCCGATGACAATTTCCTTTGCGACAAAGCCGAAAATCAGGGCGATGGTAAGTTTTGGATCTATGCCGAGCGGGCTGAGTATCGGATTGAGAAAATTTCCGATCTGCCCTGCCCAGGTTTCCGCACCGCCGGCGGCCGCACCGAGCGGGAAATTGGTCAGGAGCCACACGAGCACACAACCTGCAATGATGAATCGCGTGGCGCGCCGGATGAAGTGCCGGACTTCGTGCCAGCCGCGCAGAATCATCTGTCGCAGCGTCGGCAGTCGATACGGCGGCATTTCCAGCACAAACGGATCGTTGTTGACGTAGCGGCGCTTGAATACCAGCGAGGTGAGCATCGCGCTGAGGATGCTGATTACATACAGTGAGAACAGCACCAGCGGGGCCGCTCTGGCGGTGAACAGTGCGGCGATGAAGAAAACGAATACCTGCAAGCGCGCCGAACAAAGGGAAAGTGGTATGACCAGCATCGTGAGCAGGCGCAGGCCGCGCGATCGAATCACGCGGGTTCCCATCAGCGCCGGCACATTGCAGCCAAAACCCATGAGCACCATGACGAAGCTGCGTCCATCAAGCCCGAAGCGCGCCATCAATGCGTCCATCAGGAATGCAGCGCGCGACAGATAGCCGGCGTCCTCGACAATGGCCATGCAAAGAAAAAACATGACTATCATCGGCACAAAACTCGCGACCGTGGAGAGGCCGTTGTAGACACCGTCGAGCAGCAGACCGCGGAGCGCCGGCGGCAGGCCGGCGAGGACGGGTTCGAGCACGCCTGTGCGGAATGCCGAGAACCCCCAGGCCATGGCATCCTGTATCGGTTTACCGAGGATAAAAACGACTTCGAACAGCAGGAACATCACACCAAAGAACATCGGCAGCCCCAGCCAGGGGTCGAGGAGAATCCTGTCGATCTTCTCGGTCAGCGCATGCGATGCCTGCGCCGGTACAAATACGGACGATTTCACGGCGGCGTCGAGCTGGAGCAGTTCAAGTTTGGCCGAATCGTTCTTGGCTTCGGGGAGAGCCGCGGTATCACGCAGCGCTTTGCGCATTGCCGGTTGAAGTTGCTCGACGCCCTGTCCGTATTTCGCCGATAACAGACAAACCGGGATTCCGAGCTTTGAGCACAGCGCTTCTGCATCGATTACGATCCCAAGCGCAGCTGCTTCGTCAACCATGTTGAGAACCAGCACCAGAGGGATACCGAGGCGCATCAACTGTCGCAGCAGCACCGTCTGGCGCTCGATCTGCGATGCATTGACTACGATCAGCGCGAGATCAGGCCTGTTTTTCGCGAGGAATGTCGTGACAACTTTCTCGTCCTCGCTATTGCCGTTCAGATCGTAGATACCGGGCAGGTCGACCAGCTGAACGAGCTGGTCGCCAATGATCAGCCGGGCGCTGAACAAATCGACGGTAAGCCCGGGCCAGTTTCCAACCTTCGCGTGCGCGCCGGTGAGGCGATTGAATAGGGTCGATTTGCCTGTATTGGGCATCCCCACCATTGCTATGCGCTTCATCTGGATCGATCCGATTAACTGCTTGGTGCCTCCCGCAGTAGCTGAATGCAGATGGCCTCCCGCGCGCGGAGCATGAGCTCCGTCGTTCCGACACGGACATGCAGTGGGCCACCAAAACGCGCGCGGCGCAGCAGGCGCACACTCTTTCCGACCCGAAGACCGAGCGCAACCAAGCGTTGGTCAAGTTCTGCGCTTGCATCCAGCGCCATGATTGTTGCGCACTCGCCCTGGCTGAGCCGATTTAACGTCAGCGTGGTCATAATCGCCCTTTTGGAGGTTGCACGCACTACGAAATATTCCTGTCCCCCTCTTCGCCCAGGCGCCGGATTCGTCAAGAAAATATCGGCATATTGCGCCGCGGTATCTTGCGTGGTCCCTGGTCTGAGGAAAATGAAGTTTCGACTGGAAGCGTGGTCGGTCAGTGAATTGGAGCTTCGAAATTGCCGTGGAAGCATTGCCATAGATGTTAACTATCCATATGTTTAACAATGCTATTATTCCGCGGCGTCGACCCTTCAACGTCGACAAACGGCCGCACTCGAAGTCTCTAATTCATTCGCCGTCCATGTATCATTCCCGTAAGAAGTCTCATGATGCACCACGCAAACTCAGTGTAGTTTGATCTAGATCAAATGACAATCATTCTCATATACGGACAATGGAACCTCATATTCCTGGGAGATAAGAGATGCGATTTACCGAATTCGCCGTGGGCAGCGTGGTTGCAGCGGCCTTGTTCATTGGAGCTAGTCCGGACGTCAAGGCCGCGCCAGACGAAATCCAGGTTTACACCGAAGAACTGAACGATCCGGGGCAGTACGGCCTGGAACTGCATGTCAACTACGCGCTGAAAGGCGCGAAGACAGCTTCATACGAGGGCGAAATGCTGTCGCATCACCGCCTGCAGGTGACGCCGGAGTTTTCCTACGGCCTGACCAAGACGCTGGAGGCGGGGCTGTACCTGCCTGCGGCGAGAAGCGCCGAGGGCAACATCTACGGCAACGGCGTGCGTCTGCGTTTGAAATACATCGCGCCGCGCGAAGAAGGCGCGCGCTTCTTCTGGGGCCTGAACGGTGAATTGGGACATTCAGCGCACCGCGTTTCCGACAGCGCCATCGGGCTCGAACTGAGGCCCATCATCGGCTACCGCGACGCAGATTGGCTGATCAGCTTCAATCCGATTCTGGATCTGGACCTTTCCAGCGGCTTCAGTCGTGAACCGAAATTCGAACCGGCATTGAAGGTCGCGCGCAAGGCTGCGGAGGGTATTCACGCGGGTTTTGAATATTACGGCGAGTTCGGACCGATTCATCACCTGCTGCCGGCCGCCGAGCGCGCGCACTATGTCTACGCGGTGGCGGACGTGGAGACCAAGGGCTTCGACATCAACTTCGGCATCGGGCGCGGCATCGAGAACGCCAGCGACCAGTGGGTTGCCAAAGCAATTATCTCGTTTCCGTTCAAGTAGCGAGCCGATCGACGACTGACGCGAAGGCGATGGCGCTGAACCTTGCAGGCAACGCCTACGGATCGCAAGCAACCGGCTGATCACGCCGGATGAAGTAGTTGCGGAAACGCTCTATAATCCGCGCCATGGGCGGGAGTAGCTCAGTTGGTAGAGCGCCGGCTTCCCAAGCCTGAGGTCGCGAGTTCGAGACTCGTCTCCCGCTCCATTTCGAATTCAGGTGGCCGGGCACATACCCATCACTACCCGGGAACTGGCGTCCTTATTGGATCTTCGGCCTGTCGCCCCTATGGTCTACTCGAACAACAACGATACGGCCGGTTTCTCCACCCGCCTGCTCGCCTGGCATAAACACCACGGCCGCCACGATCTTCCGTGGCAGGGCACGCGTGATGCCTACCGCATCTGGGTCGCCGAAATCATGCTGCAGCAGACCCAGGTCGCAGCGGTGATACCGTATTACCTGCGCTTTCTCGAACGCTTTCCTGATATCGCCACGCTCGCCAGCGCGACGCAGGACGAAGTGCTGCAGCTGTGGAGTGGCCTGGGTTATTACTCGCGCGCGCGCAATCTGCAGCGCGGGGCACAATCGGTAATCGCAAACTACCGCGGCGTGTTTCCACGTACGCTCGATAGGATCGAAGCGTTACCTGGAATCGGACGCTCGACCGCGGCGGCGATTGCAGCGTTCGCCTACGGCACGCGCGCAGCAATCCTGGACGGTAACGTCAAACGCGTGTTCGCGCGCCACTTCGCCGTTGCCGGATACCCCGGCGACAAGCGCATCGAGGACCGCCTGTGGCAACTCGCCGACGAAAACTTGCCGCCGTGCGCGATCGGCCGCTACACACAGGCGATCATGGACCTGGGCGCCACGCTGTGCACGCGCGCTAAGCCCGCCTGCGTGCGCTGCCCGCTCGCCAAAAGTTGCCGCGCGCTTGCGCTCAACCGCGTCAGCGATTTCCCGGCGCCGCGCCCAGCCAAGGCCGTGCCCACGCGCGCGACAAACATGCTGCTGCTGATGCGCAATGGCGAATTGCTGCTGGAGAAGCGCCCGCCCGCGGGCATCTGGGGCGGGCTGTGGAGTCTGCCAGAGATCGACGACGCCGCCCGCGCGCGGACGCACTGTCGCGCTCTCTACGGCTGCAGCATCGCCGCGCCGCAAGCGCTCGCCCCGCTCGCGCACGGCTTCACCCATTTCAAGCTGCAGATCCAGCCGATCCTTTGCCCGGTGAAGAAGCTCTCCTCGGCCGCGCGCGAATCGGGCCAGATGTGGCTGAGTCTGGGGGATGCGCACGGCGCGGCGATCCCCGCGCCGGTGCGCAAGCTGATCGAGCGATTGTTCGCGGACAAAGCAGCGCTAAGTCAGATGCCTTTGTAAAGCCAGCCTACGCCTTCATAGGCTTGTTCCGGCGTGCGCCCCGCAAGCATTTGCCGGCGCAGGTCGCGCGTGGCGTCGGTGGCGTGATAGATATCGCCGTACATGCGCGCGGTAAGCTGCACCCGCGTGGTACGCAAATAACGCTCTTGCTGGTAGGCGAGAAAGGCGCCGCTGTAATCACCTTTCGCCGCGGCCAGGCTGCGTGCCAGCACCACCGCATCCTCGATCGCCATGCACCCGCCTTGCGCCAGGTATTGCAGCATCGGGTGCGCCGCGTCGCCGAGCAGCGTTACGCGGCCCTTGCTCCAGCGGCTGATCGGTTCGCGATCGCACAGCACCCACATTTTCCATTCGTTCGCCATCGACAGGAATTCGCGCACCTTGGGATGCTGCCCGGCGAAGCGTTCGCGCAACTCCGACGGATCGCCGTAGGTGTCCCAACCCTCTTCGTAGCGGCTGCTGTGGAACACGACCACCAGGTTGTAGACCTCGCCGCGATGCAGCGGATAGTGCACCAGGTGCGTCTTCGGTCCTGCCCACAACACCACGTTGTTCTCGCGCAGGTGTTCCGGCACCTCGGCCAGCGGGATCACGCCGCGGTAGGCGATATGCCCGGAGACGCGCGGTTTGCCGTCGCCTACGAGCTGGCTGCGTACCGCCGACCACAGGCCGTCGGCGCCGATCAGCGCGGCGCCCTCGAACGTCCTGCCCGCTTCTGTCTCGACCACCACGCGGTCGCCGCGATCCTCGAAGGATGCGACTTTGCAATGCGTCGTCAGTGTCGCCAGCGGCGAGCGCTTCACCGCATCGATCAGCACCTTGTGCAGGTCCGCGCGATGGATCACGGCGTAGGGATAGCCGAAGTGCTTGCTCAAGGGCTCGCCGGTAGGGATTCGCGTGACTTCCGTTCCATCGAGCGCATCGCGCATGATCAGGTTGTCCGGAAACACCGCCCAATGCGACATGGCGTCGCTGACGCCGAGAGTCTCGAACATGCGGAACACGTTCGGCCCGAGCTGGATGCCGGCGCCGATTTCATGAAAATCAGCGGCGCGCTCCAGCACCTGAACCGGAAATCCCTGCTGCGTCAGCGCCAGGGCAGCGGCGAAGCCGCCGATGCCGCCGCCGGCGATGAGTATCGGCAAGTCCGCTTGCGTCATGTCTCCCCTCCCCGTTGTTGCAGCGATTATAATCGTCGCGCGCCTTCAACCTCAACGCACGGGATTCGAA
>Ga0208566_1001639_pt1 | contig 12772 bp, 12 predicted proteins | sample PL_2010_150m_FD_184159 | JGI IMG/M metagenome (GOLD analysis project Ga0208566, IMG submission 184159) | Freshwater microbial communities from Powell Lake, British Columbia, Canada to study Microbial Dark Matter (Phase II) - PL_2010_150m... | ecosystem: Environmental > Aquatic > Freshwater >...
AACGATTGGTTCGAGGCGCGCGAATCAGCGTGCAGCGAACTAATCGGGCGAGGGGCGAAGCCCTCAACTCGCCGTTCGCGTCGTGCGCAGCGCGACGCGAACAATCAATATACAGAATGGATCGTATCTTTAACTTTATGATGGTCGATATTATATCAATATCTAAAAGGAAGCTGATATTAATAGTAATATTATTCTCAATATCCGTAATTGCTCCGTAATATCATCATATGCGGAAGCCGTATATCATCGGAATCCTCATAAGAGATAAAACTGGCCCCCCAGTTCTTGCAAAGTTGGATGCCAAAGAATTTTGCTATCCATATCACAATTTTCGAAGAATAAACATCAATGATAATGGATTGAAGTCAAGCATTTTTATCGAGGTCGACGTTTTACTGACTTCAGGAAGCTGTCCACGCCCCCGATAACCAGAAAACTCACCCTCCCAAAACGGCACACTTCAACCCGAAAGCGACGGCCCCACGCTATTTCTTCCGATAAACCGTCAATCCGATCTTCGCCTCTTCATGCCCATCAACGGTGACATTTCCTTCTGTCGAACCAATGATTATGGTCTTCCCTGATGATGACGGGCCGAAGTCTTTTGTCAGATCAACTTTAATGGTCAGGATGTTGCCTTCAACTTTCATCTCTACATTCTTCATGGTTATTCTCTACCTCGCCGGTTCGTTTTTTATTCCTGCGTCTGATTTGCCTTTTTCGCCGCTCTTGCCGCAGCCATCTTAGCTCCCAATCCCCTGTCCAGAGCAGCTTGACGTCTTTTTGCAACATAATCCGTGGCTGCCAATGGCTGGTCTTTGGGGATCTTGAACTGCTTTCTGTATTGACCGGGCTTCAAATTGTGGGCGGCAGTGAGATGACGTTTCAAGGTTATCAAACCCTTCTTTCCGCAAATCATGCAGGCAACCTGATCCGGCTTGAATGCCTCTTCAAGGGTCATGGCCGGCGCCGGAGGAATCGCAGGCTTTTCCTCTGTAACGGCTTCAACAGCTTGCTTTGCTTTTCTCCCCCGCTTCTTGGGTTCCTGGTCTGAGATTTCAATTTTACCCTGTTCCAGTCCTTCCAGTGTTGCATAGACCGCCTTGATTTCCTTCAACAGGTCGTCCGACGACATTTCTGTAATGGAAGCGTGGGCGATAACGATGTCCGCGGTTAATTCAATTAATTCTGTAGCCATTGTGTGAATCCTCCTGAGTGGTTGGTTATTGTGTCATGGTTATCTGACTATTAAGGCCTTTTCCCGGTAGATGCAAGGTAAATGTGGGTTGATTCTATTGGGGGCACAACGAAGGATGAAAATCACCCCCACCCTTCCTCGAGGGGGAGGGATAAAGGGAGAGGGGGCATTTTCATACAAACATAAACCCGCAATATCCACAAAATACCCGGCGGCGGTTAAAGATTAGCTTAACTTATCAACGACGGCATGTTATGTAGCGATCCATCACCATCTCGAGGAGGTGTCCCTTGAAAAAACGCATTGTTATCATCGTCGTCCTGACGCTCCTCATCGGCACCGGCCTCTTCGTTTACCGCGGCCAGCAGAACGTCCGGCAGGGGGAGCTTTTCTACTCCGGAACCGTCGAGGCCACCCAGTCCCACCTCTCCTTCCAGACCGGCGGCCGCATCGTCCGGGTGGCGGTGCGCGAGGGAGAGGCCACCGCGAAGGATCAACTGCTCGCTGAATTGGACCCGGCCGAATTCCGCACCCGAATCGAACAGGCCAGGGCCAACCTCGACCGATCCCTGAAAGGCCAGGAACAGGCGGAGACCCTGCTCAGGGTCTATGAAAAGAGCCTCCCCGCCGAAGTGGCCCGGGCCGAAGCGGGCGTCCGCGCCCTTGATTCGCAGTTGGACGAGCTCCGGGCCGGAAGCCGGACGCAGGATGTCGAACGGGCGAAACAGGGGATGCAGAGCGCCGCGTCCGTCACGGAGGACGCGAAGAAGAACCTGGCCCGGTACGAGAACCTCTTCCGGAAGGGAACCATCTCGGAGAAAGAGTTGGACGCCGTCCGTCTCCGGTATGACACGGCCCTCAGGGAATACGAGCGGGGCCGTGAGACTTACGATCTTGCACGCGAGGGAAGCCGGGCGGAGACGATCCGCACCGGCGAGGCGAGGGTCGCCGAAGGGCAGGCGGTGCTGACACAGGCGCGAAGCAATCTTCCGCGGGTGGACGCCGCGAAGAGGGAGGTCGAGGCGGCCCGCGCCGCCGTCGCCGCGACCCGCGCGGCCCTCGATCAGGCCGCGATCCAGATGGATTACGCTCAGTTAAAGGCGCCCGGTCCGGGGATCATCACGAGCCGCAACGTCGAGCCGGGCGAAGTGGTCACACCGGGGCGGGAAGTCCTGACCCTATCCAGTCTCGCGACGGTCGACCTCAAGATCTTCGTAGACGAAACCGAGATCGGCAAGGTGAAACCGGGACAGAAGGCGGAGGTCCGCATCGACACCTTCCCCGATAAGACCTTCGCGGGAACGGTCACGTTCATCTCCCCCGAGGGGGAATTCACGCCCAAGATCATCCAGACGAAGAAAGAACGTGTGAAACTGGTCTATCTCGTCAAGATTTCCATCCCCAACCCCCGTTTCGAGCTCAAGTCAGGGATGCCCGCCGATGCCTGGTTACGCTGACGGAAACGGGGACACCTTGCCGCAAGGTGTCCCCGTCCATGATGCCGCATCGTCTCCCCATCCTGGAGCGAAACGGGCGGAACCGCCGCTCACGCCGGACCGGATGAACGCTTCGGGAGCGCAGGGAGCCGGTGGCGTGCAGAAATTCCCTGCAAGCGGCCCCTTCCTCCGAGTCGAAGGGGTCTCCTGCCGTTTCGGCGCCGTAGAGGCGGTGCGCGACATCTCGCTGGCGGTCGAACGGGGGGCGATCTTCGGTCTTGTCGGCTCCGACGGGGCGGGGAAATCGACCCTCCTGCGGATGGCGGCAACGATGGTCAAGCCCGCCGCGGGCCGGATCACGATCGACGGCCTCGACGTCGTCGCCGACCGGGCGGTGGTCAAGGACCGGATCGGCTATATGCCCCAACGCTTCGGCCTCTATCAGGACCTGACGGTCGAGGAAAACATCGATTTTTTCATGAATATCTTCGGAATCCGCGGCACGGAGCGAAAGGCGCGGAAGGCCCTCTACCTCGGTTTCTCCAACCTTCTCCCTTTCACCGACCGGGCGGCGGGAAACCTCTCCGGCGGAATGAAACAGAAGCTGGGTCTGTCATGCGTCCTCGTCCACGAGCCGAAGCTCCTGATCCTCGACGAACCGACGAACGGCGTCGATCCTGTCTCCCGGCAGGAGTTCTGGGAGATCCTGAATCGAATGCGGGAAAACGGGATGACCATCCTCGTCTCCACGGCCTACCTTGACGAGGGCGAGCGGTGCGACCGGCTTGGCCTGATGCATCGCGGGGAACTGCTGACGACGGCCGCCCCCGCGGAGGTCCGCGCCGGTTTCCCGAACCTGGAGGAGGCGATCATCGAACGGATCCGGGAGGCGGACGGAGAGCTTGCGCAGGATGCCTTCAAAATGGAACGGGAAGGATCGGTATGATGACGCGGGCCGGAGAAAATAACACGGCTGAATCAAGAATATCGGGGACATCGGGGACATGTTCCGGAAGCCCGAAGGGATCGGAACGTGTCCCCGGAACGAGCCCGAAGGGATCGGAACGTGTCCCCGGAGCGAGCCCGAAGGGATCGGAACGTGTCCCCGGAACAATCGTCGTCCGGGAGCTCGAAAAGCGCTTCGGGGCCTTCACCGCCGTCGATAAGATCTCCTTCACGGTTCGGCCCGGCGAGATCTTCGGCTTTCTCGGGTCGAACGGCTCCGGAAAATCGACGACGATCCGGATGCTCTGCGGGATCCTCACCCCCACGTCGGGCGAGGCAAAGGTCGCAGGCTACGACATCGTCACGGAGGCGGAAGAGGTCAAGCACGCGATCGGCTACATGTCCCAGAAGTTCTCCCTCTACGAGGATCTGACCCCCGCGGAGAACCTCCGCTTCTACCTCGGAATATACAGCGTGCCGGAGAAGGAGTGGGCGGAGCGGAGCGCCTGGATCCTCGACATGACGCGCCTCGCGGAGGCCCGCGACCGCCTGACCCGGGAGCTCCCGCCGGGATTGCGCCAGCGCCTCGCCCTCGGCTGCGCGCTGCTCCACCGCCCGCGGATCCTCTTTCTCGACGAGCCGACCTCCGGCGTCGATCCGATCACCCGGCGCCATTTCTGGAATTTCATCGGCCGGATCGCCGGAGAGGGAATCACCGTTTTTGTCACGACGCACTATATGGATGAGGCGCGCCACTGCGGGCGGATCGTGATGATCAACGAAGGGAAAATTGTCGCCGCAGGAAGTCCGGAGGAGATCATCCGCGGAACCTGTCCGGGAAAACCCGATGCCGACCTCAACGACGCCTTCATCACGTTGATGAAGACCGGAAAATAGGGAAGGAAACGCGTGTGAATCCGAGAAATATCCGGGCGATCGCCCGCAAGGAGATCTACCACCTGCTCCGGGATTTCCGGAGCCTCTACCTGGCCTTCGCCATTCCGCTGCTCCTCATCCTGCTCTTCGGCTATGCGCTCAGCCTCGACGTGGAGCAGATCAAGACGATCGTTGTCGACCAGGACCGGACGGACCTGAGCCGCGATTTCATCCGCCGCCTCGGCGCCGGCTCCTATTTCCGGATCACCGCCCAACTGTCGGACACCAACGCCGTAACGGATGAGCTAGACCACGGCAGGGCGACGCTGGCCGTGATCATCCCCTCCGGCTGGACCGCCGATCTTAGGGCGGACCGGGAGACGACCGTCCAGATCCTCCTCGACGGCAGCGACCCCAATTTTGCCGGGATCTCCCGCGCCTATATCACCGGCTTCATCGAGAACTACAACCGGAAGCTCCTCGCCGATTTCCTCGACCGGCAGGGGATGGAGAAAATCCGGCCGCCCGTGGAGGGGCGGATCCGGGTCTGGTTCAACGAGGACCTGGAGAGCCGGAACTTCATCATCCCGGGGATCATCGCGATCATCATCATGATTGTCGGGGCGATGCTGACCTCGCTCGTCATCGCCCGGGAGTACGAAAACGGCACGATGGAGACGATCCGGTCGCTCCCGATCCGGGCGGGGGAATTCCTCGTGGGCAAGGCGATCCCCTACTTTCTGATCGCCCTCATCGACGTCCTCGTTGCCGTGCTGATGGGGCAGGTTCTCTTCGGCATCGTGATGAAGGCAAGCTTCTGGCTGATGCTCCTTGCCTCCTCACTCTATATTCTGGTCGCGCTGACGCTCGGGCTACTCATCTCGTCGGTGACGAAGTCCCAGATGATCGCAAACCAGGCGGCCGTCCTGCTCACCTACCTCCCGTCGCTGCTGCTGTCGAACTTCGTCTTCCCGGTGATCAACATGCCGAAGGCCCTCCAGCTTGTCACTTATATTGTCCCGGCCACCTACTACATCGACATCCTCTCCGGGATCTACCTCCGGAACCTCGGCCTCTCCCATCTCTGGCCCGACCTGCTGGTCCTGACGGGAATGTTTTCAATCCTCGCGGCCCTGAACGTTATCGTCCTGAAGAGGGAGGGGCTATGAGCTGGCTGCGCATCCGGGAAATGGTCCGCAAGGAATTCATCCAGCTCTTCCGCGACAAGCGGAGCCGTCCGATCCTGATCCTGACGCCGCTGATCCAGCTCCTCGTCTTCGGCTACGTGGTCAACTACGATATCAAAGACATCCGCGTCGCGCTGATCGACCAGGCGCAAACCCGGGAAAGCCGACTTCTCGCCGACGCCTTCACAGCGGGCGGGATCTTCCGGATCACCCACCGGCCGGCGGACGCCCGCGGCATGGAGGAGCTGTTTTTGAACGGGACGGCCGACATCGGGATCCGGATCCCCCCCGATTTCAGCAGCCGCATCCGCCGGGGGGAGACGGCCGACGTCCAGATCCTGGCCGACGGCGGAATGAGCAACATGGCCTCCATCCGGATCTCCTACGCCGTGATGGTCCTCGACCGGCTGAACACGGAGCTGGTCCGCGAACTCTATGGCCGCGACCTCAAATACGGAAAGATCGACGCCCGCATCCGGACCTGGTACAACCCGAACCTCGACAGCCAGAACTTCTTCGTCCCCGGGATCGTCGCCTTCGTCATTATGCTGATTTCGCTGCTTCTGACTTCGATCGCGATCATCAAGGAACGGGAAAACGGGACGATGGAGCAGCTCATCGTGACGCCGCTGAAACCGATCGAACTGATCATCGGCAAGACCATCCCCTATACAATCATCGCGATCGGCCAGATGGTCTTCGTCATGCTGCTCGCACTGAACTGGTTCGATGTCCCACTGGCGGGGAGCGTCCTCGACCTCTTCCTGGCGACCTGCCTGTTTCTGCTGAGCACCCTGGGCATCGGGCTCTTCATCTCGACGGTATCGAAGACCCAGCAGCAGGCGATGATGACCACCTTCTTCTTCATCCTCCCGTTCTTCATGCTCTCCGGCTTCGTCTTCCCGATCGCGAACATGCCCGAGGTCGTTCAGTGGTTGACATACCTGAACCCTTTGCGCTATTTTCTGGTCATCATCCGCGGCATCTTTCTGAAGGGAGTGGGGCTGCTGATCCTCTGGCCGCAGTACGTCGCGCTGGCCGTCCTCGGCATCATGGTCTTCACCGGGGCGGTCGGGCGTTTCCGGAAACGGCTGGATTGATAAGGAATTATGGGGACCCCTTGCGGCAAGGTGTCCCCATAATAACCGTTGCGTTACAGACCCTTAAGGACAAACCATGCTGAAAGTCATCACAGACGAGGCGGTGATCAAACGCTGCCAGAAGCACTTCGTGAGGAGTTTCAAACCTGTGAAGACCGATACGATCCCCGTGAAGCTTGGCCATCCAGGGGCAAGCGAAAAGGCGAAGGTCGCCTGGTCGGAGAGCCTCGGCATCTGGTCCTTCTCCCGAAAGATCGACGGAAGCCGCTACTGGAATGGCTTCGGAATCGGCCGACCAGAGGGGGGAGCCGCCATCGCAATCACCTGCGAGATCAATTTCCCCCTCTGCGGCGTCGACCGGCGGACGGGCGGCGCATTCGCTCAGGACCGCGCCGGTCGTATCTTCGTCGTCCACAGGGGAAAGTTAGGCGGCGGGAGAAAGGGGATCGGAAAATCGCTCTTCGAAAACCACTACCGGGGAGCTTGGGAGGTGATGGATGACGGAGGCGAGGAGACGCCGATCGCCGTCATCGGGATTCTCCAATCCCCACGCTTTGCGAGACAGATCGCCGAGTTCGTCCGGAAGATCGCCCGAATCAAGGAGACGGCCGCCGCCCGTTCTTCGCAGGCGGAGCTGACCTTCGGCGAACTCCGCCTCCGCGAAGAGCTGATCGGCGCCCGCTACCGCGAACAGGAGAGGGAGACCGGGGCCGAATGCGACCACGGCCTGGTCATCCGGGATCTCTCCGAGGCGCTGAAAGGACATGGCCTCCGGACCGGAAACGACGGCTGCCGAGACCTGGTGGCCATCAACCGGGAGGGGCGAATCCGGGCGGTCTTTCAGGTTTTGACGGAGATCTCCCAGGCCGGGATTCACGCCGGCGCGACGCAGCTCTTGCTGAACGGGCTCAGCCTGCCCGGGGACCCGCTGCTCCTGCTCGCCCTTCCCCACACTCCGGAAGAGGCCCTCCGGGAAAAGCTGAAGCGGCTGCACATCGACCTGCTGGTCTACAACTGGCAGGAAGACCGGGCGGTCTTCCCCGGGCTCGCCCCTCTCCTTCCCGCGATCGCATCATGATCCGCCGGCAGATTAGGAAGGTGAATAGTGATGTTTTTTCTATTCGCCTTTCACCTTTCACAGTGGTGAAGATGAGTAGGGGCGGGTTTGAAACCCGCCTTACGCGGAAAACAGGAGAACAACGATGAACTCTCTGAACAATATCAAGCACCTAATCCTCGACATGGACGGGGTGCTCTACCGGGGAAGCGAACCGATCCCCCGCCTGCGGGAGTTCTTTGCCTTCCTGCGCGAACGCTCCATCCCCTTCATGCTGGTCACCAACAACGCGACCCGCACGCCGGGTGAGCGTTCGAAACAGCTTGCCGGGATGGGCGCCGAGGTCTTGCCCTCCGAGATCCTCGTCTCCGGCCAGGCGGCGGCCCGCTACCTGCGCCGCGACTACCCGGAGGGAACGCGGGTGCACGTCTTTGGAATGGCCGCCCTCAGGCAAGCCCTGGAGGAGGAGGGATTCGTCCTCGCCGATGACGACGTGGAGGTCGTCGTCGCCAGCGTGGATAGCGAGGTCAGCTTCGAGAAGATCAAAAGGGCCGTCCGTCTCCTCAGGGGCGGCGCCCGCTTCATCGCAACGAACCTCGACCCCAACATTCCGTCGGAAGAGGGTTTTTTGCCGGGAACCGGCGCGATGGTCGCGATGCTGGCGGCCGCCTCTGAAACCCAACCGACCGGGATCGGGAAGCCGGAACCGATCATGTACGAACTGGCCATGGCCCAGATGCGGGCCAGACCCGAAACGACCGCCGCCGTCGGCGACCGCGTAGCGACCGACATCGTCGGCGGCAAGCGGGCGGGAATCACAACGATCTGCGTCCTGACGGGGGCCTCCGGCCGCACCGAGGCCGAAGCCGCCGGCGCCGATTTCATCTTCGACGACATCGGTCATCTCCTCGACGCCTGGCGGGCGGCACTGGCGGAGGGCAATCCCGCTTAGTGTCACCCTACGGCTGCGTTCTACACCAAGGCGGGCGACTCAAATATCAAATTGAAATGCGCAATTTTTGGAGGGTGATTTTTCAGGTGATCAAGGATGTTTGTAACTTCCTGTACTACACAAATCGTCCACCTCGATGAAAATGCTTGACTTTAACTCGTAATCATTGATGTTGTATTTCCGGTAATCCTGATATTGATGAGCCGTTTTGAAGGGGCTTGCGGAATTGTGATGCATGGTCTGGCGTTTCTTTGCCACGAAGCTGGAAACGGCGAATAACAATGGCAAGCGTTGCCCTAAATATGCGTGTATTGTATTTCTACCCGACCTCAACTCCACGGGGGTGATCCAGTGTCAGGCTACGTTACCGAACGGAACAAGTTGATCCCAGCCGCCGAGAAACACGCGAATAAGCAGGTGGGGGAGACGAACAAGCCGGGACATCTCCAGGAAGATTATAGGGCGGAATGGAACTTTTGCTTTCATCAGAAAATGAATCGGCTCTGGGAGGGGCGAAATACTCCGCTGTCGATCTCCATCTCCAAACACACGCTGATGACTTCTACAGCGACCCCGATTACTCCTGGGATGAATACATCCAATCATAGCGCCTCATCAAAAAAGGCGTGCAGGAGAGGTCTGTCTGAATTGTGCTCAAAAATGCCTTCTTGACGGCTGACTCGACCAAAAGGTGAGCTGATTTCTCAAAAGAGCGGCCGCTGCTCCACCTCCCTTTCCCAACCGCATCGCCAGCCCCTGCTTTTCGATGCAAAATATCCCTTATGCCAAATATCCCTTGACAAGCAATAACAGCCCCCCTATACTTTTACCCGTCAAAAGCAATATGTTATCAATTTTCCTATTTTTAATCGAAGAGGCGGTTAAGCTAATTCGTTACTAAAAGGGGGTTTAAAAATGAATAAAATTCTAGAGAAAATTAAGAATTTCTTCAGTTGTAAATGTGAAAAGAAAGAAGAACCCAAACCGCAACAGGAAGAACCTAAGGCGCAGGAGAAGCCTAAAGAGCAAAAATGACGATCTCGTAAAAAGTCGTCACCCCGGCGAAAGCCGGGGTCCAGTGCTTTTGTAACCATATGATATTTCTGGATACCGGCTTTCGCCGGTATGACGTCGGTGGTGGATTTTCGACTTTTTACGAGGGCATCAAAAATAGATTGGGTAAAAAATAAGGTTCATCCGGTTGATGCGTACTTCCTGTAATACACAACCAACCTGAATCAGAGGGAATTGCTCATTTCTCTTGGCAATAATCACATCTATTGAGACGCCAATTACTCCCGGAACGGATACATCCAGGCATAACGCATCTTGAAAAAGAGGCGTGTAGGAGAGGCCTATCTGAAATCTGCCAAAAGAGTGCTTCGTAACAACAGATGAAACAGTTCAAAAACCGGGTTGGCCAACTGGAAGATTGGCCAACCCGATACACACCTACCATCATCACCGATACCGCATCCCATATTTTCTGGCCAAAACCCTCTTGGCACACGAGATCGTTCCTCGGATTCGCCCACCGTGAATAAGCAATGCCTTATCAATAATCTCCCTGAGGCATTGCCGGCATCGCCGATTTCGCTTCGGGCTTGTCCGTAATCATACACTGGGTCGTCAGCATGAGGGACGCGACAGAGGCCGCGTTCTGCAGGGCAAAACGGGTGACCTTGGTCGGATCGATGACGCCGGCGGTGATCATGTCTTCATACGAATCAGTCCGGGCGTTGAATCCGTATGCGCCCTTCTTCGCCTTGACCTTCTCCACAACGATGCTGCCTTCCATACCGGCATTATTGGCGATCATCTTGAGAGGCTCCTCAAGGGCCTTTTTCACGATCCGGACGCCGACCTGCTCGTCTCCTTCCAAATCCATTTTATCCAGGGCGGGAAGGGTGCGGAGATAAGCGACTCCTCCACCAGGGACTATCCCTTCTTCAACGGCCGCACGGGTTGCGTGGAGGGCATCCTCGACACGGGCCTTCTTCTCTTTCATCTCCGTCTCGGTTGCGGCGCCGACCTTGATCACCGCCACACCGCCAACCAGTTTAGCCAGCCTTTCCTGGAGTTTCTCGCGGTCGTAATCGGAGGTTGTCTCCTCGACCTGGGCGCGAAGCTGCTTTACGCGACCTTCGATGGAGGCGCGAGAGCCGGCCCCTTTGATGATCGTTGTATTGTCCTTGTCGATCGTGATCCGCTTGGCGCGGCCGAGGTCTTCAATCTTCGTGTTCTCCAGCTTGTATCCTATCTCCTCGGAGATCATCTTGCCGCCCGTCAGGGTGGCGATATCTTCGAGCATGGCCTTTCTTCTGTCGCCGAAGCCCGGGGCCTTGACGGCAGCCACATGAAGAGTCCCGCGGATCTTGTTGACCACGAGGGTGGCCAGCGCCTCTCCTTCGATATCCTCGGAGATGATGAGGAGAGGTTTACCCATCTTGGCTATCTGCTCCAGAATAGGAAGGAGGTCCTTCATACTGCTGATCTTCTTTTCATTGATGAGGATCAAGCAGTCTTCGAGCTCGACTTCCATCTTCTCCGCGTTCGTCACGAAATAGGGGGACAGGTAGCCGCGGTCGAACTGCATCCCTTCGACGATTTCTAACTCGGTTTCCAGCCCTTTGGCCTCTTCCACGGTGATGACGCCTTCCTTGCCGACCTTTTCCATCGCCGCTGCGATGATCGCGCCGATCGCCTCGTCATTGTTCGCGGAAATGGTGCCCACCTGGGCGATCTCCTTGGCGTCCTTGGTCGGTTTACTCATCTTCTTGAGTTCTTTGACGACCACGTCGACGGCCTTGTCGATTCCCCGCTTCACATCCATTGGATTGCTCCCAGCGGCCACGCTCTTTGCGCCTTCCCGGAAGATAGCCTGGGCCAGGATGGTGGCGGTGGTGGTTCCGTCGCCGGCCACATCGCTGGTTTTGCTGGCCACTTCTTTCACCATCTGGGCACCCATGTTCTCGAATTTGTCTTCCAGCTCAATCTCCTTGGCGACGGTCACGCCGTCCTTGGTGACAGTAGGTGCGCCGTAGCTCCGGGCTAAGATCACATTCCTTCCTTTGGGACCGAGGGTGATCTTTACCGCGTCGGCCAGGGTGTTGACACCCTTGAGAATCGATTTTCTCGCGTCCTCATCGTACTTAAGTAACTTTGCTCCCATGTACGTATCCTTTCTTATATGATCAATTGATTATTTCTCTAAGATGCCGAGGATGTCATCCTCACGCATGATCAGAAGCTCGTCGCCGTCGATCTTCACTTCGGTCCCCGAATACTTGCCGAAAAGGATACGATCACCCGCCTTGACATCCGGCTTGATCAGCTTGCCGTCATCAGCCGTTTTCCCCTTCCCTACGGAGATGACCAGCCCTTCCATGGGCTTCTCCTTGGCCGTATCGGGAATGATGATCCCCCCCTTGGTCTTCCCTTCTTCCTCGATCCGTTTCACGATGACTCTGTCCTGCAATGGTCTGATTTTCATTCTTTAGCCTCTCATTTCGTCATTATAATATATCTGCAAATCACCTTATTGCTCCACATACCTAAGTTATCATAAGCATTAATTTTATCATGTCAAGGCCTGCCGCACAATGTCAAAATTCAATTGACACACAAGATCATTCTTCATATACACTTATCGTGAAAAGCAATACCTTATCAAGTTGACCACACTGGGCCAGGAATAGGGATTCCTGACCTATGACCACGTTAATGACCTGTTGCCTTCAGAGGTCATTTCCTCCGATCAGATCGATGACATAACATGCTTTTCGGGGAGAAGAATATCGATATCATCTATACGGACGAGGGGGAGAAACTGGTCGTCAAAAAGGCGGCTGGTAAGTGGGGCAACTCTAGCAGCGAGAATCTCCTCGGTCTGCCGCCCGTGGTCGGTAAAACCGGCGACCCGGTGAAGATGTATCTGCGGGAGATGGGGCTCGTATCCATGCTCAGTCGGGAGGGCGAGGTTGAGATCGCCAAAGTGATCGAAGAGGGCGCCCAGGAG
>Ga0208566_1001640_pt1 | contig 12770 bp, 13 predicted proteins | sample PL_2010_150m_FD_184159 | JGI IMG/M metagenome (GOLD analysis project Ga0208566, IMG submission 184159) | Freshwater microbial communities from Powell Lake, British Columbia, Canada to study Microbial Dark Matter (Phase II) - PL_2010_150m... | ecosystem: Environmental > Aquatic > Freshwater >...
ACCTGGGGATTGTATCCGCGATGGCTTCCAGCTTCCTGAACCGCCCGATTGCGACCGGGACCGTCGTCTTCGGAGAGGTCGGTCTGACGGGCGAGATCCGGGGGATCTCCCAGACGGAGATCCGGGTCAAGGAGGCGGCCAGGATGGGCTTCACGCGCTGCATTTTGCCGCGAACGCAGTACAGCGAAAGCCGGCAGGTAAAAAACATCGAACTGATCCCGATCCGTTCCCTGAAGGAACTGACGGAGCATCTCTTCTGACGGCTGCTTTATCAACAATAATTTATCCGGCTCGCCTTGACAGGCGAAAATAGATGCTTATGATAGCCGGGACGAACGAGGCCATACGATGATTGGTAAATATAATTAAATGAAGAAGGGAGAAGTTGAAACATGAAAATCAGGCCATTGCAGGACAGAGTGATCGTAAAGCGGGTTGAAGAGGAGGGGAAAACCAAGGGGGGGATCATCATTCCCGACACGGCCAAAGAGAAGCCGATGGAAGGGCTGGTCATCTCCGTAGGGAAAGGCAAAACGGCCGATGACGGCAAGCTGATCAAACCGGATGTCAAGGCGGGTGATCGGATCCTTTTCGGCAAGTATTCTGGGACCGAGGTGAAGATCGACGGCGTTGAGCTTCTGATCATGCGTGAGGACGACATCCTTGGCATCTTAGAGAAATAATAAATTGATCATATAGAAGGAGGATACAGTAAATGGGAGCTAAGATACTTAAGTACGATGAAGAGGCGAGAAAAGCGATTCTCAAGGGTGTCAATACCCTGGCCGACGCGGTAAAGATCACCCTCGGTCCCAAGGGAAGGAATGTGATTCTAGACCGGAGCTACGGCGCACCTACTGTCACCAAGGACGGCGTGACCGTCGCCAAGGAGATCGAGCTGGAAGACAAGTTTGAAAACATGGGCGCCCAGATGGTGAAAGAAGTGGCCAGCAAGACGAGCGACGTCGCCGGCGACGGAACCACCACTGCCACCATCCTGGCCCAGGCAATTTTCCGCGAAGGCGCGAAGAGTGTGGCCGCCGGGAGCAATCCGATGGACGTCAAGCGCGGGATCGACAAGGCCGTCGAAGTGGTCGTCAAGGAGCTCAAAAAGCTGAGCAAGCCGACCAAGGATGCCAAGGAGATCGCCCAGGTCGGCACCATATCCGCCAACAATGACGAGGCCATCGGCGCGATCATCGCCGAGGCGATGGAAAAGGTCGGCAAGGAAGGCGTCATCACCGTGGAAGAGGCCAAAGGGCTGGAGACCGAACTGGAGATCGTCGAAGGGATGCAGTTTGACCGCGGCTACCTTTCCCCGTATTTCGTGACCAATGCCGAAAAGATGGAGGTCGAACTCGAAGACTGTCTTATCCTCATCAATGAGAAGAAGATCAGCAACATGAAGGACCTGCTTCCGATTCTGGAACAGATCGCAAAGATGGGCCGTCCGCTTTTGATCATCTCCGAGGATATCGAAGGAGAGGCGTTGGCTACCCTCGTGGTCAACAAGATCCGCGGCACCCTCCATGTGGCCGCCGTCAAGGCGCCCGGATTCGGTGACCGTCGCAAGGCCATGCTCGAAGATATCGCCATCCTCACGGGCGGCAAGATGATCTCAGAAGAGATGGGTTACAAGCTGGAGAACGCAAAGATTGAAGACCTCGGCCGCGCCAAGCGGATCACCATCGACAAGGACAACACGACGATTATCGACGGGGCCGGCGACCGCGCCTCCCTCCAGGGCCGGGTCAAGCAGATCCGCGCCCAGGTCGAAGAGACCACCTCCGATTACGACCGCGAGAAGCTTCAGGAGAGGTTGGCGAAGCTGGTCGGCGGCGTGGCGGTGATCAAGGTCGGCGCCGCAACCGAGACGGAGATGAAGGAAAAGAAGGCCCGCGTAGAGGATGCCCTCAACGCGACCCGCGCAGCCGTGGAAGAGGGGATTGTCCCCGGCGGCGGCGTGGCTTACCTTAGGACGCTTCCCGCGCTGGACAGGATGAAGCTGGAAGGCGACGAGGCCGTCGGCGTCCGGATCGTGAAGAAGGCCCTTGAAGAGCCGCTCCGAATGATTGCGAACAATGCCGGCATGGAAGGCAGTATTGTCGTGGAGAAAGTCAAGGATAAGAAGGGCGCCTACGGATTCAACGCCCGGACCGACAAGTACGAAGACATGATCGCAGCCGGTGTCATCGATCCGACCAAGGTTACCCGATTCGCGCTGCAGAATGCGGCGAGTGTCGCGTCCCTCATGCTGACCACCCAGTGCATGGTTGCCGACAAGCCGAAGGATGAATCGGCGATGCCGGGCATGCCTCCGGGCGGCGGCGGCGGCGGATACCCCGGCATGGGGATGTAATTCCCAGCCATGGTTGATTGAAAAAGGCCCCTGTCCTCAAGGCAGGGGCCTTTTTATTCGTGGTTCTCGATATGTTGAAATGGATAACAGGGCGATGGCCGACGGTACTTTGCCTTTGCCTAACGCCCCTTGTCCTTGGGGCCCAGGGGCAAGGTATTTCGCAGCGGATCCCGGGCAGGGCGGACTTGCATCATTATCGGGTCGTCCGTGCCTATCCCCATGACCGTGAGGCCTTTACCCAGGGGCTGGTTTATGACGGCGGTTTCTTTTATGAGGGCACGGGGCTTCATGGTCGCTCCACCTTGCGCAAGGTCGACCCGGCGTCGGGCCGCGTCCTCAAGGAAATCGGACTGTCGCCGTCCCATTTTGGAGAAGGGGTTACCGTTTTAGGCGACCGGATTTTCCAGATTACGTGGCAGTCCAGGGTTGGCTTCGTTTACGACAAGACCTCTTTTGGTCTATTGCGAAAATTCTCCTACGCCCATGAAGGGTGGGGCATAACCCATGACGGGAAACGGCTGATCATGAGCGATGGGACGTCTGTCCTGCATCTGCTGGATCCGAAGGATCTTCATGAAACGGGGACCCTGCGCGTCCGCGATGATCGTGGTCCTGTGGAGGGGCTCAATGAGCTGGAATATGTCCGGGGGGCCATTTACGCAAATGTCTGGCCGACGGATGATATCGCCGTAATTGATTCCCGGACGGGACGGGTCACGGCCTGGATCGATTTGCGGGGATTGTTAGCGAAAGAGGATTTGCAAGGGGTAGATGTGCTGAACGGCATCGCCTACGACGCCGAGGGCGACCGTTTGTTCGTTACGGGGAAATTCTGGCCGAAAATATTTGAAATCAAATTGATCACACAACCGGTGAGACGGGATTGAAGGTTGATGAACTCGTAAAAAGTCGAAAATCCATCACCGATGTCATACCGGCGAAAGCCGGTATCCAGAAATATCATATGGTTACAAAAACACTGGACCCCGGCTTTCGCCGGGGTGACGACTTTTTACGAGATCGTCAAGGTTGGCGGCTACGTAAAAAGTCCGGATGCTGCGTTGCGCTTCATCCCTCGTCAATGCGGCGTACACCGAGGTACGCCTCATTCCTCAGGATTCGCGCGCCTTGCCGGAGCCTGCCCCGGCGAAGGCCGGGGGCCTTTTTACGAAGCCGTCCCACTCACGACTTTTAAGACTTTTTACGGGGTTGCCAAGGTTGGATGTCCGCAGAAATGGCTTGACTTTTCCCCTTTCCCCGGCGTAGAACTGCACGCAGATGCCGGAGGATGCAAGGCGGACGTCCAGGGTGTGACCGGCAGTATCCGCGCATAGACAGGATGAAGCGTAAGGTGAACCGCCGGACTCTTCAGAGTCTGGGCGGTTTTTTCTTTGTAAGACCTTCATGCGCCGGCCGGATGCCGTGGCATGAACAGGCCCCGGAACCATTTCTGCCCCTCGCCAGGTCAGGATGGGGGGGTATTCCGAAACGAATCAGGAGGCGAACCATGAACAAAAATCTGTATGTAGGGAACCTGTCCCAAAAAGTCACTGAGGAAGACCTGAAGAACAACTTTTCCGAGGCCGGGGTGGTTGCAACCGTGTCCGTCATCAAGGACAAGTTCTCCGGGGTTTCTCGAGGCTTCGGCTTCGTAGAGATGGAGACGGAGGAAGGCGCCCAGGAGGCGATCAAGAAATTCAACGGCGGCGATCTCGACGGGAAAACGATTACCGTGAATGAGGCTCGGCCGAAGACGGAATCCGACGGCCCCCGACGGGATTCGAACCGGGGCGGCGGTGGCTTCCGGGGCGGGCGTAGCGGAAGCGGCGGTGGCGGCGGCCGCGGCAGGTACTAATACCCGCTTCTGTTTAGGGCTTACCCCCCCCCGCAGATAAGCAGCGTGGCAGAATGATGCCGGTTGACACTGGGTTTCGGCCCGGTTTCAACCGGTTTTTTTGTCGGATGGACTTTGGCGCAGACCGGTCTGCGCTAACCATAACCCAGCTCATCCAGACGCTCCTCGCTGATCCCGAGGAAGTGGGCGATCTCGTGGACGACGGTGATTTCGATCTCCCGCTCCAACTCGGCCAGGCTCTCGCACATCTCCTCCAGGGGCTCCTGGAAGATGAAGATCGTGTCCGGATGGAGAGGGGGCGGGGCGAAGAAAGAGTGCTCCTGGAGAGATGCTCCCTCGTAAAGCCCCAGGAGCGGTTCGTCCGGGGGATAGCCCATCTCCTCCAGCATCTCCTGCGTGGGGCGTTTCTGCACGGTTAAGACGACGTTCTCCATCCGCTCCCGGATCTCCGCCGGGATACGGTTGTACGCCCGCCGTACCGCCCTGTCGAACTCTTTTGGATTCAGTTTCATGACCCTTATTTCACCGTATAGCCGCGGCCGTCGAGGCAGGCGCCCATTGCCCTTTGATAGTCCGCGCGCTTCTCGACCTTCTGAGCGTCAGGCGCGCCGCCGGGGGGCTGCGTCGGGTCGAAGCCCGTCTGACTTACCGCCCAGCGGTGGCAGGCATAACGATCATCCGCCTGCTGCTGCTCGCTCTGGCCCATGCGGGGATAGATGAACATCTGCTCCGCCGGCGGCGGCGTCTGGCTGACTTCCCCCTTCGGCGGCTCGACGACGACGTAACCGTCCCCCCGGTGTGCGTAATAGACCTCGTTGGCATAGTAGTAAGGTATGCCGCTCAGCCAGATCGTCGCGAAGTAAGGGGGAAGGAAAGGAACGAAAAGACCGATCGGAGGCACGATGACGGCGAAGCGCGGCCCCTGCGGCCGGTACCAGGCGCCTCCGGAGAAGTAGTATCGTGAGCCGCCGTGAACCACCACCCGGCGGTCGCGCGGCAGTTCCCTGATCACTTGACCGTGGGCCGGGTAGGAACGGTCATGGTGGTAACGGGAATCCTGGAATTCGCGAAATTCGCGTTGGCGGGGCCTGCGATCATCCGCCTGCGCCGTCCGCGACCACCCGAACAAGATGATTCCCGACAACAGGGCCAGCATCAGCCCGAGTGCAAAGTACCCGTTTGTTTTGAAAAGATTGGTCATGGCTCCTGCCTCCGTAAAATCAGAAAAAATCGGATATCTCCTTCTTGATAACGGTTCCCGGGATATCTCACCGCACGCTGTAGCCGCGTCCTTCCATGCAGGCGGACATCGCCCGCCGGAAACCGGACGCCTTCTCCGCAAGCCGGTCGTCTCGCACCCGGTCCCGCGAAGCATAGGCCTCCTCCTGCTGCCGGGCGGATTCCATCCTTGCCGAATCCGATGCGGCGCCGGCGATGGCCCCACTGGATGCGCCGATCAGGGCGCCCCCTGCGGCATGTCTCGGTCCGCCGATCAGCGCGCCCAGAACAGCGCCGGCTATCACCAGCGCGGCGGTGTCATGCCCCGGCGGCGGCATCGGCACCACCCGGACGCGCTGATCCGTCGGAATCGCTGATTGGCCGGGATCAAAACCGGTCTGTTTCACGGCCCAGTTGTAGCAGTCGTAGTGGTCGCGGGATTGCTGCTCGGCGGTCTGACCCGCTTTCGGGTAAAAATAGAGCTGCGTCAGCGGAACCTTGGAGTTGTCGTAGGTTGCTTCGGGCGCCGATCGGGAAACTGTGCGATAAGGTCCGGGATAACATGCCGACAGCAGAAGGAGGGGCAGAAAAAGTAAAAGCCAAACGCAGGTTCCGGACGCCCGTCGCTTCGGCAACCCATGGTCGATTGTCATCTCCTTACGGTTTGAAATCATCATGATTGTTCTCCTTCGTTGTGGAATGCCGCTGAAACCATCGGTGCAGAGAGCATGGCGGCTGCCGTTACAACAAGTCACCGTTCATGACCTTGCGACCTGTTTCATGCTAACAATGCAGCAAGGATCGTGCCGATTTTCTCTCGTTACAGTATAAAATATTGATATAATACTTACATTCTCTATTTGTGAAAGATAGGGGAAATCCTCGCGGGGATAATGTGGGAAAAAAGTATTCGCTTATGCTACCCACCTGGGAACAAAATATCCACCTGTCGTTTGCCGTCGGTTGCTTGGAGGCCGCCATGGATGTTTCTTTCATCACGATCTCTTTTCCACATCCCTATTTTTTCTGTTTCGCTTCCTCTTCGGCCCGCAGAACCTTCCGCAGGATTTTACCGATAGCGGACTTTGGCAGGGAATCGCGGAATTCGACCTGCCGGGGCACCTTGTAGGCGGCCAGTTTTTCCCGGCAGAAGTGGATGATCTCCTCTTCGGTGGCTTTTTCTCCCGGCTTCAGAACCACATACGCCTTGATGGTCTCCCCCCGGTATGAATCGGCAATACCGACCGCAACCGCTTCCATGAGCTTGGGGTGCCGGAAGAGGACCTCGTCGATTTCCCGCGGGTAGATGTTGAACCCGCCGGCAATCACCATGTCCTTCTTGCGGTCCACGATAAAGAGGTAGCCGTCCTCGTCCCGGACGGCGATGTCCCCCGTGTAAAGCCAGCCGTCGCGGATCTGTCCCGCCGTCTCCTGCGGGTTGTTCCAGTAACCCTGCATGATGAGGGGACCTTTCATGATGATTTCACCCGGCTCTCCCTGCGGAATGTCCTCTGTCCCTTCCTGGATGTCCACCAACCGCAGATCGTTGTCCGGGAACGGGATTCCGATGCTCCCGACTTTCTTCAGCCCCAGGATGGGGTTGGATGTCCCCAGGGAGGTGGATTCGGAAAGCCCGTACCCCTCGCTGAAGAAGATGCCCATATCCCTGATCTGCTCGATGAGCTCCACGGGTATGGGGCCTCCCCCTGAATTCAGCAGTTTCAACTTTTTAGCGAGATCCAATTCCGCGGCTTTGGGGTGGTTGATGAGCGCGTTGATCAAGGTGGGAACCGTGGGGAAAAAAGTAATCTCCTTGAAGTTGGCCAACAGACCGATCATTTCGTCAATATTGAAGCGCGGAACCTGGATCTGCGTAGCGCAATTGAACATGGCCCAGTTCATCACCACAATGTTTCCGTAGACATGGAAGTATGGCAGGATCGCCATGACATTGCGTCTTTCCGGAGGGGTCAGGTTGATGTTGCCCTGCCCCCACAAGGAGCATTGGAAGGTGGCCGCGATGACGTTGGCATGCGTGAGAACGGCCCCTTTGGGGATGCCCGTTGTGCCGCCGGTGAACTGAATCATCGCCGGATCTTCCGGATTTATCTGAACCCGGGAGCGTTTCAGGTTCGAGCAACCTTCGAGCAGGGTTGTAAAATGGTGCCACCCTTCTTCCAGTTCCAGGCTTTTGGCCGTGCTCACGCCAAATCCTTTGATGTAATCCGTGACCCCGGTCACAACCACCCTTGGGATTGGAATCTCTTTGCAGAGGGCGCGGACGGCCGGAAGCACCATGTCGAAGGTGATCAACGTCGTCATGCCCGTGGTCTCCGCCATCAGCTTGAGCTCTTCCATCGTGTACATGGGGTTGAGGTTGACGACGATTGCCCCGAGCGACAACACCGCATAGTAGGCGATCGGGTATTGGGGACAATTCGGCAGATGAATCCCCACCCGTTCCCCTTTCTGAATTCCCAGGGGGGCCAGTGCATTCGCGAAGCGCAGGACCTGCAGGCGCAGCTCCCAGAACGTCATTTCGGTGCCGAAAAAGTTCAGGGCCGCCTTGTCCGGGTAAGCATTGGCGGGGATCCCGATCAGTTCATGGACCGCCACACGCGGATAACGGATGGTCGTGGGTGTGTCGTGGTCATAGTGACGATGCCAGGGTTTTGCGTCCATTTTTTCCTCCTTGATCCATTTGTTTAACAAATACAGGGTATGATAACGATCCGCGTACTGCTTTATGCTCAAAACCTCTTCACCGGATCTTCCTCCTTTTTTAATGCATCCTCGCTCCCCCATCCACGTTGATCGCCTGGCCGCTTATATTCTTCGCCTCCTCGGAGGCCAGGAAGGCCACCAGGGCGGCGATATCTTCGGCGGTCTGAGGACGGCGCAGCGGGGTGACGGATTTCACGCGGGCATCAAAGATTTCCCGCGGGTTTTTGTTTGCCAGGGCAGGGACATTCTGCTGGAACCAGACAGCCATTTTCTCCCACATCGGGGTCCAGATATATCCCGGACAAACGGCATTGACCGTAATTTGGTAACGCCCCAGTTCCTTGGCCATGGCCTGAGTCAGACCGATGACTCCGAATTTGGAAGCGCAGTATCCGCCGATGAATTCCTCCCCCTCTTTTCCCCCGATGGAGGCTATGTTGATCATTCGGCCCCGCTTGCGGGAGATCATTTCTTTGGCCGCGGCACGGGAGCATAAGAAGGTTCCCTTCAGATTTACGCTCATCGATTTTTCCCAATCTTCCAGGGAATGGTCGATCATCAGACCCACGGTTCCCATACCGGCATTGTTGACCAGGATATCGATGGGACCAAAATTCCCCCGGCTCACCTCGAACATCCGATCCACATCCTTTTCGTCGGAGACATCGGTTTGCAAAGCCAGCCCGCGCCTTCCTTCGCTTACGATTTCCTGAATCAAACCTTGTGCGGCCTTTCCGTCGAGATCAGCCGCCACCACAGTTGCCCCCTCCACGGAAAGGCGCATGGCAATGGCCCGACCGATCCCGCCGGCGGCGCCGGTGATGATGGCGATTTGTCCATCAAGATTATACATGGCGGTTCATCTTCTCCTTTCTTCCGTTTGTCCGGATGGTTTCCATGCAACACCACCAATCTCAACCATTATGGTTTGTAATGTTGCATAGTTCTCAAAATCAGTCAACCCATGACTTCTTATCAATATATGCACTTTTCCCTGGCGGGAGTGGGCGTCTCGAAGGGTGAGAAATCAACGCCGCGCACACATGATCAGAAATGGCCTTTATATTTCTATAATTTTCTCAATTCCCTTTTCAATATCTTGCCGACCAGACTTTTGGGGAAGGATTTCAAAAAGACCACTTCCTTCGGCAACAGAAAATTCGTAAGTTTCGTTCGGCAATATTCAATGATTTCTTCAGCCGTGGCCGTTTCCCCTGGATTCAATACGAGAAAAGCCTTGATATTCTCGCCATAAACGTCGTCTTTCATTCCGATGACGGCTGCTTCCGATACCTTGGGGTGCATGAACAGAACTTCTTCGATCGTCTTGGGAGAAATGTTTTCCCCGCCTTTGATGATTAAATCTTTTTTCCGGTCCGTAATCCAGAAATAACCGTCATCATCGACATAGCCCACGTCGCCGGTATGGAGCCAACCATCTACGAGAATCTCCGCTGTTTCCTCAGGTTTATTCCAGTATCCCTTCATGAGTTGGGGGCCGCGGATGACGATTTCTCCCCGTTGTCCCGGGGCGAGGGCGTTCCCATGATCATCCACGATCCGCATCCCTGTTCCCTTCATCGGCAGGCCAATCGAACCGACCTTTTTTACCCCATCGAGAGGGTTGACGGAGTTGTTTGCCCCGGCCTCCGTCAATCCCCAGCCTTCGATGATCTCAAAACCAAAGACCTCCTTGAATTTATTCGATGTCTCCAGAGCAAGGGGCGCCGAGCCCGATATCCAGTATTTCATCGAACTCAGGTTGTATTTTTGGGGTTCCGGATAGAGAAGCATATAAACATACATGGTAGGGACGCCGGCCATAATGTTGGCCTGGTATTTTTCGATGGATGAAAATATCACGTCCATGTCGAAGGAATTGAGAAGAACGGTTCTTCCCGTTCGGAACAGGCCGTTGTTCATCGTTGCGATGCCGAAGGAATGGCACAGGGGAAGAACGGAGATGGAGGTCATGCCATCCGGTAAGGGAACGGTTTCATACTGCATTTTGGCATTGGCATACAGGGAGTGGTGGGTGTGGATGACACCCTTGGGTCTGCCGGTCGTTCCCGCGGTATAAATAAGCGCCGCGATTTCATCGTCTTGCGTTTCTATAATATTGTGCTCTTCCTGGCTGTTTTCAACAAGTTGACGATAAGATAGGGTTCCTTCCGGGACATCGTCGTCTATGAGAATCACGGTTTTGACCTCGGGGGCCTTTACCCGGCCTGCACGGATTTTCGGCAGAAACGCCTGGCTGCTGATGACCACTTTGGCGCCCGAGTCCTGATAGATATAAGCGGTTTCCTCTTCACCAATAAGGTAGTTGATGGGTACAATGACGGCGCCTATCCGCCAGACAGCCGAAAAACTCTGGAGCACCTCAGGACAGTTGGGCATCTGGAGGATGACCCTGTCCCCCCGCTTCACACCAAGGTCTTTTAGAGCGGTCGCAAACTTTTTGGACGCCCGCAGCATCTCGACATTGGTGATTTCACGACCCTCAAAAATCAGGATCACCTGTTCACCCCGCTCCATCACCCTGTTTTCACCAAGGTTGGCAATATTCATGATCGCCTTCTCCATCATCGGACTTACACTTTAATGTTCCCCTCTCTCATGGTCTTTGAGGCCTTGAAGATGTCGAGGGGAAACTTATTATAGATCTCTTCCAGTTTCGCCAGGAGTACATTGTAGCCGATCCCCTGCGCCAGGATGAAGGGTCCGAAGGGGGAGCCGCCGCCGTTGGCCATGGCAAGGTCGATCTCCCTGGGATCGTCTGCGACGCCCTCCTCCAGGAGCTTGGTCGCCTCATTGACCTGCAGGGCGATCAGGTGATTGATGTCGTATTCCTTGGATGCCTTTGAAAGGTCAATTGTGGGTCTTCCCTGGGACCAGTCATAGAAACCTTTGCCGGTCTTCTTGCCCAGGTTTCCTGACTTCACGTAGGATGCCAATGCGTCTGATGGCTTGTAATCCGGGGAGAGGACCTGGGTGAAGTATTCAAGGCCATGGAAGGCGATATCGATACCCACATAGTCCAGCAATTCGAAGGGGGCCATGGCCATTATGGGCTTCAGGGCCGCGTCGAACTCTTCCGGTGTGGGGTGTCCGGCCTCCAGAATCTTGGAAAGGAGAACCAGAGTGGGCTCATTGGCGCGGTTATAAATGAAGCCCGGGGAGTCCTTCTTGACGATGACGGGAACCTTGCCGATCTTCTTGGCGATCTCGTAGCCGATCTGAATCGATTCATCGGAGGATTTCGCGCCTTTGGTCACTTCCACCAGCTTCATCAGGACGGCGGGATTGAAGAAGTGGTACCCGATCACCTTCTCCGGCCTGTTTGTCGCGCCGGCGATATCGGTAATGCTGATGTTCGATGTATTGGAGGCGAGAATGGCGTGCTTGGGGGTGTATTTGTCCAGATCGCCAAAAACACTTTTCTTGAGCTCCAGCTTTTCCGGAACGGCCTCAATGATAAAGTCGGCTTCCTTGACCGCTTCCCGGAGGTCGACCATGGGGATCAGCCGCGCCATGGCGTCATCATAAGCCTCAGGCGTCATTTTTCCTTTTGCCTTGAACTTGTCAAAGCTGCTCTTGATGCCGGCCATCCCGCGATCAACAAACTTCTGATCGATATCACGGAGTACGACGGTAAAGCCGCCAAGAAGACAGGAGGCGGCAATGCCGTGCCCCATGTCACCCGCGCCGATCATGGCAATTTTCTTAACATCTTCGGTTTTCATCATGGTTTCCTTTCATTGGAATAATTATTCACCTTTGAAAATGGGTTCACGCTTTTGCATAAAAGCGGTGAAGCCTTCAATGGCATCACTCGATTTGGCTACGGTAAAGGTGCCCTGTAATTCTGCCTTGGATCCCTCGTCGAGCCCTTTTTCGATGCCGGTATTGACGGCATCCATGACGGCCTTAACGGCAAGAGGCGGCCGCTTCGCCAGGAAATCGGCCATTTCCACGACCTCTTTCATGAGTTCGCCCACTTTAGACACCCTTCCCACCAGTCCGATGTCAAAAGCCTCCTGGGCGGTCAGGCGCTTGCTGAACAGGATCAGTTCCAGGGCTTTCGCTTTGCCCAGCAACCGGGGCATGCGTTGGGTTCCGCCCCATCCGGGGATGATGCCGAGATTGAGTTCCGTAAGGCCGATCTTTGCGTTTTCCTGCATGACCCTGAAGGTGCAGGCCATGGCCAGTTCGCAGCCGCCGCCGAAGGCATAACCGTTGATGGCGGCAATGACCGGCTTCGAAAATCGGTCGATCCTCGTCCATGTTTCCTGTCCCAAGGGACCGCTCTTGTCGCCGTTGGCGGCATCGGAGATGTCGAACCCGGCCGAGAATCCCTTTTCGCCGGCGCCTGTGATGATGAGCACCCTGACCTCCTTGTCTCGCTCCGTTTCATCGAGGGCCTTGTTCATCTCGACCAATGTGGCCAGGTTCACCGCATTGGCCGGTAGACGATTCAACGTAAGAACGGCGGTATGCCCCTGTTTTGCGTATAGGATGTTCTGAAAATCCATATATTCTACCTCCTCTGATAAGAAATATGTTTCATTTAAATAACGTACGTTCGGTATATTCATATTGAAATCACGTTTT
>Ga0208566_1001642_pt1 | contig 12761 bp, 8 predicted proteins | sample PL_2010_150m_FD_184159 | JGI IMG/M metagenome (GOLD analysis project Ga0208566, IMG submission 184159) | Freshwater microbial communities from Powell Lake, British Columbia, Canada to study Microbial Dark Matter (Phase II) - PL_2010_150m... | ecosystem: Environmental > Aquatic > Freshwater > Lake...
CCGCCTACTGGCTCTACCAGGCTGCGAAAAAGGACCACCCGTCCGCGATCGACCTTCTTTCTACCGTGGTTTGGCGCAATCAATCGGTGATCGGCAAACACTTTTCGGGTGAGCAGTTCTACCAGATCGTGAAGAGGGCCCACCGTCCTGAAGGCGCGATACTTCACTGAATTCTTTAATGAGTCGGCTACTTCATCTTCGACGGCAGCTTGATAGTCTCGCCAGCCACCATGAAAACGCCCCGCCCCCGGTGGTGAAGCGTGCGCGGGTCTTTGTAGGCTGAGTCGATCCATGCCTTGAGTACCTCAAGGACAAAGAAGTTGTAGCGGTTCACCAACCGCATATCGACAACCCGGCATTCCAGGTTGGCATAGCACTCGGCGATCAGTGGTGCGCCAACCAATGACGCTGGCGCCGACGTCAGACCGAAGGCTTTGAACTTGTCCACTTGTCGGCCGGAGGTGTTGCCGCAGCCTACCACCTTTGCTGCCAGTTCCATCGTCGGGATATTGAGTACGCCATAACGCGTCGCCTTAAGGGCATCGAAGCTGAAGTTGCGGCCGCTGACGACGCAACCCACGAGCGGCGGCTCAAACTCCATCATTGTGTGCCACGACAAAGTCATTACATTCGCCCTGCCTTTGTTAGCCGTGGTAAGCAGTACTACCGGGCCCGGCTCAAGAAGACCGTAGACCCTGGACAGGGGAAATGGGCGTTTTGTTTTCATAAGTATTGGCTTGAGAGAAATCGATCACGATCAATATGTGCCGTCTATTGCAGCCCCCGTTGGCCCTTTCAATTAAGTTCAAGCTTCCATTACAAAACGTAGGCAGCTTCGGTAAAGAAACGGAAGATTTCCTCTTCGGACAAGTTGAGTGCCCCCGCCCATTTTGTGGCCAAGTTTGAGGGTGTCATCATCGCCAATTGTCCGCGGCGAGTAATGGTATTTATGACCGCACTCAATGTGGCGATATCCAGTCCGGTACGAGCAGATAGTGACTGGCTGGCGCGCAAAACAATTTCTGGAGATGGGAACGATGCGCGCCAAGTAGGCCCGATCTCCAATGGATGACTGAAGAAAACCGAAGGCACCATCGGCGTATCAGGCAAACACGGTTGAGGGAATTGATGCTCGGTGAATTCTTGTTGTCTTTTAGCATGGTCTGCCTGACGCTTGCTCTCTACCCGTTCCCACTCCTTCCTCCGATGTTCCAATTTAGCATCCAGCCTGGCTTGGGCCTCCCGGTGCGCCTCATTCATGCGGGGGTGATAAAGCCAGTGACGGTTCCTCGCGTTATCAAAAATTGCGGTCTCGATCTTGGCGCGAGTCGCTTGTGTTACCTTGAATTCGCTAAGATCAATCTGAAGTGAGGAGATTCGGGTACTGACTAGCCGGTCATGCTTTTCTGGCATCAGACGGTGAAAAACGGTGATCTCCACGAGAATTTCCCGATCCCTGATCCTGCCAATGACGTCTGCAGTGACCTCATCCCGCTTTTGACTGGTCTTGCATTCGTCGAGATGTACCATTCTGGCATCCAGAACATGCGTCCGCTCCTCAATGTGCTGGCCAAAGGAATCATTCGCGGACACCGCTACATCCAAAGCAGGAAGCAATAGTTCGCAGCGTTGCCGAATGATCTGCTTGGCGATCTCGTGGACGGAAACTTCGTAACCCTGCTGACAAGCGTCACCCTTCGCATGCGCGAAATGCCACTCTCGCTCGGTTCCTTGCCGTGCTATGACAGGTCTGTCACAGCCCGGACAAAGACAATTGCACGCAGCGCCACGCGGCACCTCGTCAGGGGAAACTAAATGTGCATCCGCAACACGTTTTGCAAATGGCAGCAAGAGTGCTTTCATAGCGAAAGAACTTGGTATTAATGAGTTATTGAACCGCCATTTTCTCTGAAATCCAAATGAGATAGTTAATAAGCGGATTCGGCCTGTTCTCTTCCCCCCAAATGGCCTCTAGAAGCTCAGATGACTATGATGTGTCATGCGGTGGCACTACGTTAATTTTGGTGATTGGATACGTCACCGAAGGCTTTCTCTCTCGTCAGTCAGGAAGTTTGAAGGCGTCATTGGTGACTTGTTAGTGCGCGAGAAAAATTGACTCGGCTGCGCGACTTGCCCAGATCACCGGCAACCTTGGTAAGGACTCTCAACGTTTGATTTCGTTGGCCCACGTCATTCTTTGAATGATCTCGTTGAGCTATGCCAATACTGTTCGTTGTTCGAGTTGTTCGCGAATCCACTATCGGCACCAGACCACTCGACCGGATCTGAGGAAAAAGTGGCTTCGACATCCAGTGGTGCGTTGGATTGACGGCGATAGCGTAGGCTTTCCGTTCGCCACGATGGCTTGCCAATATGGTCGCGCATTCGTCGACATCGGTAGATTGACGACCTCTCCGCAACCACAGGGGCACTTCATCACTGCAACCCAGAACTCGTTTCGGTCTCCTATCAAGTACAGTATGTGGTCCCTAACCACGTCGGGTGTGTCTTCCTTGACGACGACACGGTAGCCCGACGAAAGTCCCAGCTTCTCGGCAATCCAAGCAAAAAGCCTACGCATTTCCTATTAATCTCCTATGCCCATCATGCCCAAAAATGGCTCTTGATCACCAACTCCGACCAGCCGTTGCATCACGGGGCACATATCACCATCGAGCTCGTCGCTACTGGCCTCCGGGTCGGAAAGACAGATTCTGCGGACAGCAAAATTTCGATTGTCCTTGAATCGGTAGGGATGAACACGGGCCAGCAGTTCGTTGACGGCCGCTGCCGAAGCCGTCATGTTCACGCTTATCACCGCCGGTTGCTCTACGCGAATTCCTTTGACGTAACCAATCTTGCGCTGAACTTCGTAGACTTCAGGATTTGTGCGCTTTAAGAAGGCCGTATCCAGATCCTGTTGGCCATAGACACGGCGGCTAAGCAAACTCGAACCACCAGGAAGCACAGTGTGTACGGCCGTCCAGATGCTGTCTATACCACCCGTTCCGTCTGCTTCAAGTAGTACGCCCACATCGATGAGTGGAATTACGTAGGATGATGCCAATTTATTCAGCACATGCCGGCCATCAATAGAATCCATGCAACCAAATAGCACGTCGCATGTTGACAAAGCTTTGAGCGTAGTCCTGCTCATTAAGTCGCCGTCAAAAATTCTGACCTTCGTACCAAGTTCCATCAATTGGATGGCCCGCTGCTGGACCTGCGGTTTAGGTACCTTGCACCGTGCGTCGTCCAAAGTACTGTTCAGGATCCGGTTCAGATTCTTGCGCTCGATGTGATCATGGTCGACCAGGATCAATTCGCCTACGCAGTTCCGAGCAAGCTGTTCAATGACGATACTGCCCGTACCGGAGCAACCTACAACACCGATGCGTAGCATCCTCAACAATCGATAAGTTTCATCGCCGAAAGCTTGCGCTATGCGGAGCGCATGATCTGGTATTTCTTGGCGATGAGAGGCATTGTGCCAGAACACAAAGTCGTCGCCTGCCAAGCGAATGCAATCAAGCCGCTCTCCTACACCATGCATCTGGACTGCACGTCCAGCCAAAGCGCCGTCCGGAAGCATAATCATGCTGGCCAGTGGTGCCTCTGAGGTTAGCCATCCGAAGAGAGAAGGGAACAGTTTCTCGTCAGCAGCATCGTCTATCTCAGAGAACCACGGAAAGCCCGTCGGATGGCCATGCCATGCTTGAGAGGCCACTCGTAGGTGGCGCGCTGGATCAGCACGGCGACCGGATTCAAATCGTTCGCCAGCGTAGTCAGCCCTAGTCGGGCACTCTCGAACGGAATACTGCCGCCGCCGGCTGTGGGGTCGAGCACGGCAACACTATTGAGGCCCAGCTTGCCGCGTTCCTCCTTTACCCAGTGGCGCTCGGCTTCACTTGGCAGATAACTGAACGCGCGAGGGTAACTATATGCCTCGCCTTCAAAACGCTCTCCCTTGCGTTTTGCGGCGTCTATGCGCTTACGCGACGCCACCGGATCACCATGTATCCCCAGCACCCGCATGAACTGCGCACGATCCGCATCGGCCGGCAGCAGCGAGGCAAGAATCGCTGCCCGCGACGCCACCAGCGGCCGCCGCGCCCACCAGACGTGGAGGTAGTAGGTCGGTGGCAGCGCGGTCATGGAACGGCGTTCGCGTACACTCTCCTCACCCAGCGCGGCAATGGGCAACCAGGATTCGATCAGGCGGTGGGTCATGGGCGGATGCCGTTAAGGGTGGGCGCACAAGTCGGCGTTTGCGGGACAGATGTAATGGCGCGCGAAAAGGTGTTGGTGTATTCGGAGCGGATTTGTTCGCCGCTTTGTCGTCTGAACATTTCTCGATACATAAGTGCGCAGTTATGTCCGAGAATACATTTCAGGCGGACAAATCGTCGGTGGTTGACCGTGCCACCGGGCCAGCGAATACATAACGCGCGCCGCGCGCATGCCCAATGAGACGGACACCTTCCGCTTCAAGTTCATGAATGAGCCGATTGACCTGCTGGCGGTTTTGATGGGTGATGGATCGCACCTCGGCATTGGTCAGTCCCGGCTCGTTGCGGCGAGCGCGCTCCATCAGGATGGAAAGGACACGCGTCTTGGCGGCTTCCCAGTCGATACGCTGATCGCGTTCGGGATGGCCGGGACCGGCAAGTTGGCGATGCAGATGCGGCGCGATGCGCCACCAGGTACCGCGCCCCGAGCCACCCCGTTCGATATAACCGAATGCACGCGCCATTTCGTCGAGGATGCTCGGCATGGCGCCCTCTTCACGCTGCGCCAATGCCGCCAGCGTGGCTGTATCAGCCTCGGCATGCGCCAGCAGGTAACGCAGCACAATCAACTGAGTTACGGAGGGGATGCGCCCCGCATTGCCTTCATCGGCAATAAAGGCGCGGAAGGGAACTGAAACTTCCTGCCGCAAAAAACAGACGCGAACGATGCCACCTCGGTTTTCGATGCTCGGCGGTTCCTTGCCCTCAATCAGCATGGCCTCGAACATGCGCCCGACGCCGAGGTTGCTGCGGTTAACGAGCCGCAACCGCGCCAACGCCGCCACCAGTGCTGGATTGCGCGCCACCGGGGCGTGGTTGAGGATGTTGCCTGGTGTGATGCCGCCGATGAAACCACCCGGATTGGTGATCTCCATCCGTCCAGGATACTGCTTGACCAGTATCGGGCTCGCGATGGTGAAGTCGGCGTGACATAGGGCATTCATCAGAGCCTCGCGCAAGGCGCGTGCGGGATAGGCGCGATACTCGAAGTGGTAGAGGCCGTGTTCCACTGTGGTAATGGGGTTGTCGGCGTTGATGCGATCTTCCAGCCGCGTCAATGCTTGCGCCAGAGCTTGCCGGCCGTCGGCACGATCCTGGTAATCGGTATCTGACACCATGCGCAGATGGGTCCAGAGGTAATTAGGCAGATGCCGTTCGATCGCCTTTTCATTGCCGCCCAGGAACACCCCGGCGCGGGTGAGCCGGCCGTCGACGATCAGTTCGAGCGCCGCCAACAAATCCAGATCGGTTTTGGTCAATAAATCACCCGGAGCACGTTCCTGCCGCGCGACTTCGCGCAGAATTTCCATGGCGGCCGGTGAGACCAGCGATTCGGGCGGCCCGTCGACCACTTGCGCAGTAAGATCGGATTCGCCGGTTTCGACGAGAATTGTTGCGCGCTGGCTGCCGGTGAGCGGCATGCAGTCCTTGCCGATGCGAATCTTGCCCAGGCCCGCTGTGGTAGTGTAAGGCTTGAGCATCCCTCGGACGTGCATGAGCAACAGACGCCCCGTGCCTTCGGGAACAGACAGCTCCTCGAACTCAGGCGAGAGCTTAGGGTCGGTTTCGTCGTAAATGGTACGGGCAAGAATGTTAATGTCGATCTCGGGTGGAACGCCGACGAGGGCTTGGGCACGCCCGACAACTTTATCGCGCACACCGAACACCACCGTTCCACCCCCGCCGTTGGCCATGCAGACGGCCATTTCGACCAGTATGTCGAGCGCTTTTTCCTTACTTCGCGAATCCCATTCCTTGAAGTCGATCTCCTGCCCTTCGAGTTCGTCGGCAACGACGTCATCGAGGCGCCCCAGCAGGTCAACAATGGCCTGGCGCGTAAGCATGCTCAAGTACCCGGTTCGATCAATAGGAAGCGCAGCGCCATCAGCACCCGGCGTGGATACTTGCGATGCATGGCCATGCCGAGCCAATAGGCGGCCTCTTCCTTGGGCATCGCCTCGATGCCCGCCGACACTGCCACCATGTGCTCGCGATTGCGCATAGGCGCCAGCGCACGGAAGAGCAGGCCAATGTTGATCGCCAGATCCTCGTTGACAGAGAAGCGACGCAGGTCGTCGAGCGGTAACCCGCCAAGATCAATGCCAGCCAGCTTGAAGCGACGTAACAGACGATGCTCGACCAGGGCAAGGTTGCGCCCCCTAAGGCCCGCGATGTACACGGGCGTCTTGATGTGCGACGTCGCTGGCGCTGGCAACTGCCAGATTTCTATCTGAGAGTCGGTTGCCTTGAGTCGGCGCGCCCGCAGCTCATAGCGGGGCAGTGTCGCTGAGAGCGTCAGGCTGTTCTTGGATAATTTCTTTGTGGTTACCAACTTATGTTTCTCCGGCAAAAGCGACCACTTCGGCGGCGCCGGTGGCGAAACGGGTAAGACGCTCAGTCAGCTTGGCAGCCGCATCGCCCTCCAGGGACAATACCGGATTGAAGTCGATCTGGTAACTGGCGCCAACCTGTTTGTCGGTGGCAGCGCGTAACTGAGGTTCGACAAAATCCTTGAGCGGAAGTGCGTCACCGGGCGAGCCCTCGAACCGCACTTCGGTTGTCGAGCCATCGGAGGTTTCGAAGGAGATGTCCAGCGTGACGACCTTCTTGGCATTGGCAATGCTGTTCATTGCATTTAGCAGGCGCAGAGCATCGCTTGGCTCAAACGGCCGAACTACCATGCGTACTATGCCCTTCGCATTGGCGCGTTGTGCCTTTTCTATGACTGCCACGAGGGCGGCACGCAACGCATCTTCGGCGCGAAATATCTCTGGCTCACGCACGCCAGGCGGTGGTTCAGCCGTGGTTGGAGGATAGGCCTTGGGCGGTTCACCGCCGGCCGTAGTTGCCGTTGCCGGGTCGGGCTTGGATACCGGTCGTGGCCAGATGCCGTGTTCGCGTGCGTATGCAACCGTGCAGATCAGTGATTGCTCGTCGATGCGAATCTCGGCATAGGGATCACCCTTGCCCATCAGCAGTTCGCCGCTCTTATAAACGTACTCGCCCTGTTCGATACCCAGGCGAATGCCGCGCAGGAAAACATCGTCGCCGACCAGCATGGGCAGCGAAGGGTCAAGACGGAATTCGTTGCGCAGGTCAGCTACCGTGATCTGGCCCTTCTTTAGCGGTGTACGGTCGCGAATGTAGGCCGGCGAATCGGGCGCATCGCCGACGAGACGAAGTTTGCCGACGTTCTGGAGTTGGGTCACCACCTGCTTCTGTCCGTCGCCCGGCCGGTCGGAGGCCGTCTGTACATCCACGGCGGTGTGAGCGAGGTCGACATTGGCACCTTCGATGCGATTGCGCGATGGGTAAAAAATGTGTCGGTAGGACTGTTGAATGGACAACGCCAATTCCTGGGCGGAGCGTGCGTAGTATTCGCCAAGCTTGGCAACCTGATACTCGGCAAGATCGCGTTGCTTGTCCGTCGCACGGAGTGCTTCCAGCGCCAGCCGACGGGTCATGCGGTTCTTCATTCCTGCCACGCTGCCCGCATCCGAAACGAGAAAAGTCAGGTTGTTACGATTGCGGCGCCAATCGGTTCCGCTACCCTTGTGCAGGTAAGTGCGTTCAATGAGTTCGGGAACGGCCAAAGCATCGGGCGAAACAGTGACAGCATCGTAATTGACCAGAACCAAGTAAGGCCGGCCTTCGCCAGTATCGTCGGGAACATCATGGGGACCCGCCGCAAAGGGCACAAGATTAAAAGCTTGACCACCGAAGATGGCGCGGATACGGTCGTTGAGCTGGGCGCGCGCATCTGCCGGGTCGACCTGCGTTTCCTGCCGGCGAATCATCTGCGTCAGGTTCGCTTCGGCCAGGAAGCGCAGCGGCACGTTTGGCCGGTCGTCCAGATAGGCCGAGTCGGCGACGAAACGCTTGCGGGCATCATCGATGAACGACAGGTCAGTGCCCGGCGAAAGGATGGCATAGCGCAGTTCCTCGTTAGTGACACCGCGCAGAGCGTCCTGATAGGCAAGCGTGTGAAACAGAAGACAGCGGGCGACATAGGAACCATATGGCGGCAGGCCAACGTAGTGGCGGGCATCCAGGTCTTGGGCCAAAGCAGGCGTCTCGCCAGCATGGGCGGCAACTTCGGCTTTGATCGCTGGCGTGAGCTGGCGCTGGTCGAGTCGGGTGATGATCTCCTGGCGGATCGGTTCGTGACCGGGATCGATGTGATGCAGATGAATCGCGTAGGCATCGTCTGGGCGCTTCGCCCAGACCTGTGCTACGGTGCGCGCCAGAAGCCGCAGCATGCCACGTACCCGCTGAAAGTTGCCAAGAGTGGACGTCTTGTTGGTCAGTGTCGCGATGAGCTCCGGATGCAGCGGATAGCCAGCGAGAAACTCCTCGTCGCGATGATCCTGCAAGGAAGGCTTGGGCAGCGCATCCTTTTGCGCATCCCACTGCTGCTTGTAGGCAGCAACGATGACTTTCGCCTTATCGGGATCGATGAAGGCGAAGAGTCGGCGGCAAAGCACCTTGACAGTTTCGTCTTCCTCTGTGGGGTCCAACATTGCCGCCTTGCGCGCGGATACGCTCGCGGCTTCCGCCATGAAGCTGGCCACTGTTTGGTTTTCTTGGGAGTAAGCGTCAGTAGACTTGCCGTCCTTACCGAGTGCCAAGGTATACACGAGCACAGCCTTGGGCGTACTCTCGATGGCCTTGAAAAGCGCCGTCAGGAAGGCCGTAAGCTGCTCTGCGGCCAAGCTCGCCTGCGGACCTCCAGCAACTTTACGTAAATAGACAGCCAACTCGTCTAGGAGAATCAGGCAGGGTTCCGTGCCAAATAGTTCGCGCAAAGTATCGGCACCAGGCGCCTGCCCACTCTGATCACTGCGCTCTACCAGCCGATAGCCGGACTCACCTGCAAGTGCGAAAGCAAGCTCTCCCCAAGGCGTGTAAGCACGCACGTTATCGGACAGCCGGCGGCCGTTAGCTGGATCAGCATTTTCGCCGTCAAACGCAGCAACTCGGATATTGGCAGTGGGAATCAATGCGGCATCCAGAAATTCTTCAATGCCGTGAATGGTTTTTCCTGAGCGCGCAACATGCGCCAGTGCAATGAGGCTGTGGGTCTTGCCGCCACCGAATTGGGTGTCGAGACGAAAGAGTGATCCGATTTGCTCCGGACTGCCGACCAATCTCAGGCAAACACTGCGCAACAGGTTCTTGAGGCCGCGCGTGGGATAGGTGTTGGAGAAGAAACGCCCTGGATCGCGATAATCGAGTGGCCCCTCGTTGCGCAGAACCTGAGCCAAGTCAGCAGCAAAGTCTGCTTCCTGGATCGCCCCCTGAAGCACGTCTGGGCGTGGCTGGCAGGCATCAAACAAGGTTGGAAGCATCAAGGACTCCAGCAACAATAGTAAATCGAGAGATTATGCATCACGGCTGGTAGCTGTGTCACACGCCTTTTCTAAGAAGCCATCCTGAAAATGCTGCGTTGAGCATCCTAGTTTCAATCCCCGACTTCCTAAATGATGCCAATGTCGGTCCCACCAGTGTGGTCCCAAACTCTTCTAGCAGTGCCCTCCTCCTCTCTTCCGGCAAGGTGTCGAAGGCTTCCATGGCGGTTTGATGGATCCTAGCGTTTTCTTGCTCTGCCTTTATTTCTACTTGACGCTGTTCTAATTGCTTTGTTTTCCGTTCCTCAAGTTTTTTAGTTTTTGCTGATTCAATTTGCTGTCGTGATTCGGCGTAGCGATCCCGCAACGCTTTCTTGAAGTAGGCAGCTGGGGATTCGATCTTCGGCAGATGTGACTGTCCGAGCCTGCCTTCAACCAGATCCAGGGTAGCCACAATGTTAGCCTCTGAATGACGCGCTGTTAGACGTTCCGCTTCTGAGATGGAAATCCCCAACGATGTAACTCTGGAGAGCAAACCTGCGTCGATGGGTGGTGGTCCTATATTCAGATCGGCTTGCTGCTTTGTTCTTACGGAAAATTGAAGATCACGAACGAACTTGCCAACCTTGTACTCGATCAGCTCGATTTCAATGTCGGTGATTTTATTGACTTCCTCAGCACCACGTTTGAAGACATCACGCTTGGCATATTTATATTCGGGCGGTTCCGAGTCCACTGTTGATCCCGTTAGCACCCGCCACCAGGTCTGCCAGGTATCACGATTCGTCACCCCGCCAGGATTGGTTACGTAACGGCGACATATTTCGTACAGGGCTAGACCCGGGATCGTACGCAATGACGCCATGTATGGGATTGGCAATCGCGTGTATTGATCTGGGTCCAGCATCTGGCTCTTGAGTTCCGGTGGAAGCATGAACCACAATTTCAACTGGCCTCCACGCTTTTTCTGCCCACGATCCAGCCCTTCATTGCCCTCATGGGCCACGTTGTCCAAGGTGAATGAAGGAATCAACACTTCAGAAGTGATTCCGCCAGATCGCCTCGGACGTATTACCCTGACTTCCTGCAGTTCATCGAGACTCGCACGCAGCAAATCGTAATCCTTACTTTTGAATTTGGCGTCTTTGATCAGTTGGGCCACAGTGACACACCAGCGGCCGTCTTCATCTTCCTGATCACGCATGTCCTGTGCATGCCAAATGAGAATATTGAAGAGTTTCCGCGAAAGCAGGGACAAATGACCTGATTTGACCTTGTAGCCAATCTCGTCATTGCTCTTGCGAATGATCCTGGTGTCCTGTTGTTTTTCGACAACCAGTAGATCTAGTTCCTGTGAATTATCGATCTCGGTTTTCACATCGGTCTCTTTGTAAGGATTATCACTCAAGTTATGAAAATATGTAAAACACAATCACCTGAAGAAAAGCAAGGAGTTCCCCAAATTCCTCACTTGAGAATTATGTTTCCTATATTCCTCACCAAATTTCCTTTCTGGGTAACCTGAAATGAGACCATTTCCCTTATCCCTCACCCGTGTGTGTCAAGTTTCCTTTAGCACTCACTTTCAATCGCTCAAAGGCATATCCAGTATGGGTTTGTAGCTTCCTGAATTTGCTTTTGAATCTTGTTATTAAAAACGCTCAACGAGCGAGTGTTTTTTCGTCCAATACAATTCCCCAAATCACTCACCTCTGACCAAGAGCGGCCCTTTGGATAGAGTGCAAAACCTTATTCGAGGTGCTTGAAGGAACGTTGTCATAGAAAACCAAATTTTCAGGTGATGGTTTACGGGAAATGTAGAATCAGAAATCCGTGACTTACACATCTCTTCTCCTGTGTTAAATTTCAGTTTGAGAGACTACAATGATCACGCTTTCTGCTATATCAAGTGAAAACTGTGCAACACGTCAATTCTGATCTATTTGTCTAAAATCGAGCCTTGAATATGCAACGTGATCCCATACCAATTCCCGATCCTGTTTCCATTGATGATCTCAGCCATCTGGCATCGCGTGCTAGTGGTGTCATCGCAGAGCTCAGAAAACGCATGCTGTTACCTGATGCTAGAAAAAATTCTCCAACTTTGTCTTCAGAAAAACTGGCATTGCTTTGTGGCATCAGCAAGGGACAACTGAATTATCGAATCAAGAATGGCGCCCCAGCCGGGACTGTAGCTGCGCGTGGCGGTCGCCGTGAATTCACACTTGAGGAGACTCAGGTGTGGACACGAACAGAGCGCGCTGAACATATGAGGCCCCCAGGAGGGAAAGCTGTCACGATTGGGATTGCCTTTTTCAAGGGCGGGGTTACTAAGACGACGACGACGATGACCTTGGCGCAGGGGCTCAGCTTGTTGGGTCATCGGGTGTTAAATATCGACATGGATCCCCAAGGCTCGTTGACGACCTTGCATGGCTTGCTCCCGGATTCGGAAATTGAAGATGAAGAGACTTTGGGTCCGTTGTTCCACGGTGATCATCCTGATGTGAAATATGCCATCCGTAAAACATATTGGCCGGGGATTGATTTGATTCCCGCTGCCTCAGCAATGTTTTCAGCGGAGTTCGCTTTACCTGCACAGCAGATGCGAGATCGGAGTTTTGAATTCTGGGATGTTTTGAACAAGGGGTTGGAAGCAGTGCGTGACGATTACGATGTGATCCTGATCGACACCCCCCCGAGTTTGTCATACATGACAATCAATGCGTTTTACGCTGCAGACGGCATGATTGTTCCTATGACCGCGAGTATGCTGGATATGGCGTCGAGTGCGCAATTTTGGGGACTGTTTTCAGACTTAGCTGCCTCAATCGCAAAGAAGCAGGCCGTTCCAAAACAGTATGAGTTTATTAATGTTCTGCTATCCAAGATTAACAACGCCGACACGACTACCCGCGCAGTGAGGGATTGGATATCAACTGTGTATGGGGGCAAGGTGATGCCAGTTGAAATTCCCATGACCGCTGTCACCGGCAGCGCGGCAAGCGAATTTGCAACGGTATTCGATATCAGCAAGTACGAGGGTGATTCACGTACTTACAAGCGTGCCAGAGAGGCTTATGAGGCCTTGGCCTTGGCGGTTGAGGAATCGATTCGGATGATT
>Ga0208566_1001643_pt1 | contig 12754 bp, 14 predicted proteins | sample PL_2010_150m_FD_184159 | JGI IMG/M metagenome (GOLD analysis project Ga0208566, IMG submission 184159) | Freshwater microbial communities from Powell Lake, British Columbia, Canada to study Microbial Dark Matter (Phase II) - PL_2010_150m... | ecosystem: Environmental > Aquatic > Freshwater >...
GTTCTATTGACCCCTACTGGGCGCTTGATTGCAGATCGAATCGTGCGCGAAATAACTATCTAGTATCCTTGCCACCACTATGTCATCGCGCCGTTTAGAAATCCTCCGTGCAATTGTCGACGAATACGTCGCAACTCAAGAGCCTGTGGGCTCTAAATCAATTGCAGATCGCCATGGATTAGGTATATCTCCGGCGACGATTCGCAATGAGATGGCCGTCTTAGAGGAAGAGGGCTTGATTACCCAGCCCCATACAAGTGCTGGCCGTATTCCTACAGATCTTGGGTACAGAGTCTTCGTCGATAAGTTGGCACAAGTTAAGCCATTATCTAGCGCTGAGCGCCGTGCGATCGAAACTTTCTTGGAAGGTGCACTCGATTTAGATGATGTTGTTATGCGCACAGTGCGCTTATTGGCCGATGTTACAAAACAAGTTGCCGTTGTGCAGTATCCATCGATGGTTAAATCCCGTGTTCGACATATTGAGTTGGTCGCACTAACCCCTGCACGTTTGATGATGGTTCTGATTACTGATGCTGGTCGAATCGAGCAGCGCGTTCTGGAACTAACACAGGATGTATCGGAGAATTTCTTACATACTTTGCGCGCTCAATTAAACACAGCGATGATGGGCCATCGTCTTCCAGAGGTCGCTGATCGCATTAGCGGCATCCTTGAGAGTTACACATTGCGCGATCGCAAAGATGTTGCAATTGTTATGTCATCGGTAATTGACATGGCAATGGAGCGCCCTGAAGAAAAAATCGTTCTGGCAGGCACAGCTAACTTAGCTAGGTTTCAGGAGGATTTTTCAACGACCATGCACCCAGTACTCGAAGCCCTGGAAGAGCAGGTTGTCCTGCTTCGCTTATTAGGTGATGCCAGTCAGAGTGTAAAAGTGCGCATTGGACACGAGCAGAGTGATATAAATCTTCGTACGACATCCCTAGTGGCCGTAGGTTATGGCTCAGAGGATGTTCCACTGGGTGCACTTGGAGTAATTGGACCAACACGTATGGACTACGCAGGATCGATGGCAGCCGTATCGGCAGTTGCCCGCTATGTTGGACGATTTATAAATGAGGGTGCATAAGTGGCCGATCATTACCAAAGGCTAGGTGTCTCACGTGAAGCATCGGCCGATGAGATTAAACGCGCCTATCGCAAATTAGCACGTGAACTTCACCCCGACGTTAACCCTGATCCCGAGGTTCAAGAAAAGTTTAAAGAGATTACTGCATCCTATGAAACGTTGAGTGATCCTAAAAAACGCCAGAACTATGACATGGGCGGCAGCAATTTTGGTGGAGCTAACTTTGGTGGTGGCTTTAGCGACATCATGGATGCTTTCTTTGGCGGCGGCGGATCGCGAGGACCACGTCCACGTATGCGCGCTGGGCAGGATTCATTGATCCGAATTGAAGTTGATCTACATGAGGCCTGTTTTGGATCCGAGCGCGACATCAGTGTCGAAAGCGCAGTTGTATGCCCGAAGTGCACTGGTAGTGGATGTGTCGATGGCGGGCAACCAACGGTGTGTAATGTCTGTAAGGGCCGAGGCGAAACGCAACAAGTTGTGCGCTCTGTTATAGGCCAAGTGATGACTTCTCGTCCATGCGGACCATGCTCTGGTTATGGAAGTGTCATCTCAAACCCTTGTCGCGAATGTGCAGGAGAGGGCCGTGTGCGTGCCCGCCAGGATCTTCATGTAAAGATTCCTGCAGGTGTTGAAACTGGAAACCGTATTCAACTATCAGGTCGCGGAGAAGTTGGACATGGTGGGGGACCTGCAGGCGATGTCTACGTTGAGATCGTAGAGGCCCAACATGAATACCTTATTCGAGAGCGCGATACGCTGCATATGTCACTGTCAATTTCTATGAGTGCAGCTGCAATTGGCACAACTGTCAGTGTCGAATCTTTAGATGGCCCAGTTGATGTTCAGATCAAGGCGGGTACGCAAAGCGGTGCTCCGATTGCTATTAAGGGCAAAGGCATGACACGTCTGCGCCATGGTGGACGCGGTGATTTAATCGTTCATATCGAAGTGGCAACACCTACAAAGTTAAACCGTGAAGAGGAAGAGCTGTTGAAGAAGTTTGCTGAACTGCGTGGCGACTCTGTTGCACACGTAAAGAGCCACGATGGTGGAATCTTCTCCAAGATTAAGGGTGCGTTTACTAAATAGTGTTGACCTTATTTTTTGTCGAAGATCTACCGACACAGGTTGGTCAGATTTATGAGTTTGAGAATGAAGATGCGCAGCATGCTATTCGTGTTTTGCGCATGTCTGCCGGTGAGTTATTTATGCTTGCCGATGGTAGTGGCGCCTGGAGCCAGGTTAAAGCCTTTGCGATTATGAAGAAGTCGATGCAGGTTGAAGTCATTGCAAGTGGATACCAAGAGGTGCTTCCAACAACTATTACCGTTGTGCAGGCACTTCCAAAGAGTGATCGCGCAAAAGAGGCGATTGAGTTGTTAACTGAAGCTGGTGTTGATCGCATCGTTCCGTGGGCGGCAACGCGTAGTATTGGCAAGGTCTCTGAAAAGTTTTCAATCACAGCTCGTGAAGCTAGCAAACAGTCGCGCAGGTTACGTATCCCTGAGGTCACAGATATTGCAACAACCGAGCAAATTTGTGAAGCGATAAAGCTGAGTGATCTTGCTATTGCTTTTCACGAGAGTGCCGATGCAAAACTCAGCGACTGCATCTCATCGCACAACGTCGCTCACCTTTTGATTATCATCGGACCAGAAGGTGGAATAACACCGACCGAGCTCGATGCTTTTAAAGAGGCCGGCGCAAAGGTTGCACTCATGGGCCGACCAATCCTGCGCTCGGCACATGCAGGAATCGCTGCAGTCGCGGCCGTTTCGGCGCTTCTGAAGGTATGGTAATTGCGTGGCCTTAGATCCCAACTGCTTGTTCTGCTCAATTATTACTGGGGATATTCCTGCCGATATCGTTTTTCGAAATGAAAATGTTGTTGCATTCAATGACATCGATCCCAAGGCACCAACACATGTTTTAATAATTCCAACGATTCACATCGAAAACGCTGGTGCATTAGCCAAGCTATCGCCAACGATTGCCGCCGATCTCTTTATTGCCGCGACACAGATCGCCGCCGAAAGAGCTCTAAGTGGCTACAGAACCGTATTTAATACCGGCGCCGAAGCTGGCCAGAGCGTATTTCACGCCCATTTACATCTTCTGGGCGGCCGTTCGCTGGCATGGCCACCCGGTTAAAGATAGATTTATCCTTACATGGAGCGCACATTAATAACGGTACCGATAGCCATTCCAATGGTCGCACTCATTGGTCCACACGATGTGAATTTGCGCGCGGTAGAAGCAGCCTTTCCATCGGTCAATATCACCGTTCGCGGAAATGAAATTACTGTGCGCGGTCCACATACTGACTGTAGCCATTTAGAAAATCTCTTCGCCGAACTAATAGTTGTAATCCGCTCTGGCAATAACCTCACCGTTGATGCCGTTAATCGCTCAATTGCAATGCTCGATCACAAGCCGGTCGATCACCCAGCCGAGGTCCTATCGCTCAACATTTTAAGTAATCGCGGCCACACGATTCGTCCTAAAACAGCGAATCAAAAGCGTTACGTTGATGCAATCCAAGATCACACAATCACATTTGGTATTGGGCCTGCCGGTACAGGTAAGACTTATTTAGCGATGGCGATGGCGATCTCGGCGTTGCAACGCAAGAGCGTTAATCGAATTATCTTGACCCGCCCAGCGGTGGAGGCTGGAGAGCATTTAGGTTTCTTGCCCGGAACATTGAGCGAGAAGATCGATCCATATCTGCGCCCACTATTTGATGCCCTGCATGACATGATCGATATCGAAACAGTGCCTCGCTTAATGCAATCTGGTGTTATCGAAGTTGCACCCCTTGCATATATGCGCGGGCGTTCATTAAACGATGCTTTTATTATCTTGGATGAGGCCCAGAACACCACACCTGAACAGATGAAGATGTTCTTGACGCGCTTGGGCTTTGGATCCAAGATGGTTATTACTGGCGATGTAACACAGGTAGACCTACCCAATGGCCAGCACTCAGGCCTGCGCGTTGTCCGAGATATTTTGGGCGATATCGATGACATCGCCTTTCTTGAACTAACCGCTGAAGACGTTGTGCGACACCGATTAATCGGTGACATTGTAAAAGCTTATGAGAGCTTTGATGAGCAGCGCCAAGCATTGCGTCCGATTCGGCAATAGATGAGTATCGAAGTAACAAATACTTCAGGGCAGTTAGTTCCAAGTGATGAAATAACCTCCCTGCTCACCTTTGCGATGGGCCAGCTCAATCTCAACCCTGACTGTGATTTAAACATCGGATTTATCGACGATGATTACATGAGCGAACTACATATTAAGTGGATGAATGAGCCAGGCAGTACAGATGTTCTCTCCTTCCCAATGGATCTGCCGGAAAATGAGGGTGATGTTGTAACTCTTGGCGACATAATGATTTCTCCAGTTTTTGCAGCTGATCAAGCTCGCCTAGCTGGACACTCGATAGAACATGAGATTTATATCTTGGCAACACATGGTCTGTTACACATTATCGGTCATGACCATGCCGATCCTGAAGAAGAGCGCGTGATGTTTGCCCTACAAGAAAAAATAGTAGAAAACTGGAAGAAAATATAATGAGCCCGATTGCAATCGTCAGTATCATCGCACTCTTGGCTTTTGCAGGCTTTCTTGCTGCAAGTGAATCTGCGCTGACATCTATTTCACGTATTGTCGTTGAAGAGTTAGAGGGCAAGCGCGGGGGAGCCCTGCTTCGCAAATACAGTGCACAACCTGCCCGCTATTTAAATGTAATTCTGCTCGTCCGTAAACTCTGCGAATTTACTGCAGCAGTACTTCTGGCCTCAATTTTGCTACGAAACTATCCTTCAGCACAGGCTATGGCGCTCACGGTTTTAATTATGGTCGTACTCTCATATGTTGTTGTAGGCGTTGGCCCACGGACACTTGGAAAACAACAGCCTCATAAATATGCCCGTTACGGAATCATTGTGGCTTATGGTCTGACTATTATTTTGGGGCCAGTAACAAAACTTCTCATCACCGTTGGAAATGCGATTACTCCAGGTAAGGGCTTTCGCTCCGGTCCCTTTACATCAGAGGCCGAACTACGCGACCTTGTAGATCAAGCTCATGAGCGTGGTCTGGTTGAATCCGATGAGCACGAGATGATTCACTCAGTATTCGAGCTAGGCGATACATTGGTGCGTGAATTAATGGTTCCACGCACCGAAATGGTTTGGATCGAAAAAGATAGGTCGCTACGCCAAGGACTATCTCTTGCACTGCGTTCGGGTTTTTCCCGCATCCCTGTGGTCGGTACTGGCCCCGATAACATCATTGGAATCGTCTATGTTAAAGATCTAGCCAGACGAGCCCTTGATCACCACGAAGCCGAGCAGAGTGAGTACATCGAGCAACATATGCGCCCGGCCACCTTTGTTCCTGAGATCAAAATGGCCGACGAGTTATTAAAAGAGATGCAGCGCAATCAGATTCACCTAGCTGTTGTAGTCGACGAATATGGTGGAACAGCTGGAATTATTACTATTGAAGATATTATCGAAGAGATAGTTGGCGAAATCGAAGATGAGTTCGATGATGGCGAAGATCATTTCATTTGGTTATCGAGCAAAATGGCGCGAGCAAATGCATCACTTCATATTGAAGATTTAGCGGATGAGTTAAAAATTGAGATTAATGAATCTGATTTTGAAGGCATCGACACAATCGGCGGACTTATGGCGCAAAAACTTGGTCGTGTCCCAATTGCAGGAAGCACAATCTCCCTCAACGGCTGGTCGATTACATCTGAACGCCCAATTGGTCGCCGCCGCCGAATTAGTAGCGTGCTCATTGAGCGTTTAGAGATAGAGATTGAAGACCACGAGTAAGCGATAGAATCGCCCAATGCGTATCGTTCGTTTCTCTCCCGGTCCAGATGCCGGCCTTGGCAGCGATCCATTATTTGGCCTCCTAGAAGATGGTGATTTAATACATGTCATCACAGGAGATCCGATTTATTCGGGGATTCAAAAAACCGCAGCGATTGTCGAACTCAGTAAAGTCCGCTTATTAACCCCGGTTATCCCTCGCTCTAAAGTGGTCTGTATCGGCAAAAACTATGCCGATCACGCCGCCGAAATGGGCGGCGTTGTACCCGATGAACCAATTATTTTTCTCAAGCCCAACACATCTGTTATTGGGCCAAATGACACAATCGTGTGGCCAGATATGTCTGAGCGTATTGATCACGAATCTGAGCTTGCAATTGTTATCGGTCGTCTCTGTAAAGATGTTCCAATCGAGCGTGTGAGCGATGTGATCTTTGGCTACACGATCGCTAACGATGTTACCGCGCGAGATCTTCAGAAAAAGGATGGTCAGTGGACTCGCGCTAAGAGCTTCGATACGTTTTGTCCACTAGGACCATGGATTGACACTGACTTTGTTCCAGGAACTCAGAAGATCACGGCTACTGTTAATGGTGAGATCAAACAGTCGGCCCAGCTCAGCGACATGATCTTTAAGGTGCCAGAGATTATTAACTTTGTTTCCCGTGTGATGACTTTGCTACCTGGCGATGTAATTTTGACTGGTACGCCAGCTGGAATCGGCCCAATGATTGCAGGTGGGAGTGCGACAATGTCAATCGAGGGCCTTGGGGAATTAACTAACAAAGTGAGTAAAAATTGAGCACAACAGTAGAAAAACATGTAAAGGTTCGTTTCGCACCCTCACCAACGGGTGATCTACACGTTGGCAACATCCGCACAGCTCTATTTGATTGGGCCTATGCCCGTCATACGGGTGGAACATTTCTATTTCGCATTGAGGACACTGACACCACTCGAGTAACAGATGAGTACATCAACGCAGCAATCGATACGCTTAAATGGCTTGGTCTTGATTGGGATGAGGGTCCAGAAGTTGGCGGCGACAATGGACCATATTTACAATCACAGAGATTAGATATTTATGCCCACTGGGCAGCCACGTTTATTGAACAGAGAGATGCTTATTACTGTTACTGCTCACCAGAGGAGCTTGAAGCAGTGCGCGAAGCTCAACGCGCCTCTAATCAGGCACCTGGTTATAACGGGCACTGTCGTGAATTAACTCCAGATCAAATCACGGCCTATAAGGCACAGGGACGTGGTGCGGTTGTGCGGATGCGCATGCCCGATGGAGGAACAACCTTTAACGATTTAATCCGTGGCAAGATGGCATTTGATCATAAGTTTGTTCCGGACTTTGTTTTAGCGCGCGCCGATGGTTCACCGCTTTATACATTAGCCGTTGCCGTTGATGATGTTTTAATGAAGGTTACGCATATTTTGCGCGGTGAGGATTTATTGTCATCAACACCACGTCAGATCCGTGTTTATCAAGCGATGGGGCTTAAAGAAGAGGACTATCCAGTCTTTGCCCATCTTCCCTTTGTTATGGGCGCCGATAACGCTAAATTATCTAAGCGCAACGGAGAAGTCTCAATAGCCTGGTATCGCGATAAGGGCTTTTTACCAGAGGCGATCTGCAATTATTTAGCTTTATTGGGCTGGTCACCAGGTGATGATCGTGAAAATGTAACAATGAAAGAGTTGTGCGCGCTTTTCACAGTCGAGAAAGTTAATAGTTCCCCAGCCCGCTTTGACATGAAAAAGCTCGAGGCGATAAATGGCGACAAGATTCGTGCGTTAACAATCGATGAGTTTTTAACATGGGTACTACCCTTTTTGATTAAGGCTGACGTAATCACGGGTACACCTGATGAAGTCGCACTTGTAAAGCGTGCCCTGCCTATCATTCAAGAGCGCATCATTATGTTTAGCGAAGTTCCAGCAATGCTCAAATTCCTATTTGTCAAGGAGTTTGCTATCGAGACAGATAGTGTTGCTAAGATAACCGATTCCGGTGCAAAGGATGTGCTCAAGCGCTCATTAAAAGAGCTCGAGCCAATTAGCGATTGGACACATAGTGCAATTGAAGCGGTGCTACGTGCATCACTGATCGATGAGATGGGATTAAAACCCCGAATTGCATTTGGCGCAGTCCGTATCGCAACCACTGGCAGCACAGTTTCTCCGCCACTCTTTGAATCAATGGAATTACTCGGTAAAGAGGCCTCTTTAGCCCGCATCGCAGCGGCGTTAACTCTCTAATCGATAAGGTATTCTTACCGCTTGAAGTATTGGGGTATGGGGTAATTGGCAGCCCTGCTGATTCTGGTTCAGTAAGTCTAGGTTCGAGTCCTGGTACCCCAGCGCAGTACAGCTCTACAACGCTCTACAATTAAATAAGTATGTTTTGTCCTAGTTATACAAAGATTTACAGGCACGGCCCCGTCGTCTAGCGGCCTAGGACTCTGGCTTCTCAAGTCAGCTACGAGGGTTCGAATCCCTTCGGGGCTACGTATGGTTTCACTGATGAAGGTTCTTCCGGCATTCATTGCAACTGCCTTTTTATTGGCCCTAGTGCCAGGCCAGACCGTTGCAATGATTCTGCGCCAAGCAATTGTAGGTGGCACCAAAACTGCATATACAACACTTATCGGAACTAGCAGTGCACTCGTCTTCTGGGGCGGGGCATCGGCTATTGGCTTATCTCAAATCTTTGCTAGATCTCATACGGCTTATACGGTGTTGAAATTCGCTGGAGTTGCCTTTCTGACTTTTTTAGCGCTTCAAACACTATGGTCCCTGCGCAGAGAGTTCGGCAAGTTTGATTATGAGGGAAGTGCAACATTTGGATTCTTACCAGCTTTTCGTCTAGGTTTAATAACAAATCTGACAAATGTTAAGGCGGCAGTCTTTGCCGTCGCCTTTATCCCTGCATTTGTCCCCTCAGATTTCAACTTGGGTTGGGGAATTTTTCTTTTATCTATCGTTCAAGCCATTACATCGGCTTCGTGGTACTCATTTCTTGTTCATATTATTGGAAGAGCTACTATTACTTTAGCCAAATCTAAGGTGCGCCGTGCATTAACCGCCTTTTCAGCAGTCGGAATTCTCTTTCTCGCTGCAACGCTGTTGCTTACTTCACCACGATAAATCTTTAACCTGCCAGCTCCATTGGCCACTCATCCCCGTGTGAATTACTCAACGGAAGATTTGTACCATCTTTAGTTTTAATGGAGATATAGGTCAATGCTTTTTTGCCATCAATTGTCTTACCCTTACTCAAAATAATCTCTACATCGGTAAAGTGTAGTTTTCCAGCAACACACGTTGGTTCACAGTCATTAATTTGATAGATGCCTTCACCGATTGCTCCTTCAGCACTCCATGCTGTCCACTCAATTTTGTCGATTCCAACGCCAGCATCGGCACAAAACTTAAGAATCACCGTTGGTTTGTAATCCAAGATTCCGCAGTTTGTGACATATACCTGACTGGTTATTGCACGATTAACAAATGTATAGCCACCGAAGCCAAGGCCTAAGAGGGTTGCTAGAAGAACTATCCAGCCCTTGGAGTTTCGCAGTTGATTAAACTTCATGGCCCCACCGAAGTAGTGGTGGGGCATCGGCCAACATATTCTCAGCGATCCACAGTGCGCCATCTAAGTTATCTCCACGGGCGTTAACAAAGGAAGCGTTCGGTAGATCTGCAACAATAAATCCTTGGATTACTTTCACGTAACTACTATTTCCTGATGGCCCACCTTGAATTGCAATCTCTGGAGCATCGCTGCTGGAGCCACCAGCTCCCAGCCACGTTGCGATAACGGTCTGGGCTAAAAGAGAGGCACCTTCAGTCCGAATCGCAATTGCAGTGGGACTTCCTGCATCAGCTGCTGCGAGAAGATTTTTAGCAGAAGTAATAGCAAGAGTTGATGCATCGGCGGCATTTTTTACTTCGAGGCTATCAAATGCGTTCATTGGATCCTTAAAGGCATCAATCAGAATCTGATCATCTCCGCGTCCTTGGCGAACCCCTAGCGCTCTTGTTAAACCTAACTTTCCAAGCCAAAATCCGCCTCCTTCATCACCAAATGTACTTCCCAACCCATCACGGTGAGCAAAGTGTGAATTGTTTCCGCCAACACTTACGACGCCACCGCCTATTGAGAGAACTACGCCATTGCCTCCACCAAGCGCACCAATAAATCCAGCCAAACCATCATCAATTACCGCGACTTTTTTTGCTCCGAAGAACTCATTGCACAGTGAAAGAATTGGTTGTGGATCGCTAACGGTGCCGTTAAAACCAGTACAAGCCAGGGCTGCAACCTCCACTGGATGCGGTGTAAGTGAAAGAAATATCTGCCGTAATGAATCAACCACAGCTTCGCCATTAAGTTTGCCGCGATCTGAATCTATCTGCTGACCATTAATACGTACTCTAGAGCCAGACTGGCCTAAATCGACTATGAACGTCATGGGTTGAACAATAGCGGAGGAGGTATGGGAAGATAAGCCCGTGAAGCAATTAGGCGCAATTATGTCTTCTGAGATTGCAGAGACTCCCAAAGTCTTTTCAGCAATTCTTGATAATTCCAGCGCTTTCGATTCAATCAAAGATGTGCTGACTGAGCAAAAGATTCAATCTGTTCTTATTCTGGCCCGTGGTACTTCCGATAACGCCGCACATTATTTAAAATACTTAATTGAGACACAGATTGGCTTGCCTGTTGGACTAACTTCACCATCATCTGTGACCGTCTATAACTCAGAGCTAAAATATAGAAACACACTCGTTATAGCCATTAGCCAGAGTGGGCAGTCACCTGATTTAGTTCACTTTGCAACTGCTGCACGCGAGGCAAATGCCTATGTCATTTCAATGACTAACGATGATTCATCACCACTAGCCAAGATTGCTCATCATCATTTTTCTCTTCTAGCTGGCCCAGAGCTAGCCGTGGCAGCAACTAAGTCATACAACGCTCAATTATTGCTTTCCTACCTTCTCGTAAGTGCTTGGACAGGTAAGCAAGTAAATGGCGTAAAGATTGTTGCTGAGGCAAAGCGCATTGCAGATGGTTCTGGTCTAGTTTCAAAGGCTGTTGTTAATACCTCTCGAGAGCGTGAAATAGTGATTTTGGGTCGCGGCTTCGCTTATCCCAATGCCCGTGAAGCAGCCCTAAAAATTCAAGAGACCTGCAAAATTTCAGTCCAAGGTCTTTCAACTGCAGATTATCTGCACGGCCCTATCTCAGCACTCACAGCCGATACGCAGGTCTTTATTATTGCTCCGAAACACATGCCTGCAGAATCAATTATTGAGGCCACAACGAAGATTCGAAAGATATCACAGCGAATTTTCTGGATTGGTAATGGCGGAACCCCGACCGGGAGTGACATAGTTTTAGCTGGCTCAAACTGTGACGATGAAATTACTTCAACATTAGTTGATGCCATGGTTTTGCAGCGCTTTGCATTGGAATTCGCTGTTGCCTCTGGTTTTGATCCAGATGCTCCTGAAGGTTTATCTAAGGTAACTCTTACTCATTGATTAAAGTGATGCTGCTTTTAGAGGCGTTATAGCTCAGTAAATCTGCACGCATTCCAACTGCAATATCACCACGATCTTTTAAACCTAGTCGTTGTGCAGCACGCATTGAAGTTGCAGCCACTGCCTCTTTAACAGAAAGCCCTAATGAATTCACAGCATTAATAAATACTGTGTCCATGGTTAAAAGGCTTCCAGCAAGGGCATTATTGCTTTCAAGGCGGGCTACTCCATCTTTGACTACTACAGGCAGTTTTCCGATTCTGTAAGAGCCATCTGAAGAACCCGCTGCGGCCATAGCATCAGTTATAAAGATGATGCGCGCTCCAAGAGCTGTGTAGATTTCACGGGCGGTATCAAACTGAATGTGATGACCATCGATAATGAGTTCAACGGATAAACGCTCATCAGCAACTATAAATGAGGCAAATGAGCCTTGTGTAAGCGATTTATCCATTCCATTCATAAAGTGAGTTACAACTGTTGCACCAGCATTAGCTCCAGCAGCAGCATCAACGAATGCTCCATCGCTGTGACCAAGTGCAACAGTGACGCCGGCAGCTGATAAATATTTAATAGCCTCAATAGCACATGGTAACTCTGGGGCGATTGTGATCATCTTTATTGCACCATCTGCTAATTCAAGGAGCTCCTTGATTTCTGCTAGATCAGGCACTACTAGCACCTGTGGATCATGGGCACCGCATCTAGCATGGGAAAGATATGGACCTTCTAAGTGAATTCCGAGAATCTGACCATTTTCATACAATGGCTTTAAGCGAAGAATCTGCTCTTTGATAGTTTCAATTGGTTCGCTGACTAGAGAAGCTAAGAGAGACGTGGTGCCATGTCCACGATGAGTTTGAATTACAGTGTGAATTTCTGCAACAGAAAGGGCAGAAAAGTATTTTCCGCCGCCGCCATGGCAGTGTATATCTACAAAGCCTGGAATTAACGTCCCATCAATTATCTGATCAGGGGAGGGATGAACCCCCTTGTTAACAGAGCGAATAACATCGTGGGATATTTCTACCCACGTTTCACCAACAAGTGCTCCAGCAATTACCGCTGTGTGTGCTTGAATGATCATGGATTAACCAACCAGATCGCGGTTGCGTTTGATCTCGCGATCATGTTTACATGGGCGATCTAAGTGCGAGTCATAACAAGGGTCGCAGAGTAAAACTAATTGATGGCACTCAGCTTTTTGGCAGTTTCTAAACTCTTTAGTTGG
>Ga0208566_1001644_pt1 | contig 12742 bp, 13 predicted proteins | sample PL_2010_150m_FD_184159 | JGI IMG/M metagenome (GOLD analysis project Ga0208566, IMG submission 184159) | Freshwater microbial communities from Powell Lake, British Columbia, Canada to study Microbial Dark Matter (Phase II) - PL_2010_150m... | ecosystem: Environmental > Aquatic > Freshwater >...
GTAGGAGTCTGATATAACCCAGTCGGAATTGAAGTCAAGCCCGGGTTTGATGCTGAAATTCTTTATCCCTGAATAAACCAGCCGCACACGGTCGGCCCAGGAATAGGAATGGTGATTCCATGATTGTTCTTGAAGGGTGTACTGCATAAACTGATCAACGAGGGATGACCGGACGGTAAGAAAATATTTTCCCCCTGATCTTCTCCATTCAATCATACTGCGGAGGGCACGGTCTTTTATTTCTTCCTTATGTACATTTGAGGTATTGGTTGTAATCGGTGGTATCTGGTGACTGTTATCACTATACCAGATCCGGGTTGTCAGTACATCCTTTTTTGATAACCGGAAAAAAGTTTCCTGGGTGATTCCTCCCAGTACATATACGCCATTGATCAGTTTTTCCCTCGCTTTTGTCTGATCGTTGTTATAAGGAAAGTTATTCAATGCATTGGAATAATTGAACTTCGTGATCGACTGGACCGTACGGTTTCCCAATGCCAGGCTGGCATTGGTTGTATAGTTGTTGAAACTTGCGATGGTTTGCGCCAACATTAAATCGACACGATTATCCCAAGCCGGATTGCTGACGAGGTTGATGATGCCGCCAAAGGCACCGCTCGTTTTCGCCACGGTGGCGGCTCCATAAAGTATTTCAAGGCTTTCAAACTGGGAAACCGGAACCTGGGCAAGGTCCGTTTGTCCAAGCATGGGTGAGTTGATACTGATCCCGTTCCATTCAACCTGGGTATGATTTGCCGAGGTGCCACGAAAAGAAGGAGTTGCCAGGCTTCCGTTTCCGTAAGATTTCACAAACACCGTTGAATACTGTGAGAGGATGGTTGAAAGGTCGGCACTCAGGTACTGAACGAGGATGGTAGAATCGATACGTACTTTTTTAAAACCCTGGTTACGCAGGGTAAAACTGCCTGTGACCTCAACCTGGGAAAGGCGAACAGTATCCTTCAGATTCTGCGAGAAAAGGATACAGCTCTGAAAAATTAAAAACAATAAAAAACCAACCCTGGTATGTGTAGCGTTTCTTGCCAAATATGTAATTTGAGTTCCTTGAACCGATCACTGCCTGACTATCTTCCTGACTTCAGTATTCCCATTTTCCAGGGTAAAGGTACAAAAATAGAATCCGGCAGAGAGAAAACCTAAATCGAGCGTTGAATTGTTTCTTACCCTTTCCTTTTTCCAGACCGTCTTCCCTGATTCATCGTGTATAACCAAGTCATATATGGTTCCGGATAAAATATTGATGGTAACATGATCTGTTACCGGGTTTGGAAACAGAAAAACAGACTGATCTTCCGTTGAATATGTGAAATGGAGAACCCCCACAGCGTCGAGGTCGAATCCACCGGTGTTAAAAGGCGTTGGCCATGGATCATTTATAATATTTCCCTTCGAGTCATACGTTGCAAAGGCCGTCTGGATGCAGCCCACAACATCAATAATTTTAATATGTGTAACCCGGTTGATATCCAGCCCGGGAATCCCGGAAAGAGATTCAAGATCGAATGGAGTTCCGAACTGAACCCTGTACTTTCCTGCCAGGTTATCGATTTTCGTTGCATCCGTTGTACCGAATGTAGGAACCTGCTTGGTCGTTTGTGTATAGGAGATGGAAGGAAACCGGAAAAAATTGACACCATCTGAACTGACTTCCACAAAGGCGAGTTCAAGGAAAGAATCGTTGAGTCCATTTTCAAAGACGGCAAAGTCATAACCCGGACCGTTTGTAACCGGCCTGTCGAAAGTAACAACAGCAACTCCCCCGTCACCAAGGCTGACCGGTGCATTATCCGCTTTCCCCAGGGCTGATCCTTCTGCCCCATAATTGGCTTTATTGTCGCCGTTATAAATAAAACTGGTGTCGGAAATTTTAATATATCCTCTCTGGACTTTACATCCAGTGGCCCATCCAACGAATACCGAGCTGTCTTTAAAGATTGCTGTTGATCCTGTCTGACCGGCAGGTGGCGGAAACTGAGCCTTGCAAGAAATTGAAAAATAGAGAAATAATGCCCCGATAACAAGGGCAGATTTTATGATAATTTTCATCTGTCGCGAAAAAACAATCTGCGGAAACTCGACCGCACAATTCATGAATCCTGCTATCTTTTGATGAACTTTCTGACCTTCGTTCCCTGGTCGGTCGTGAAAGAGATCAGGTAAACGCCGGAGGGATAATCCGTAACGCTGATCCTGATGTTATTCTCACCTTTTTGAACAGGTCTTGTCTCGATTGTCCGGCCTGTCAGGTCAAAAATTTTAATTTCTTTAAGTGTTGCATTGGAGCTCAGGTTGATACCTATGAAATCGGTAGCGGGATTCGGATAGACCAAAATGGCATCCTTAACGGATCCGGTATTATCAACACCAGTCGGATTTCTGAAATCGATGGCACAAGCATCAGCATTAAGCCCGGTTGAATAGGAAGTAAGGGAATCCCCTGCGAACGAAAACACGACACCGACCCCGAACGTTGTGCGGTTGCCGACATTGGTGTAAAATTTATTGTTAATATAATCAACACCAGCCGAATGTATTTCAATATTGCTGGTGGATCCGAAGTAATTTATGATCATGGTATCAACGATGGCCTGTGTATCAAGGTTGTAAGATCCGATACTTTTATTCATTCCAAGATAAAGCAGGTTCCCGCTCATACCATATCCCGGGCCAATATTTACAGCCATCGTGTTGGTTACAAAACTGCCTGTTGCAGGGTCGAATCGGGTTATACTTCCAATGTCTCCACCTCCATAGGGGGTTCTGTTAACACAATAGATATATCCGCCATATGAATAAACACTATAGATGCCGATGGCAGATGAACCAAAATTAACAATGGTGTCCAGGGTCCAGGTGGATGTATCGATGATGGCCAGGCGTCCCTCGACTCCCGCGTAGCCGCTGTCAACAGCCACAAAAGCGCGGTTGCCGTAAACAGCAACACCCTCGCAATCGCCAGGGATCCCGTCAACAAAAGCTAATAAACTAAGATCGTTGGCATTCAGCACTTCAACACGGAAACGTCCAACCGGCCATTGTTTGGTAACAATCAGTTTATGATTGAAGAGCGCCATTTTATTCACCCCGGAATCTCTGACTGCTGCTAATCTCTGGTAATTATCAATGTTGTACAAGACGACAGAATCCTGGGCGGTGACATAGGCATGATTTCCGCTGATCAGGACATCCTGGACACTCTGGGTATATATTGTATTGAATACGGTTACGGCCAATGTCGAAAGATCATAGGATTCAACTGTTACATAATCATAATAGGGTGGCGCATTTTCAAATTTCCCTCCATTGGCAATAATCACCTGCCTCACTGTAGTAGTTTTCTGTGCCAGCACAAGGATGTTACCTGCAAAAACCAATAGAACAATCGGAAGCAGGAAGAGAGAATTCTTTTTCATGATTTTGAATTTTTAAAATAACGACGGAAGATTTATCAATGTTGTTTAGTATTGCATGAAAATACTTTTACAAAAGTATAAAAATTTTTGCTCGTTATCAATTATTATAATAATTTTACGAACCTTTTATACCTGATTCAGCCTATGAGATTGTTCCGACAATGGTGGATTGTGTTGGCATTTATTTTCCTTTTTTCAGTTGTGTTTCCCTCTTGTTCATCCCGTTCAAGAGAAGCTGTCTGTAAAGGAAACAGTACTTACCGGGGGTACACTCAAAAAAAGAATAAAAGCAGGTACATCCAGAAATACACATACAAAAACAGGTCGGTCAGAAAAGATTATGTGATCAAGAATGGTATCGCACATTAGAAAGATCATCTCCCTGGTATTATTTTTATTTTGTCTGTCCTTTACTTCGTGCCATATAGCCCGGTACATTTACTGGAACTATGCAGATGTAACTGATTATAAAAAATTTCCTGCGGATACGATCCAGGCAAGCCTTAACCCACACAATTTCCCGAGGGCCTTTCTTCAGAAACCGCTTTATACACCTGAGAAGATCACGAATGATGAGGCCTTCAAAAATCTGGAGCAATTTCTTGCAGCATATAAAACGCTTGCCTTTATCATCCTCAGGAATGATACCCTTATCTATGAAAAATATTTTAAGGGATATGAGAAGAATTCCGTAATCCCTTCTTTTTCCATTTCCAAATCTTTTATTTCCGCATTGGTCGGTATTGCCATTTCGGAAGGGACCATCCGTGACATCCACCAATCTGTTACAGATTATCTTCCCGAAATGAGGGATCCCGGTTTTCATAAAGTCACCCTTGAGGATCTGTTGACCATGCGTTCAGGCATTAAATTCAACGAAGGCTATAAAAATCCATTCGGGGAAGCGGCCAAATTTTATTACGGGTTAAATCTGAAAAGATATACCCGGAAGTTGAAAGTGATCCATACACCAGGATCTTTCTATGAATACGAGAGCGGAAATGTACAGATCCTGGGAATGGTGCTGGAAAAGGCTACCGGCAAAAGTTTATCCGAATATTTTGAGGAGAAAATATGGAAACCGATGGGAGCCGTGCATCCCGCCACCTGGAGCCTTGACAGCAAAAAATTCCGGGAAGCCAAAGCGTTTTGTTGCATCAATGCAGTACCGGAGGATTTTGCCCTTTTCGGACAGCTCTATCTTAAAAAAGGCGTTGCAGATGGGCATGAGGTAGTTCCTGTAAACTGGGTTGAAGAAACTTTGATGGTTCGGAATGATTCAAAGGATTCACAGGGTTATCCTTACACCTATTTGTGGAGGGTTATGAACAATGGTAGTTTTTTTGCAAAAGGAATTTTAGGGCAATTCATTTTTGTCTGTCCTCAAAAACAAATTGTGATCATCCGGATGGGAGAGAGTGATGGCAATCTTGACTGGCCGGAATTCTTCCAGTTGCTTACCGACCAGCTCTGATCAATCATTGAAGAATGCTGCTTCTCCAGGATAAAAAAATGATTCTTTCGATTTTTTTTTAGAAAATGTAAAATAGGTGATCATCGCCTCTGCGCATAGTTCATTTTCCTTATTATAGATCCTGACCTGTATATCGGCAAGGTTTCTTCGCATCCGGAGTATTTTTGAACGGATCGTGATTGCGCCTCCTGCCATGTAAACAGGTTTATGGTAACGAACATCCATAGAAGAGGTAACCCCGGCAACCTTGACTTTTACATATACAACCCAACTGGCGATCTCATCCATGATCGAAGCCTGGATCCCTCCATGAAGCACTCCATGATAGCCCTCAAATTGGGATTTCGGCACCCATGTAGAGATGAGCTCATCCCCTTCTTCGTAAAAAGACAACTGAAGTCCGGATAAATGATCGGGAGAACAACCGAAGCAGTGGTACCCTTCCCTTGCCCTGAAGGGATTATGGATTTTACGCATGACTTACTGAGAAACAGAGAACTTATTTGCCGACGCCGTTCTTGAATTTGGTCTTCTTGACCGCTTTTCCGGTCTCATCAAATTCAATCCATTCACCTTCTTTCAGACCATTGACATATTGACCCGTCAGCTTGGGTTTACCATTACGGTAGAATTCCTGGTATGCACCGGCATAGTTGTTTTTGGAATAGTTTGCAACCGATTGCAGCGTGTCATTTTCATAATAGGTCTTCTGGATACCTTCGAACATGCCATTGACATAGTTGTTTTCGGCCATCACCTTCCCTGCCCTGTTATACCACCGTGCGATTCCATTCTTCACTTCATCCCGAAAGGTAGCCTCTTCCTGGATCTTCCCGTTATCATAGAAGATCTTTGAGCTTCCATATTTCTTTCCTTTGGAATAGTAGATCTCCGTGAGGGGAAATTCATTATAGTTGCTGTAACTGATTGAAACTCCATCCACCAACCCATTTTTATAATTTTCTTGTCCGAGAATACGGTTCCGGCGATCAAACGTGATCGAGATCCCGTCTTTTTTGCCATCGGAATAATGATCAATTCTAACCAGGATGTTATTGGCCAGCTGTGTGACCCAGCATCCGGTCCTGTTATTGTTTAGATAAAAGCCTTTTGCAAACTGATCAGCCATTTGTTCTTCCCAATATCCTGATTTCTGGCCCAGGGCATTCAGACGGTTAAGGGTATCGTTTTTCTGCGGAGTCACTTGTGAGAAAAGAAAAACCGGTGCAATCATCAATACAGAGAGAAAAAATGCAATGCGTTTCATAACTTCAACTTTTTGGTTTTGCAAAAATAATAAATAATAACTTCCAAGTCTAAATCAATCCTCTATTTCCGCGTAAAGGTCAAAATTATCTGCGGCGGTGATCCGGGCCTGGTAAAAACTACCTATTTCCAGGCTTTTGATTTCTTTAGGGATCAGGACTTCATTGTCAATCTCCGGAGAATCAAATTCGGTACGCCCGATGTAATATTCCTCTTCATCCCTGTCAATAACGACCTTCATGGAAGTGCCCACTCTTCCGGTATTCAATTCGAGTGAAATGTCCTGTTGTATCTCCATCAGGATTGCAGCCCTTTCCTGTTTTACTTTGTCAGGAACCGTATTTTTCAGTGAGTAGGCGCCTGTTCCTTCCTCATGAGAATAAGTGAATACGCCCAGCCGGTCAAAACGGGAATGGTCAATGAATTCCTTCAATTCCCTGAAATCCTTTTTTGTCTCTCCGGGATACCCGGTAATCAGCGTTGTACGGATTACACCTTCCGGTAATTTTTTACGGATCAATGCAATAAGGTCAAGGGTTTGCTTTTTATCGATCCCTCTTTTCATTGAATTTAATATCCTTGAATTGATATGCTGGAGGGGAATATCAATATAGTTGCAAAGATTGTCATGCCGTTTGATCATTTCCAGCACTTCAACCGGAAAGCCGTCGGGGTAGGTATAATGCAGGCGGATCCATTCCAGTCCCGGAGTTCCTGCAATCTGTTCAAGAAGTTCCGGCAACATTCTCTTTTTGTAAAGATCCATGCCATAATAGGTCGTATCCTGGGAAATGATGTTGACCTCCTTCACTCCTTTTCCTGCAAGGACATTTGCTTCCCGGATGATCTCCTCCAGCGGCCTTGAGATGTGCTTTCCCCGGATAGCGGGAATGGAACAGAAGGAACAATGCCGGTCGCATCCTTCTGCTATCTTCAGATAGCTATAATGGGAAGGTGTTGTCAGCATACGTTCACCAAGCAGTCCCTTCCTGAACTTACCCCCTACCCTTTCCACGATCCGGCTCAGTTCATTGACGCCGAAGAATGCATCTACTTCGGGTAATTCCTTTGCCAGCTGCTCCCGGTAGCGCTCGGAAAGGCAGCCCATGACGAAAAGAGACTGCAGGTGTCCGTCCATTTTAGCCTTTACAAATTGCAGGATTGTTTCAACAGATTCATTCTTGGCATCGAGGATAAAACCACAGGTATTGATGATCACGGTATTGATTCTATCTTTTTCGGATGGATCCAGGATGATCTGAAAGGAAGAAGCGTCGAGCTGTTTCATCAGGACCTCTGTATCCACGAGATTCTTGGCGCATCCCAGCGAAACAATTCCGATCTTATGGGGGATGGATTTCGTTTTCAAGGAAAGAAAAATTTAGGTAAAGAGGCTGTCGACAAACTCAACCCGGTTGAACAACTGGAGATCCTCTATTTTTTCTCCGACCCCGATGTATTTTACAGGAATCTTGAATTGGTCTGATATCCCGATGACCACACCACCTTTGGCTGTTCCATCGAGTTTTGTCAGGGCGATGGCATTCACTTCCGTTGATGCTGTGAACTGGCGGGCCTGTTCGATGGCATTTTGCCCGGTAGAGGCATCCAAGATCAGGAGTACCTCATGAGGAGCCTGGGGGATCAGTTTCTGCACAACATTCCGAATCTTGGAAAGCTCGTTCATCAGGTTGACCTTATTGTGCAGCCGTCCAGCGGTATCAATGATCACAACATCGATATCTCTTGCGATTGCAGCATTAACGGTATCATAGGCAACAGAGGCAGGATCGGAACCCATGTTCTGGGTAATGATGGGGACATCGGCCCTTTGTGCCCATATTTTCAGTTGGTCGATGGCTGCAGCCCGGAAGGTATCGGCAGCGCCGAGCAGAACGGTTTTGCCGGCTTTCCGGAAGTTATAGGCCAGTTTCCCGATGGTGGTGGTCTTCCCTACCCCATTTACGCCCACGACCATGATAACATAAGGGTGTGCATCAATAGGAATGCTGAATTCATCAGCATCTTCCACTTTATTTTCCTGCAGGAGTTGTGCAATCTCATCTTTAAGCAGGGAATTCAATTCGGCGGTGCTGATGTATTTATCTTTTGCAGCCCTGGATTGGAGCCGTCCGATAATCTTGAGGGTGGTTTCCACTCCCACATCGGAGGTAACCAGGGTCTCTTCCAACCGGTCAAGGACATCCTCATCAACACGCGACTTTCCAGCAACTGCTTTGGAAAGCTTTGTGAAAATGCTGGTTTTGGTCTTTTCAAGACCTTTATCCAGGGATTCCTTTTTATCTTTTGAAAACTTTGAAAAGATGCCCATTGGAGATGATTCAGTTCAGTTGACCATTTATAAAAAAAGCTTTTTTCACAGGGAAAAAAGCTTTTTCACGCTGACTGGTGAAGGATTTATTTATTGGCGTTGGCCAAAAAGTCTTTAACCGCATCGTTTGGAACAATATTCTCTTTAAAAACGTAAGCGCCGGTCTTAACCGATTTTGCCATGCGGATCACTTTTGTAAAATCCTTACCGCCGCTGGTCTGAAATGTTGCAACAACTTTCTTTGCCATGGTATATCTTCTTTATTTGATTTCTTTATGAACAGTAACCTTCTTCAGGTAGGGGTTGTATTTTTTCAATTCCAAACGCTCCGGCGTGTTCTTCTTGTTCTTCTTCGTGATGTATCTCGACATCCCCGGTATTCCGCTGGTCTTTTGTTCGGTGCATTCCATTATGACCTGGATCCTCTGATCTTTACTCTTCTTCGCCATTTTAAATCCGCTTTTTATTTTGGGACTGCAAAATTATACCTTTTCAGATTAAAAACCAAAATATTTTCATAATTTAGCCTTGCCTGAAAAATTTCCTCACTTTGTCAGACTGGTCATCTTTTATCAAAGGTTACAAGGCATACCTTCAACTTGAAAAATCGTTGTCGGTAAATTCGGTTGATGCTTATGTACATGATGTGCACAAGTTCGCCCAGTACCTTGATTTCGCGAACCTGAACCTTTCGCCGGAAAAGATCGAGCTACATCATTTCCAGGGTTTCTTAAAATGGATCAACGGGCTTGGGATGACGGCCCGGACACAGGCAAGGGTAATTTCGGGGATCAAAGGGTTCTACAAATATCTTTTACTTGAAGATGTAACGGCCATTGATCCGACAGAAATGCTTGAATCGCCAAGGATCGGGCGTAAACTCCCGAATATCCTGAGCGTTGAAGAGATTGACACCCTGATCAACAGTATTGATCTGAGCAAACCCGAAGGAGAAAGGAATAAAGCTATCCTGGAAACACTTTACGGCTGCGGGCTGCGTGTTTCCGAGCTGGTGAACATCCGTATCTCCAATCTTTTTTTCAATGATGGATTTTTACGGGTCACAGGAAAAGGTGACAAAGAACGCCTGGTTCCGATGGGAAGCATTGCCCAAAAGCACATCAGGATCTATATGGACACTGTGAGATCACATCAGGAGGTAAGGAAAGGATATGAGGATATTCTTTTTCTGAACCGCAGGGGATCCAGGCTGTCCCGCGTCATGATCTTTACCATTATTAAAAAACTTGCATTGAAGACGGGTTTAAAGAAAACCATCAGTCCGCATACCTTCCGTCACTCTTTTGCCACCCATCTCGTGGAAGGTGGAGCTGATCTCCGGGCTGTCCAGGAAATGCTCGGCCACGAATCGATCACCACCACGGAAATCTATACCCATCTCGACCGGGAATACCTCAGAAGTACGATTATACAGTTTCACCCAAGAGGCTAAAGCCTTACGAATTATGAATAATGAATGAATAATTGAAAAAATATGCGAATTCGGGAATGATGGCATAATTCATTATTCTCAAATCCCCATATTCGTCATTCGCATATTCACCAGTTTTGCGACATGCTTTGACGATACAGCTAATCCAAACGGGGATGCTGAAAACCGAACAGAGTAAGCACAAAATTTTTAACCCACAAGACAATGGCAATCTTAAAAGAAGTAACATCGTTTGAGGACTTCAAAGTCCAAATCGTAACATCGTTTCCCGACCTCTGTGTTTATGTGACAAAGAATAAATCGGAAGCAGACAACAGCGACAGCGTTTGGTTCTTTGACAATTCATTTCCTAAAAAGAAAGTGAAGTTCGTAACAAGTTTTCCTGACTTGAAAATTCAGTATGTAAATTCTAAAAGTGCTGCTGGTTGGAAAAATCATACTCACAAACTTCAAAATAGAATTGGGTAAATGATTTCAGAAACATACAACGGACTTTTTAGAGAAACACTACAAAGTTTCGCAAAAAATAGAGGTTGTCCATTATTTAGTTGAAATTTGATTGGCTAAGGTTCTACGTTTTACTTCTTTTATGATCGCAGTTTTCATCATATTCAGTTTAACAAAGTTATCAACTTTATGCATTTTGTGTTCAATTTCTAATAAAGCAGCTGCAACCCAACGGTATCGCTCGTTTGATAATGTCCAGTTTTTTACTTTGCCTACATATTTGCGCAGCTGTGAGTTAAGGTTTTCGATACAGTTGGTTGTTGCAAAAGAACGGGCAAACAGTTCATTTATACCGAGTTTGTGCAAGGTTAGTATCTCTTCCATAGCCTCGTCCAATGACCGGGCAGCGGCCATATTCAGGGATTTAAGATCGGCCTTGAGTTGTCCGAGTTCGGCACGAGCATTTTCATATGTATCTTGGTTTACAGCATGTTGATATTGTTTTTTAATCGTCTCATGATATTTATCCGGCAAATACTTCAGTATGTTTTCTTGCTTATGCCACTGGCAGCGCTGAATTATTGCCTTCTCTCCAAAACAATCTTCAACCGCTTTGCGTATTCCTTTGCTGCCATCGATCACACAAAGCAATCCGCTGGAATAATCCAGGCCACGTTCTTTCAACCGTTCAAGCATATCCTTGATCGGTTCAGAGTTTTCCGTAGCAGCCTGGGTAAAGCAAAGCGGGATTTTGTCTCCGTTTTCCGTTACGCCAAGGCAGATAATTATCTGTTCTTTAGAAAGATATTTTCCGTCAATGAAGATGGCCAGGATCTTGTGATGCATGATGGACCTGGACTCAAACTCTTTCAGCTTTTCTTCAGTCCGTTCTACAAAGGAGCGAGAAACAGAACTTTTAGACAGTCCAAATCCTTCGTTCAAAGAATCAACTACCTTTCCGTAATCCCTCACGCTAAGGCCCAACAATACGCCTTTAAGCAACTGATCCGTGGGTTCCGGGAGTTCTTTCATCTCTTCGTAGCGTTGGAGCGGAGTATTCTTTTCATCCAAATTATCAAATAGCCGTGGCACCTCGACCCTTACTTTCTGATCTCCGATCTTCACGCTGCCAGGATTATAACCCCAACGGCTCCACCGGCCATTCTCTGGCTTCTGATGACTGTACCGGGCACCGGCTTTATCAATCACTTCTTCTTCAAGGAGCTCGTTTATCATTATCTGACAGACACTTAAATAGTTCTGTAAAATCCCTACCCGTAAATCAATCGATTGATCCTTTAACCACGAAAGTGTTTTACGGTTTAATTCATTACTTTTATCCATTGGTTCCATGTTTTTTGTTTTGCAACTCAAACTTACGGAACCTTAGCGGAGGATCAGCTATGTCTGGTCCTTCCTTTTTAACCTATATTTCAACTAAGTTTGGGACAATATCAAAAAATATTCTTGCGACTGAAGATGATGCCTTAATAGAGAAACAATTTTCTCTGTTCTATCCTTCACTCGGAAAAAATTATTTGGATAAGCGTGAACTACTCGTATTCGGACAAGCAACAAATGGTTGGTCTCCGAAGTGGTTCGTTCATGAAGTTCAAGCTGACAGCAACAAACTTGTTGCTGAAAGTATTGACTATTCAAACGAAGACGAAGGGAAATGTCCTCTTGAATGGGTTAATGAAAAGTGGACAGAATTTAATCTAAGTCATTCATTCTTCTGGAATGTAACTTACAAACTTGTAAAAGCACATTACAACAAAACAGATGAGAATTGGAACAACATCATTGCATGGAGCAACTTAATGAAAATTGCTCCTGCTTATGGAGGAAATCCAAACCCATGTGAAATAGAAGCACAAGCTGAAAATGCTGCAAATCTTTTCAAACAAGAATTAGACGACCTCAAGCCAAAAAATGTTTTGGTAATTACAAATCTTAAAACATGGGCAAGACCAATTCTTGAAAAATCCAAAATAGAATTTCAGCAAATTGACGGAGAATATGCAGAAGCAATTGGTAATTACAACGGAAGTAGAGTTATTGTAACGAAGCGACCATTTATAGGAGGGAAGCATCAACTATTTGTTGACGAAATGACAAAGCTGTTTGCAACTTAATCACTAACTTGACAAAACACAGTTTCATAGACACAAAAGCACGAACGCATAACAGCATCTTGCCAAAAGCGGGGCGAACGTGGGTAAGTGAACAGTTGTACATTTAATAAACATTAGTGTCAATTTGACACATTATCGCTCCGAAAGCCCCGCCTTCGACAAGCTGCAAACCGTTATGTGCCACTTTTAAAAGCCGAGATG
>Ga0208566_1001645_pt1 | contig 12740 bp, 10 predicted proteins | sample PL_2010_150m_FD_184159 | JGI IMG/M metagenome (GOLD analysis project Ga0208566, IMG submission 184159) | Freshwater microbial communities from Powell Lake, British Columbia, Canada to study Microbial Dark Matter (Phase II) - PL_2010_150m... | ecosystem: Environmental > Aquatic > Freshwater >...
CTAGAAATTCGGTACCAAACGTGCCTTGTCCAAATTGGACAAATCTATCGCCAAGAGTGTGCCGTCTACATCCAGGCTCAACACTCCGCTATCGACACCGCGTAACACACCCACAAAGTTTTTTTGACCATTCATGGGGATGCGCAACTTGATTTGCGCTTTTTCACCCTCAAAACGGCAAAAATCGGCCTCTTTTCTCAGCGGCCTATCCAAACCGGGAGAGGAGACCTCCAGCCGGTCGTAATCAAAATCCGACTCGACCGCGAGCACACGCTCCACATGATTACTCACCAACACACAATCTTCCACTGTCACCCCGTTCGGCTTGTCGATAAACAAGCGTATCAGGCGACCGCGATTGGACAGCTCAAGATCAACCAACTCATAGCCTAAACCAACCACCGTCGGCTCAAGCACATTATTCAAATCCATACCTGCACCACAAATAAAAAATGGGCCGAGAGCCCATCAAAAAATCTTATTAATTCTATCAAAAAAACCTGCTTAATGGAATACGCCGGAACCCAACTCCGTCACGCCATCTTGAATCAGGCTCACCCATTACCCAGCGGAAGCAAGCACACAGCCCTTCCTAAATCGACTGTGTGCCCAACCAGACATTTACGCGACCATCACCGCTCAACCTTTTCCAGCTGATCTTTCTTGATTGCAATATCAGCCTTCTGCTTAAGACTGGCAACGTATGCCGCATAATATTCCTGCGTCAACAACTGGCTCATTCGATCGGCATAACCCTTCTTTTTGGCTTCGTCCAGATTTTCCGAATCAACCACCCGATTTACCTTGATTAACAGATAACCGCCTTTAGGACTGTGCACACCGGCAAAGACCGGCAACTTGCGGGCATCCGCCTTGAAAATCTCGCCCAACGCCGCTTCGCCCAAACTGCTGGCAGCCTGACGGGAAATCACAATCGGCGCCCCCCATTTCAGTTCGGACACATCCTTGCCTTGGCGCAGCTGTGCCAACGCCATCTCGCCTTGTTTTACCGCTTGCGCATCAGCCAACTCCCGCTGGAGACGCCCACTGAGCTCCACACTCAAGTCCTCAACCGACTTGTAGCTGGCCGGCTTGAATTCCGCTATCCGCGCAGACACCAGCGTGTTAGGACGCACCTCGACCGCTTCCGTGTTGCGCTTAAGCTTGACACTCTCATCCGAGAATACGGCCTGCAGCAGTTTTCCGTTGTTAAGCAACGCAACATCGCCACCTTTCTTGCCGATCCATGAGCTAGTCTGGATTTTAAGCTTGAGCGACTCCGCAACCGGCTTGAGACTATCCGGCTGCTCGTAAACCGTATTGCTGAAGGTTTCCGCCACTTCGGCAAAACGCTTGGCAGCTTTCTGCTTGCGCAACTCCAACCCGATCTCTTCCTTGGTTTCGACCAAAGAGCGGCCCTTGCCGGGCTTAACACCAGTCAACTTAATAATATGAAAGCCAAAATCGGACTGCACCGGGCCAACGACTTCACCGACGGACATTTTGAAAACCACATCCTCGAATGGCTTTACCATCGCGCCGCGGGCGAAAAACCCCAAATCACCGCCATTCGCCGCAGAACCGGGGTCCTGAGAGTTTTTCTTGGCCAACTCCGCAAAATTTCCTGGCGACTGCTTGGCTTCCTTAAACAATTTCTCTGCCTTCACACGTGCCGCCGACTTTTCCGCATCCCCCGCCTTGACTGCAACCGGGATCAAAATATGGCTTGCCTGGCGCTGCTCCGCAGCTTGAAACTGAGCAACATGCTCGTCATAGTATTTTTTGATTTCGTCTTCTGAAACAGGCATCTGGAGGGCAAGATCATCCACCGAAAGCACTGCGTATTCGAGCCTGGCTTGCTCGGGTACGCGGAACTCTTCCTTATGTTTCTCGTAATACGCTTTGATCTCCTCCATACCGACCTTGATCTGGGGCGTAAACTGCTCGGGATAAATCATGGCCTGAACAACCTCACGCTGCTGCTCGCTGATACGAACAAAATTACCGAGGGATTCATGAGAAAACAGGGTAGAACCTGTCAGACCATCAACCAATTGTTCAATCATCAGGCTTTGCCGCAAACGCGACTCGAAAACTGGCGGCGCCATCCCCTGAGCACGCAACACAGACTCGTAGCGCGACTGTGAAAATTTGCCATTTTCTTGGAATTCGGGAATTTCGCTAACGAACCTGACTAACATTTCATCCGATATGACAATTCCCGCCTTACTCGCGCCCCCCGTCAACAAACGCTGCTCAATCATATTATCGAGAATCGCCTGCCTGATTTCCGGCTTATCCAACAACGCTGGATCGAACGAAGCTTTCAAGGCCGCACGCATACGCTCCTGCTGATCCCTCACTGCCAGATTGAACTCCTGCTTGGAAATCGCCTGACCATCCACCTTGGCGACGATAGCACCATCCCCGCTATGGCGTAGATATGAGTCCACCCCCCACAAGGCGAACGGAACAGTGATCAATGCCAGGATAAGTTTGGCAAACCAGCCTTGGGCACGCTCTCGAATGACATCCAACATAATAGCTATCCGTATAAAAACAAACGTTCCCGCCGGGGATATGAGCGAACCCCGAAACAAGAATTAAAAATCAGAAGCGGGATTAGCTGGAATGACCGGCTTGCCGCCCAATCTGCAAAAAAAAGGGCGAACCAAAGTTCGCCCTTGTCTGGCGGAGTGGACGGGACTCGAACCCGCGACCCCCGGCGTGACAGGCCGGTATTCTAACCGACTGAACTACCACTCCTGAAAACCATAAAACTGAATGTGTTACTGGTGGGTGCTGACGGGATCGAACCGCCGACATTCGCCTTGTAAGGGCGACGCTCTACCAGCTGAGCTAAGCACCCAAAAAAACGCTAGTTTACAGCATCCTTCAGGGATTTGCCAGCCCTAAATTTCGGCACCTTCGCGGCCTTGATCTTGATGGTAGCGCCGGTACGAGGATTACGACCATTGCGCGCCGCCCGCTTGCCAACATAAAAAGTGCCAAAACCCACCAAAGTCACCATGTCACCATTTTTCAGAGCGGCCTTGACAGCACCAACCGTTGCATCCAAGGCACGACCAGCGGCAGCCTTGGAAATCTCGGCGGACTTGGCGATTTGATCAATCAACTCAGATTTGTTCACGTGTGATCCCCTTTCAACATAGATAAACAACCATCGACGCCTGCACTAGCTTTATATCAAGCCGCAAATCAAGCTGTCAAGCGGTATGCCGCTTTATCCCGAGCATTTCAATGCTTGGTGGCAATAAGCTCATCAACCTTTTTCTCGGTCGTCGACAAGGGTACCTCGTCACTTTCCGGCAGGGCTTCCGGCTTACGCTCCAAGGCAAGGCCAAGCACCTCGTCGATCCATTTCACCGGGTGAATATCCAATCGGTTCTTGATGTTTTCGGGGATCTCCGCCAAATCCTTGACGTTTTCCTGGGGGATCAACACCAGCTTGATACCGCCACGATGTGCGGCGAGCAGCTTTTCCTTCAATCCGCCGATCGGCAATACTTCGCCGCGCAAGGTGATTTCTCCGGTCATCGCCACATCGGCGCGCACCGGAATGCCGGTCAACACCGATACCAAGGCGGTGCAAATTGCCACGCCGGCGCTCGGACCATCCTTAGGCGTCGCACCTTCCGGCAAATGAATATGAATATCTTTCTTTTCGTAAAAATCTCCAGCGATGCCCAGCCCCCTCGCCCTCGCCCGCACCACACTGAGCGCCGCCTGGATGGATTCCTGCATCACATCGCCGAGCTTGCCGGTGGTAATCATCTTGCCCTTGCCCGGCATCACGATACTTTCGATAGTCAGCAATTCGCCGCCCACCTCGGTCCAGGCCAAGCCGGTGACCTGCCCGACTTGATTGGCTTTCTCCGCCATGCCGTAGCTATAGCGGCGCACCCCCAGATACTTGTCGATATTGCGCGAGGTCACCGCCACCTTGCCCTTGTTGTTCTTGAGCAGCAGCGCCTTCACCACCTTGCGGCAAATCTTGGCGATTTCGCGCTCCAGGCTACGCACGCCGGCCTCGCGGGTGTAATAACGGACAATATCGCGCACCACGCTTTCCGCCACCGTGATTTCGGTGTCCTTGAGGCCATGCACTTTCATCTGCTTGGACAACAGGTAACGCATGGCAATAGCGATTTTTTCGTCCTCGGTATAGCCGGACAAGCGGATCACTTCCATGCGATCCAGCAGCGGCGCAGGGATGTTCATGGTATTGGAGGTCGCCACGAACATCACGTCGGACAGATCGTATTCCACCTCGACGTAATGGTCGACGAAGGTGTGGTTCTGTTCTGGGTCAAGCACTTCAAGCAAGGCCGAAGAGGGATCGCCACGAAAATCCATGCCCATCTTGTCCACTTCGTCGAGCAGGAACAGTGGATTACGCACCGCCACCTTGGTCATGCTCTGTAAAATCTTGCCCGGCATGGAACCGATGTAGGTACGACGATGACCGCGAATTTCCGCTTCGTCGCGCACGCCGCCGAGCGCCATGCGCACGAATTTCCGGTTGGTAGCGCGCGCAATCGACTGCCCCAGCGAAGTCTTGCCCACCCCGGGCGGCCCGACCAGACACAGGATAGGCGCTTTCAGCTTGTCCACGCGCTGCTGCACTGCAAGATATTCAACGATACGTTCCTTAACCTTTTCCAGGCCGTAGTGGTCTTCTTCCAGCACCGCCTCGGCGACCTTGAGATCCTTGCTGATCTTGGTCTTTTTCTTCCACGGCAAATTCACCAGGATATCAATGTAATTGCGCACTACGGTGGCTTCCGCCGACATCGGCGACATCAGCTTGAGCTTCTTCAATTCAGATTCAGCCTTGGCGAGCGCCTCCTTGGGCATCTGCGCAGCCTTGATCTTCTTGTCGAGCTCATCCAGATCGGCGCCTTCTTCCATATCGCCGAGTTCTTTCTGGATCGCCTTGACCTGCTCGTTCAGGTAATACTCGCGCTGGCTCTTTTCCATCTGGCGCTTGACACGGCCACGGATGCGTTTTTCCACCTGGAGAATGTCGATTTCGCCATCCAGAATGCCGAGCATGTGCTCCAGGCGCTGACGCACCGGCAGCATTTCGAGAATTTCCTGTTTCTGCTCGATCTTCAGCGGCAAATGTGCCGCGATGGTATCCGCCAAGCGACCGGCTTCGTCGATGCTGGCCAGCGATGTCAAAATTTCCGGCGGAATTTTCTTGTTGAGTTTGACGTACTGGTCGAACTGGGCAAACAGCCCGCGCCGCAACGCCTCGACCTCGTTATCCTCGACATCGTCCTGAAGCAGCCTAGGGGTCACTTCGGCGACGAAATGGGTACGCTGATCTTCGAAATGATCGATCATTGCACGCTGGTTGCCTTCTACCAGCACCTTCACCGTACCATCCGGCAATTTGAGCATTTGCAGGATACTGGCAACACACCCCACCCGGTACAAGTCTTCCGGCACAGGATCATCCTTGGCGGCGGATTTCTGCGCCGCCAACATGATGTGCTTGCCGGATTCCATGGCGGTTTCAAGCGCCTTGATGGATTTCGGACGTCCGACGAAAAGGGGGATTACCATATGCGGGAACACGACGACATCGCGCAGCGGGAGCAACGGCAAGGTCAACGGTTCACCAGAAAAATCAGGATGCGCGGTCATGAAAGTCACCTAAAAACGAACTTGTTTGGGAAGCCGCTGTAAAAATTGCCGAATGGGGCAGGCATGGATCAGATCGCACCAAAAACCCTCATTCAATCAAAACAAACTCGGTTTTTTATCGTCCTACCCTTGCTTGCAACCACCGGCAACTAAACGGCTTCTGTGTTGAATTGGGGCGCAACGCCGCAATTCAAGAGGCAACACGAATCAGGCGGAATCGGCCAGCCTTCCCGAATCGGAATAAATCAGCAGGGGCTTGCCTTCGCCTTTGATCACGCCTTCGTCGACCACCACCTTGCTCACATCCGTCAATGAAGGGAGGTCGAACATGGTGTCCAGCAACACGTGCTCCATGATGGAGCGCAGGCCGCGCGCGCCGGTTTTGCGTGCCAAGGCTTTTTGGGCAATCGCCAGCAGCGCCTGCTCGCGGAATTCGAGCTCGGCGCCCTCCATCGCAAACAATTTTTGATACTGTTTGGTCAGCGCATTTTTCGGCTCGGTGAGAATGCGCACCAAGGCGCTTTCGTCCAGATCCTCTAGCGTTGCCACGACCGGCAAGCGCCCGACGAATTCCGGGATCAAACCGAACTTGATCAAATCTTCCGGTTCGACATCGCGCAACACCTCGCCGATTTCCTTGCGATCGTCCTTGCTCTTGACCTCGGCGCCGAAACCGATGCCGCCCTTCTCGGAACGGCTGCGGATGACCTTTTCCAGGCCGCTGAATGCCCCGCCGCAAATAAACAGGATATTGGTGGTATCCACCTGCACGAAGTCCTGATTCGGATGCTTGCGCCCGCCCTGCGGCGGCACGGATGCCACCGTACCCTCGATCAGCTTGAGCAGCGCCTGCTGTACGCCTTCGCCCGAGACATCGCGGGTAATCGACGGATTGTCGGATTTGCGCGAAATCTTGTCGATTTCGTCGATATAAACGATACCGTGCTGCGCCTTATCGATATCGTAATCGCACTTCTGCAACAGTTTCTGGATGATGTTCTCGACATCCTCGCCGACGTAACCGGCTTCGGTCAGCGTGGTGGCATCGGCGATCACGAAAGGCACATTGAGCATACGCGCCAAGGTCTGCGCCAGCAGGGTCTTGCCGGAGCCGGTCGGGCCGATCAGCAGGATGTTGCTCTTGGACAGTTCGACGCCATCCTTGTCCTTGCCGGCATTGCGCAAGCGCTTGTAATGGTTGTAAACCGCCACCGACAAGGCCTTCTTCGCCAGCGGCTGGCCGATCACGTATTCGTCGAGCATCTGACAAATATCCTGCGGCACCGGCAAATCGGAAGTCGACGACTTGGTTTCTTCGCTCTGAGTTTCATCGCGAATGATGTCGTTGCACAAGCTCACGCACTCGTCGCAGATAAACACCGACGGTCCGGCAATCAGCTTGCGCACCTCGTGCTGGCTCTTGCCGCAGAATGAGCAGTAAAGCAATTTATCTGCGCCCGATTTATCTGCCATTTAGTTCTTTCCTAAGTATTGATATGCGCCGGTTTCGATTACTCGGCCGCTTTGCTACGATTGTCGAGCACCTTGTCCACCAAGCCGTATTTAACCGCCTCTTCCGCGCTCATGAAATTATCGCGGTCGCTGTCTTTCTCGATGGTTGCAACGGACTGGCCGGTGTGCTTGGCCAACATACCGTTGAGGCGTTCGCGCAAGTAGAGGATTTCCTTGGCATGGATTTCGATGTCCGACGCCTGCCCTTGAAAACCACCCGATGGCTGGTGAATCATAACACGGGAATTGGGCAGGCAAACACGCTTGCCCGCCGCACCCGCCGCCAGCAGGAATGCACCCATGCTCGCCGCTTGGCCGATACACAAGGTGCTCACGTCCGGCTTGATGAATTGCATGGTGTCGTAAATCGCCATCCCCGCCGTCACCGAACCGCCGGGCGAATTGATGTACAGGTAAATATCCTTGTCCGGGTTTTCCGATTCAAGGAACAGCAACTGCGCCACAATCAGGTTAGCACTGTTGTCGTTGACCGGCCCCACCAGGAAAATAACGCGATCCTTGAGCAGGCGCGAATAAATATCGTAAGCGCGTTCGCCACGCCCGCTTTGCTCCACCACCATCGGGATCAACCCGATGTTTTGCGGCTCCCAGACTTGATTGTCGCTCATATGCTTAGACGTTCCCCATCAATTCGTCGAAACTGGTCGCCTTGTCGATAACCTTGACGCGCTCCAGCACCCAACTTACCACGCCTTCTTCCAAGGCAATCGATTCGACCTCGGACAAACGTTCCGGTGAAGCGTAATACCACGCCACCACTTCCTCAGGATGTTCATAGCTATCGGCGTGCTCGCCCACCAGTTCGCGCACCCGCTCCGGGCTGGGACGCAGCTTATTGGCACCGACGATTTCGGCCAGCACCAAACCGAGCCTGACCCGCTGCTTGGCCTGATCTTCGAACATCGCCGGCGGCAGCATCATATTACCCGGATTCATGCCGCGCCCGCGCATTTCCTCGGCAGCAAAACCCTGCAAACGCTCGATCTCCATCTCGATCAGGGACTTCGGCAAATCGAAGGATGTCGCTTCAACCAGGGCTTGCAGCGATTTTTCCTTAACCTGCGCCCGCACGCGGCGCTTCACTTCGCGTTCGACGTTCTGCTTGATCTCGGCACGCATCTTGTCCAGATCGCCATCCTCGATTCCCAGGCTCTTGGCGAAATCGGCATCCACCGCCGGCAATACCGGCTCCGCCACCTGATTCAAGGTAACCTCGAAAGTCACCGCCTTGCCGGCCAGATCCTTGGCGTGATAGTCCTGGGGGAAAGTCATGTCGAACGTCTTGCTCTCGCCGGCCTTCATGCCGATGATGGCCTCTTCGAAGTCCTTTAATGCGTGGCCCTCGCCGACCACCAGCTTGTAACCCTTGGCCTGGCCGCCTTTGAATTCTTCCCCGTCGAGAACGCCGCGATAATCGACATCCACTTGATCGCCCGCTGCTGCGGCACGATCTGCGACCGCGTAGGTCACGCGCTGCTTGCGCAGAATCTCGATGGTTTTATCGATGTCGGCATCGCTGACGGCAACCTCGGGGCGCTCGACGCTGATGCTGGCCAAATCACCCACCACGATCTCGGGATACACCTCGAACACCGCGCTGAACACCAGATCCTGCGAGCCTTCCGGGGACGGCTTCGCATCGATTTTCGGGTAACCCGCCACTTTCAGCTTCTGTTCGTTGACCGCATCGTTGAAACGCCGCTGCACGGATTCGCCCAGCACTTCCTGGCGAACTTCGTGGCCGTATTGCTGCGCCACCACCTTCAACGGCACCTTGCCGGGACGGAAACCGTCCATTTTCACCGTGCGCGCCAGGCGCTGGATACGCTTATCGACTTCAGCCTCGAATTGCGCCATCGGAACCGTAAAGTCCAATTGTTTTTCCAGCGCGCTTACGTTTTCAGTTTGCATTTCCCGTTCCTCGATTTACTAAAGTATATGGTGCGAAAGGGGGGACTCGAACCCCCACACCTTGCGGCGCTGGAACCTAAATCCAGTGCGTCTACCAATTCCGCCACTTTCGCGATAAAAATAAGCTCGCAAGGATACCACAAGGCAAAGATTGACGAAAATAGCCGGAAGTTACCCGGTTAGGCCGGCCATAGCCGTTCCTTGAGTCCCGACGAGCGCACCACCTCGCGCGCAACCGCCTGTTTCAGCACAGTTTCCCCGCCCCACAACTCGATGCGCCGGCGCGCGCGGGTGACGGCAGTGTAAAGCAGCGCCCGGTTGATTACCGGGGTAATTTCATCCGGCAGCACCAGCAACACCTCGTCGAATTCCGAGCCTTGGCTTTTATGCACCGTCATTGCAAACACGGTTTCGTGCTGCGGCACGCGCCCCGGCGCGAAGTCGCGCAACTGGCCGTCGGCACCCTGGAAGTACACGCGCAGTTCGCCGCCGCTGCCGATCGCGATCCCCACATCGCCATTGAACAGCGCCAGGTTGTAATCGTTGCGCGCGATCATCACCGGACGCCCGTGATACCAACCCTCGCGCTGCGGAATCAGGCCGTCGCGGCGCAACGCCCCTTCCGCCAGCGCGTTGAGCCCATCCACGCCGGCATAACCCTCGCGGTGCGCACAGAGCACGCGAAAACGCCCGAACGCTTCGAACAGCGCTGCCGCCGACGCACCGGCACGCACCGCCGCCAGATAATCGCGATAGCCGTCGAGCAGGCGCTGCGCCAAAGCAACCCGGGCGCCGGGCGCCGAAAACGGTTCACCGTGCCACCCCACATCAGCGAATTGCCCGCCCGCCGGCAAGCCCACTGCTGCCTCCGCCTCGCCGCTGCGGATCGCCTGCGCCAGCGTGCCGATGCCGCTATCCGCGCCGAAACGGTAGCTCTTGTGCAACAAGGCGATGCTGGCGCACAGCCCGCCCTGCTGCGACGCGGCACCGGCGCAAATATCGCCGAACACCGCGCCGGCCTCGACCGAAGCCAGCTGATCCTTATCGCCCAGCAAAATCAGACGCGCCCGCGGCGGCAACGCCTCAACCAGCTTGGCCATCAAAGCCAGGTCGATCATCGACGCCTCGTCCACCACCAGCACGTCGAGCGGCAGCGGGTGGTTGCGGTCATGGCGGAATAGCGAAGAATCCGGGCGCGAGCCCAGCAAACGGTGCAAGGTGCTCGCCTGCTCGGGAATCGCCGCCAGCGTTTCCGCCGTCAACTCGCCCACCAACTCTCCCCCACCGTGGGCAGCTGTCCCCTCTCCCACTTGTGGGAGAGGGCTAGGGAGAGGGTGAATACCGCCCAGCTGCCCCTTAGCACTGCGCACCGCCTCCTGCATCCGCGCCGCCGCCTTACCGGTCGGCGCCGCCAGCCTGATCGTCAGCCCGCCCCGATATTGCATCTGCAACGCCGCCAGGATGCGCACCACCGTGGAAGTCTTGCCGGTTCCCGGCCCACCGGAAATCACGCACAGCCGCCGCAACACCGCCTTTTCCGCCGCCGCCCGCTGCCCATCCGGTTCTGCACCGTTAGTAAAGCCAAACAACCGCTCCAGATCGGCTTGCAAGCGCGCTTCGTCCACGTCGTCGCAAGCCGTTGCCGCACGCGCACTCAAATCGGCGGCAAGGATTTGCTCGTAGCGCCAATAGCGCGCCAGGTAAAGGCGCTGGTGCTCGTCGAGAATCAACGGCGCGAACGCGCCCGGCGCCCCCACCAGCCGGCTGGCGCGCAATTGTTCGCCCCACTCCGCCAACGCCGGCAACACCACGCCCGCTTGCAGCGCATCGTGCCAGCGCCGCTGACCGGCACAAGCGGCCAGATCGACGCACACATCCCCCTCCGCCACCGCCTCGCTGGCCAGCCAGGCGGCGTAAATCACCGCGGCGCTCGCCGTGGGTTCGTGGCGTAGCAAGGCGGCGGCGAATTGGCGGCTGAGGGGCGATAATTGGTTAGGGGAGGCGATCATTTGGGAAACAATAGGTGAGCGCTTGATTGAATATTTAACAGCATGATTTCAAAAAATATTTTCACAGCCCGTAGGATGTGGTGAGGAACGAACCGCATCGTTCGCGTCATTCCCCCGTCAAGAGCTCCGCCAAACCATTGCCTCCCCAATCCACCGGATAGACACCGCGCCGCACATACCCGTGAAAGCTGGAATGCGGCCAATCCGCAACACGGCGCACCCATCCATGCTTTACCGGATTCCAATGAATGTAATCGGCATGGCGGTTGAAATCTTCTTGGTCGCGAATCAGATGCTCCCAAAATCGCCGCTGCCAAATCCCCCTTTCGCCACGTTTCTCCCGGCTTGAGGAAATACGCTCGCCTTTTTCGAGCGCACGGGAGAACCCGCCTTTGATCAGGTTCCAGCGAGTGGAAAAATCCGCATCACCCGGCGGCAGGGTCAGGATGCAATGCAAATGGTCAGGCAAGACCACCACAGCATCCATGTGGAACGGATGCCGCGCCAGTACCGTTTCAAACGCCTCGCGCAGCACGTCGATTCGTTCGACGAGAAGGCGGTTTCCCTTGCGCTGGGCGAGGTTGACCGTAAAAAACCAGCTTGAACCGGGAACATGGGCGCGGCGGTATTCCGTCATGATGGGGTTTGCCTGATTTGATCGGATTTACACGAGCGATGCGGTTCCTTCGTCACCGCATCCTACGTAGGCATAATTCGCTCATAAAATCGTCCAAGTTGAATAATCAAGCTTCTGGTACATCAGGCCAGGTCGGACGATGTTCTCTGGCCCAAGCTCTCAGTTTTCTGCGTGCCGAATCGCCGGCCACTTCGATCCCAAGGTGATCACAAATAGCTTTCCACGATCCTAAGTGAGTAACTGAGCGCAGTTCCTCGACGTTGGATAGCCAGTCTCCCGGCTTCGGACTTGGCGCTTTAGTCACTGTGTTTTGTTGCACAGATTTCCCTCCAGATGCTCGGCGAGGGTGCTCAACTATTGTTGGTTTTGATTCTTGCTCAGAAGGCGTGATCAAAGATTCCGTGCCTTCAGCCTGCGAGGCAATACTGAGGATGAATTCTTTTGCTTCGTTCTCTGAAACATCGACTCCTTCATCTTTTACTCGACGAACTAATAACGTAGCAAGTCCAAGATCGGGGTTAGATTCAGTATCTCGCTTCGCCGTTGGAAGCGCATTACGCATTGCTCTTTGCCGCTGTGTTGAATTTAAATACTGCTCGGCCTCACGCAATGCTCGACCATTTGAAATATCTTCCTTGGACAAGAATGCGTAAAAGACAAGCTCAATATCCTCCATCGCCTCCAACTTATTTAGCAGATCGAACTCTTTAAAACACTTTTGACTGAACTCTCCCCCTGCCCTGGAAAGGTAAAACCTCCACTTGCGTCCATCGGTCAATATAGAGAAAACAGCAGTATTGTTACGGTTGTAGTCACGCATCTGCCGTTCAATTTCTGGGAGATTTCGGTCAATCTTTCCAACAGCTTTCACCTCAATATAAAGGCTATGTCGCATTTTGTTGTTGAAAGTGAACATGCTGACCGAGAGCCAAGGCAAGATAAGCGAGGGGAAGATTGTCGGCGTGCAGGCATTCGAG
>Ga0208566_1001647_pt1 | contig 12734 bp, 11 predicted proteins | sample PL_2010_150m_FD_184159 | JGI IMG/M metagenome (GOLD analysis project Ga0208566, IMG submission 184159) | Freshwater microbial communities from Powell Lake, British Columbia, Canada to study Microbial Dark Matter (Phase II) - PL_2010_150m... | ecosystem: Environmental > Aquatic > Freshwater >...
TGTTTTTTGGCACCGGATTGATCTGGGCAGTGTTCGACCGTGACCGCCAGTTTCTTCACGACAGGTTGGCGGGCACCCGGATAGTTATGGCCTGAGCTACCGCCGCTCCACCCACCAGAGCATCCCGGCCGCCGCCAGCAGAAACAATCCGCTGGGCGTAATCGCCGAATAGAAAGGCGTCCAGTTATTGATCGCCCCAAGGCTGGAAAACAATCCATTCAACATGTGGAAAGTAATTCCCAGCATGATGCCGGCGAACACCTTGAGACTCACCGCCCCCTGACGATCCTGCATGTAGGCAAACGGCAGCGCCAATGCCATCATCACCAGTGCCGCCAGGGGATAGACCAGCTTCTTCCAAAGCGCGATCGAATACCTTTGTGCGCGCTGCTGGTTCTCTTCCAGGTGCCGAACGTACTGAAAGAGATTGACGAAGGACATGCGCTCCGGCACCACCATCAGGACCGAAAGAATGTTGGGAGTCAACGCCGAGTGCCATATCAAATCGGGCATTCGGCTTACCCGGGCGGTGTCTCCTTCGAACACTGTCTGCATGACCTTGCTGAGACGCCAGCGGTCGGGAGACTGAAACTCACCCTCCTCGGCATCGCTGATGGATCGCAACTGGTGTTGCTTGTCGAACTCGTAGATTCGGACGCCGCGCAAACGCGTGTCCGGGAGCACGTCGCGCACGTTCACAAAGCTCATTTCATCCTTGACCCACAGACCGGAACGAAACTCCTGCGCCACCATCGAACTCAACGCCTTGAGGCGCAATTGCTGGGCAGCCCGTTCGGCGGGTGGCGCAACGAATTCGCCGATCACAAATGTCAACACTATGAATGCCGTGCCGATCTTTGCCAGCGTCACCAGAAGGCTGGCGGTCGATAGGCCTCCGGTGCGCAAAACCATGATTTCGGAATGGCGTGCCAGGAGTGTCAGTGCGTATAGAGTGCCGATGAGCACAGCGATCGGAAACAGTTCATAGATCCGCCCCGGCACGCTCAGCAAGACGAAGCCGGCAGCATGCTGCAACTGATACCCGCCCTTGCCGATATCTTCGAACTGGTGGATCAGGTCGAAGAATGCGAACAGCATCAGGAACGCCATCAATACCAGTGCCGTAGCTGCATAGATCTCACGCGCCAGATAGCGCTCGTAGACTTTCAGCCCCACAATCTGACCCAGGAGAATACGATCAAGCGGCGCGAAAACAACAGCAACAGGAACACGAACATCACGACATGAACCAGCCACACGCCGATTTCGAAACCAAGCCGGCCCTGGGCCACCCAGGCCTGGCTGACGCTGATCAAGTTGCTGTAGATCATGTAAGTCAGCACGGCAAAGATCAGGTTATTGGTTCGACCTGCACGAGGATTGACGAACGACAAGGGGATCGCCAGCAAAGCCAGGTTGAGTGCGGCCAACGGAATGCCGATGCGCCATAGCAGTTCACCCATGTTCGGGGCACTCGGATTGCCCACCAATTCCAGCAATGTCAGGTTCTTCGGCGTAGTCGCTATGCCCTGGGTCTCCCGCGTCTCGACGCGGACCGCATAGCGTTCAAACTGCATCACGCGATAGTCGGCCTGCCCCGGCGAACCTTCATAGCGACGACCGTTCTCCAGAACCAGGAAACGATCGCCGTTGGGCATGGTTTCCTGGTGGCCCTGCGCCGCCGCCATGACACCGAGCCGCCCATGCTGCACCGAACTGATGAAGACATTGCGAACCAGCGCTTCATTCCCCGCCACCGCTTCCACGAAAAACACCCGGTCGGCCGACGAAGATTCCTTGAATGCGCCCGGAGCGACTCGCGAAACATCGTCGCGGCTTTCCATTTTAAGTCGATATTCGGCGCTCTTCGACACTGCCCACGGCGAGAGGAACAATGCCAGCACGCTGATTGTGGCTACCATCGGCACGGCAAAGGTCAACACGGGTCTCACCCAGGCGGTCAAAGACATTCCGCAGGAAAACCACACCAGCATCTCGGAATCCCTGTAGGAACGCGACAAAGACAACAACACTGAAATGAACAGCGTCAGCGACAACAGGACCGGCAGATAATTCAGCGCGCTGAAGCCCAGCAACGCCACGACGGCCTCGGAAGCCAGCGTGCCACCGGCCGCCTGGCCTAGGAGGCGAATCAACTGCGTGGTCAACATGATTGCAAATAACGCGACAAAGACCGCAATCCCGGTATTGCCGAATTCGCGCAGGGCCGCGCGCTGGAAAATCATCTTGGCTTTGACTTTAGGAGACGAATTTGGGGATAATCGAAAAAGTTGCCGATTTTCGCTAGAGTGAGCGGCGTTCCCAAACCTTTGCGAGGAGCATTAAGTGGAATTTAGCATAAAAAGCGGTAGCCCGGAAAAGCAGCGCACCGCTTGTGTGGTCATCGGCGTGTTCGAGCCGCGCAAGCTTTGCTTGCCCGGCGAAATCCTCAACACGGCGTCCGGCAACCATATTTCCGACCTGCTTCGGCGCGGCGACATGGAAGGCAAAGCCGGCTCGACACTGTTGCTGCACAACGTGCCCGGCACACTATGCGACAGGGTGCTGCTGGTCGGATTGGGCAAGGAAAAGGAGTTTCGGGAGAAGGAATTCCGCGATGCCATTGCAACGACTGTTCGCACTCTCAACGAAACCGGGGCATTCGACGCCACCCTGACATTGACCGAATTGCCGGTAAAGAAACGCGACATGTCCTGGCGCATTCGCCAAACCGCACTGATGGCTTTCGAGACGCTCTACCGGTTCGATCGTTTCAAGTCAAAGAAAGACGAAGTGCGCCGCCCGTTGCGAAAACTGACGCTGTCCGTGGAGAGCCGCACCGACCTGTCCGCTGCCGAGAAGGCCTTGTCCCAGGGGATGGCCATCGCCGCCGGTATGAACCTCGCCAAGGACCTTGGCAACCTGCCCGGCAACGTCTGTACGCCGACCTATCTTGCGGAGCAGGCCCTGGAGTTGCGCAAGCAAAATGGTCTCAAGGTTGAAGTGCTGGAACGTGCCGACATGGAAAAGCTCGGCATGGGGTCATTGCTTTCGGTGACGCGCGGTTCCCACCAACCGCCCAAGTTCATCGTCCTCAGCCATAACGGCGGGAAAAAGGGCGAAAAGCCCGTGGTATTGGTCGGCAAGGGAGTCACGTTCGACAGCGGTGGCATTTCGCTGAAACCCGGTCCCGAAATGGACGAGATGAAATACGACATGTCCGGCGCCGCAAGTGTGCTCGGCACGATGAAAGCCATCTCGGAGCTGTCGCTTCCTTCGAACGTGATCGGCCTGATTCCGACCGTCGAGAACATGCCCGGCGGCAACGCCAGCCGTCCTGGTGACATCGTCACGTCGATGTCCGGCCAGACCATTGAGATTCTCAACACCGATGCCGAAGGACGCCTGATACTCTGCGATGCGCTGACCTATGCGGAACGCTTCGAGCCCGCTTGCGTGGTCGACATCGCTACCCTCACCGGCGCCTGCGTGATCGCGCTGGGGCACGTCGCCAGCGGCATGTTTGCCAACGATGACGGACTCGCCCGCGACCTGCTTAACGCTGGACAGAATGCCTACGACCGTGCCTGGCGCTTGCCGCTGTGGGACGATTACCAGGAGCAATTGAAGAGTCCGTTCGCCGACATGGCCAACATCGGCGGACGTCCCGCCGGGACCATCACGGCCGCCTGCTTCCTGTCCCGCTTCGCCAAGAAATATCACTGGGCTCACCTCGATGTCGCCGGCACCGCCTGGAAATCCGGCGAGAAGAAAGGCTCCACGGGCCGCCCCGTGCCGCTGCTCACGCATTTCTTGCTGGCACGCAGCGGACTCCAGGTCGAATAGTCGACCTGGAGCATTGCATGACCAAGGTCCTCTTCTGCCATGGCGCACCCGACCGTTTGCAGGCCGCCGCGGTCTGGTTGATGCGATACAGCCAGCAGCCAGGCTCATCCGGCACCGCCACGCCGACACTGATATATGCGCCGGAAGCCGAGATGGCCGAGCGCATCGACCGCTTGCTTTGGGCGCAACAGGCGACAGGGTTCTTCCCGCATTGCCGGGCCGATTCGCCCCTCGCCGCCGAAACGCCCGTGCTGATCGCCGGCAGCCTTGACGGCATGCCGCATCATGAGAAGCTGCTCAACCTCAGCAACGAACTTCCGCCGGGCTTCAGCCGCTTCGAAAATCTGGTGGAGGTCATCAGCGAGGACGACGCGGTTCGCCTGCCGGCACGCGAGCGCGTCAAGTTCTATCGGGATCGCGGCTACGAGATCCAGTTCCGCGACCTGAACAAGGAACCGCTGTGAGCAATAGCCTGCTCGACCAGGCCGATGCGCTGATGCGCCGGCGCAGCTTTGTCGCCGGCGTCCAGTCAGGACAAACCGGATCGGACGGGAGGGGCGATGCCGTCGATGAAGCCGCGATCGAGGACGTGCCGGTGCTCACCGATGTGGTTGACGACGACGCCGTTGCGCAGCATCCCCAGATCGCGGGCGGCGACTCCGGAAGGATGGACTTGGAAGCCCGCGTTGCGCTGGAAATCGAACAGGCGCTGCGGCAACGCCTCAATCAATTGCTGATGGACCGGCAAACCTTGCTCGCCCGGGAAATCGAAGCATGGCTGGACGAGCAAATGCCGCAATTGGTGATCCGGGCGATGGACGGCATCACCGATCACCTGGTCTCCCTGCTTGCCAATCGGGCCAAGGACGAATTGCTGCCTCGACTGGAGGCTGCCCTGAAGCCGCTGGATGTGACCGAGAGCGGCGCCGACAGCGCCGATTAGGCCTGCCGCTCCGGTATAATTCGCGCCTTCCCTTGCGCGAATTGACTACCTGATAGATGGAACTTTCCAAGAGCTTCGAGCCGGCTGCAATCGAGCGGCGCTGGTATGAACACTGGGAAGGGCGAGGCTATTTCCAGGCCGGCCTCGACCGCGACAAGCCTCCGGAGCACGCCTACTGCATCCTGTTGCCGCCGCCCAATGTCACGGGCACGCTGCACATGGGGCATGGTTTCCAGCACACTCTGATGGATGCGCTGATCCGCTACCACCGCATGCTGGGCTGGAACACGCTGTGGCAGCCGGGTACCGACCATGCCGGGATCGCCACACAGATCGTGGTGGAACGACAACTGGATGAGCAGGGAATTTCGCGCCACAACCTCGGGCGCGAAAAGTTCATCGACAAAGTCTGGGAATGGAAGGAATTTTCGGGCTCGACGATCACCCAGCAGATGCGGCGCCTGGGCACCTCGCCCGACTGGTCAAGGGAGCGCTTTACCATGGATGCCGGGCTGTCCAAGACCGTCACCGAGAGTTTTGTCCGGCTCTATAACGAAGGCCTGATCTATCGCGGCAAGCGCCTGGTGAACTGGGATCCGCAACTGCTCACGGCGGTATCCGACCTCGAAGTGGTGCAGGAAGAGGAAGACGGCCACCTCTGGCACATCCGCTACCCCCTCGCCGATGGCTCCGGCCACCTCACAGTCGCCACGACCCGCCCGGAAACCATGCTCGGCGACACGGCCGTGATGGTACATCCGGATGACGAACGCTATGCGCGGCAGATCGGCAAGTCGGTCAGCCTGCCGCTCACCGGCCGCGAGATTCCGATCATCGCCGATCCCTATGTCGATCGCGAATTCGGCTCCGGCTGTGTCAAGGTCACTCCGGCCCATGATTTCAACGACTACGCCGTGGCGCAAAGGCACCAGCTGCCGATGATCAACATCCTGACGCTGGACGCGAAGATCAACGAGAACGGCGCCGCAAAATATCGCGGCCTCGATCGCTTCGAAGCCCGCAAGCAGATCGTGATCGATCTAGAGTCGCTGGGATTGCTTGAGAAGACCGACAAGCACAAGCTCAAGGTACCGCGCGGAGACCGCACCCACGCGGCGATCGAACCGATGCTGACCGACCAGTGGTTCGTCGCCATGAGCAAGCCCGCCACCGACGGCCTGAGCATCACGCAAAAGGCGCTGGAATGCGTGGCCTCGGGCGAGATCAGGTTCGTTCCGGAGAACTGGGTCAATACCTACAATCAATGGCTGAACAACATCCAGGACTGGTGTATCTCGCGTCAACTCTGGTGGGGACACCAGATCCCCGCCTGGTACGACGACGCGGGCAATATCTTCGTCGCCCACGACGCGCAGGAAGCCGCCGCGCTAGCCGCTGCGGCGGGCTACCAAGGCGCGCTGAAGCGCGATCCGGACGTGCTGGATACCTGGTATTCGTCAGCGCTGTGGCCCTTCTCCACGCTCGACTGGACACCGCAATACCCAGCACAATCGAATCGCGCGCTCGATTTGTACCTGCCCTCGTCCGTCCTGGTCACCGGCTTCGACATCATCTTCTTCTGGGTTGCTCGGATGGTGATGATGACCCGGCACCTGACCGGCAAGATCCCTTTCCGCGAAGTCTTCGTGACCGGCCTGATTCGCGATGCCGAGGGTCACAAGATGTCCAAGTCCAAAGGCAACGTGCTCGACCCGATCGACTTGATCGACGGCATCGGCGTCGACGCGTTGGTGGAAAAACGCACCTCGGGCCTGATGAATCCGAAGCAAGCCGCACAGATCGAAAAGCGCACCCGCAAGGAATTCGCCACTGGCATACCGGCCTTCGGCACCGATGCCCTGCGCTTTACCTTTGCCAGCCTCGCCTCACCGGGCCGCGACATCAAATTCGACCTGAACCGCTGCGAGGGTTACCGCAATTTCTGCAACAAGCTATGGAACGCAACCCGTTTCGTCCTGATGAATTGTGCGGATCAGGATGTCGGCCTGGATGAAACTCTGCCGCTCGAATTTTCCTTGGCCGACCGCTGGATCGTCAGCCGCCTGCAGCGCGCCGAAGCCGAAGTCGCCAGTCATTTTGCCGAGTATCGCTTTGATCTCGTCGCCCGTGCGGTGTACGAGTTCATTTGGGATGAATACTGCGACTGGTATCTCGAACTGGCAAAGGTCCAGCTGCAACAACCCCCGTCGCCTGCGGCAGAGCCCCGCCAACGGGCCACGCGGCGCACCCTGGTGCGCGTCCTGGAAGCCATGCTGCGCCTCGCCCACCCGCTGATCCCGTTCATCACGGAAGCGCTTTGGCAATCCGTCAAGACGCTGGCCGGCAAAGCCGGCGACAGCGTGATGCTGCAAGCCTATCCGCTGTCGCAACGCGAGAAGGTGGATGCGGAGGCCGAAGCGCGCATGAGCGTGCTCAAGGACATGATCAATGCCTGCAGGAGCCTGCGCGGCGAAATGAACCTTTCTCCGGCCCTGAAAGTGCCCCTCGTCGCGGCAGGCGACGTGGCCACTGTCGAGGCATTCGCGCCGTACCTGAAAACGCTGGCCCGACTTGAAAGCGTCGTTGCCGCGGGCGCCGAATTGCCGGAAAGCGACGCCCCGGTGCAAAACGTCGGTGCTTTCCGCCTGATGCTGAAGGTCGAGATCGACGTGGATGCAGAGCGTGAGCGCCTCGCCAAGGAGATAGGCCGCGTCGAGACGGAAATCGGAAAATCGGAAAACAAGCTGGCGCTGCCGAGTTTCATTGGACGCGCGCCGCCACAGATAGTGGCCCAGGAGCGAGAGCGTCTGGCGAGCTTCGGCACCCTGCTCAAGCAGTTGCGCCTGCAGCTCGCCCGTCTGAGGTGATGACATGGGCGCCGCAGCAACCGCCCATGATGGTCTGTTGCCTCGATCGGCGACCGGGTGAGATCGGCGGCCTTGGCTGCGCGTGAGATAGAACTCGAATTCCTGGCTTTTCTCGCTGCGGGAGATCAAGTTATCGCCGGGAGTGGGTGGCTGATGGCCAGGGCTTCCCCGGCACGCCGTCGAGTGGGCTGTATGAGTGGATTCTTTCAAAAAATGGGTGCTATAATTAGTAGTTGATCGGGGTAGAATTCGATCAAACGAAATTTTCCTTTCTCTCCTCCTCATCTAAAAGGCAATCCTAAAATGAAACAGTCTATCCTCGTTGCTGCTTTGGTCGCTCTGGCAGTCACTGCCTGCGGCAAGAAAGAAGAAGCCAAACCAGCCCCGGCTCCGGCCCCGGCTGCTGCTCCCGCTCCCGCTCCGGCCCCCGCTGCTGCCCCGGCTGATGCTGCGAAGCCTGCCGACGCTGCTGCCGCTCCGGCTGCTGGCGCTGCTCCTGCTGCCGCTCCGGCACCCGCTCCGGCTGCCGAGCCGAAGAAGTAATCGGCTGTTGTCAAGAAAAAGCCAGCTTTCGGGCTGGCTTTTTTGTTTGCATCACACCCGTTTCAGCCTAGTTCGCGCCAGAAGAAACCCGCTTCCTGGGAAGCGACGCATATCCATTGTGCATCGCAGCCGATCGCCGCTGCCAAGGCGGCACGAGCCAGCTCCGGAGTATTGTTCTGCAGGCTCAAATGAGCTGCGACGAGATGTTGTAGCCGTGAATAGTCGATGGCGGAGAGCAGCGCCGAGGTGGCATGGTTGTCGAGATGGCCGAACCGGCCCCCGATGCGCTGTTTCAACATTTTTGGATATGCCCCATTGGCCAGCATCTCGATGTCATGATTGCATTCGAGCACCAGCGCATCGCATCCATCGAGCATGCTGATGATATGCGGGGTGACACTGCCGGTGTCGGTGAGCACCCCGAGTTTGCGGCGTCCATCGGAAAATACGAATTGCACCGGCTCCCGCGCATCATGTGGCACCGGAAAGGGATAAACTTCCAGTTCGCCGATGACGAACGGGAGATGGCTGTCGATCATCATGAGCTTGGGCAGTTCGCCGCGATCGGGCGGCATCCCGGCCAGGGTACCGTGGGTCAGATAGACCTCCAGGTCGTAACGTCGTGCGGCCCTGAAGACTCCGGCGCTGTGATCGCTATGCTCGTGGGTGACCAGAATTGCGTCGAAATCGTCGAGGATCAGGCCAAGGCGTTCCAGCCGGGCCACCAGTTCGCGCAGACCGAAGCCGCAGTCCAGCAGCACCCGGGTGGCCGCCGCGCCACTAGTCGACGCGGACGATACTTCGATGACCATGGCGTTGCCGCTGCTGCCGCTGCCGAGCGAGGCAAAGCGCAATCGGCTCATGTCACATTTTCAACGATCAAGGCAAAGACCGAGCGCGTCCCGCCAATCGGGCAGTTGGATCGATGCTTCCTGAGCCAGTCTGTAGCACGTTAACCTGGAGTTGTGCGGACGCGGCGCCGGCAGCGGGTATTCTCGCGTCGGGATGGCGGTCAGGCCGGGTTCCCGGGTTCGAAGATTTTTCGAGAGCGCCAGGATCGCCTGCGCAAAACCATGCCAGGAGGTATGGCCACCATTGGCGAGATGGTACAGTCCTTCCGGCGGCCGCTGCCGGGCCAGCGCCAGCGCCGTAGCCTCAGCAATCAGGCGGCTCCAGGTCGGGGCGCCGAACTGGTCTGCGACGATGCGCAACTCCTCACGTTCCTCCGCCAGGCGCAGTATCGTGCGCAGAAAATTCCTGCCGTGCAGCCCGTAAACCCAACTGGTGCGAAATATCAGGTGGCGGCAGCCGCTCGCCTGGATCGCCTGCTCGCCCGCAAGCTTGCTGCGCCCGTAGGCGTTGATCGGAACCGGAGCATCGGCCTCGTTGTATGGGCTGTCCTTGCTACCATCGAAAACATAGTCTGTTGAGTAATGGATCAGCAGAGCCCCCAGCTTGCCGGCTTCCTCGCCCATCACGCCGGGCGCCCGGCCATTGACCCGCATCGCAAGATCGGTCTCCGTTTCAGCCTGATCGACGGCAGTGTAGGCGGCGGCATTGACGATGATCTCTGGTCTCACCGTGCGAATCGCCTGGCGGATGGCGTCGGCATCGGTCAAGTCGAGTTTCCCGCGATCCAGCGCAATCACTTCGCCCAGGGGTGCCAGTGTGCGTTGCAGTTCCCAGCCCACCTGCCCGTTCCTGCCGGTGAGGAGGATGCGTTTCACGGATAAGCCTCGGCATCCCGCAACGTCGCGCCGAGGCGATCCTTTGCCGCCAGCACGGGCTCGCCCGCCAAGGGCCAGGTAATCGCCAGCTCCGGGTCGTTCCACTGGAGGCAGCGTTCGTGTTCGGGATACCAGTAGTCGGTGGTCTTGTAGAGGAACTCCGCGAACTCCGTGGTCACGCAAAAACCATGGGCGAATCCCGGCGGTACCCACATCATCTTCTTGTTCTCGGCGGACAGGGTGTGTCCGACCCAGCGTCCGAACGTCGGCGAGGAGCGGCGCAGATCGACTGCGACATCGAAAACCTCACCGGCGATCACGCGCACCAGTTTGCCCTGTGGATGGACGATCTGGTAATGCAGTCCGCGCAGCACATTCCTCGCCGAGCGCGAATGGTTATCCTGAACAAACTCGGCGTCCAGATTCAGTTCCGCCAGCCCGCGCCGGTTGTAGCTTTCGAAAAAAAAACCGCGCGCGTCGCCGAAAACCTTCGGCTCGATCAACAGCACCTCAGGCAAGGCGGTGGGGATCGCCTGCATCAGGAATAAACCCTGTCCGTCAACAATCCGAGCAGATATTGCCCATAACCGTTCTTCTTCAGCGGCTGGGCGAGTCGTTCGAGCTGTTCTGAGCTGATCCAGCCCAGACGCCAGGCGATCTCTTCAGGGCAGGCCACCTTGAGGCCCTGGCGTTTCTCGATGGTGCCGATGAACTGGGACGCCTCAAGCAAGGACTCGTGCGTGCCGGTATCCAGCCAGGCCATGCCGCGCCCCATGATCTCCACATGCAATTGATGGTTGGTCAGGTAATGCCGGTTCACATCGGTGATTTCCAACTCGCCGCGCGGCGACGGTTTCATGCCGGCGGCAATCTCGAGCACCTGATTGTCGTAAAAATACAGGCCGGTCACGGCATAGCGCGACTTGGGATGGGCGGGCTTTTCCTCGATGCTGATGGCCCGGCCGGCGGCGTCAAACTCCACAACTCCGTAACGCTCCGGGTCGGTCACCGCATAGGCAAACACCGTGGCGCCGTCCTTGGCCACGCTGGCGCCCTGGAGCTGGGTCGCAAAGTCGTGGCCATAAAAAATGTTGTCGCCCAGGACCAGCGCTGAAGGAGCATCTCCGACAAAATCCCGGCCGATGATAAAGGCCTGCGCCAGACCGTCCGGCGACGGTTGCACGGCATAGCGCAGATTCACTCCCCACTGGCTGCCATCGCCCAGCAGTTGCACGAAGCGTGGCGTATCCTGCGGCGTCGAAATCAACAGGATGTCGCGCATGCCGGACAGCATCAGAGTGCTGAGCGGATAATAGATCATCGGCTTGTCGTAAATTGGCAGGAGTTGCTTGGAGACGGCCAGCGTCACCGGATGCAGCCGGCTTCCGGAGCCCCCTGCCAGTACGATGCCCTTGCGTGTGGTCATGCGTGTGGTCATGCGGCGTTCCTGTCCGAATAGTTTTGCTTCACCCAGTTTCGGTATTCGCCGCTCACCACGTGTTCGATCCAGTCCGCGTTGGCAAGGTACCAGCCGACCGTCTTTCGCAAGCCGGACTCGAAACTCTCACGCGGGACCCACCCGAGTTCGCGCTCGATCTTGGTGGCGTCGATGGCATAACGCCGGTCATGGCCGGGACGGTCGGCAACGAACGACTGCAACTCCTGATATGGGCGGCCATCGCCGCGCGGCCGCAGTTCGTCAAGCAGTGCACACAGCGTGTCCACCACTTCCAGGTTGGTCTTCTCGTTGTGGCCGCCGATGTTGTAGGTTTCACCCGGCAAGCCCTTTTCGAAAACCCGCCAGAGGGCCCGCACATGGTCATCGACATGCAGCCAGTCGCGCACGTTGTCGCCCTTTCCGTAGATTGGCAGCGCCTTGCCACGCAAGGCATTGAGTATCATCAACGGGATGAGCTTTTCCGGAAACTGATACGGCCCATAGTTGTTGGAACAATTGGTGACCAGCACCGGCAGGCCATAGGTATGCTGCCAGGCACGGACCAGGTGATCGGACGCAGCCTTGGATGCCGAATAGGGAGAATTCGGGCTGTATGAGGTGGTCTCGGTGAACAGTCCCTCGGCGCCAAGACTGCCGTAGACCTCGTCAGTCGATACGTGGTGGAAACGGAAGGCGCTCTTGCGATCAGTTGCCAATGACATCCAGTAGGCGCGTGTCGCTTCGAGCAGGGTATACGTCCCGACGATATTGGTTTCGATGAAGTCGGCAGGGCCGTGGATCGAGCGATCCACGTGGGACTCGGCGGCCAGGTGGATTACGCCCGACGGGAGATGCTCGGCGAACAATCGATCCAGCGCATCGCGGTCGCAGATATCGGTCTGTGAAAACAGGTAGCGCGGATTGCTCGTCACCTGAGACAGAGACTCGAGGTTGCCGGCATAGGTGAGTTTGTCGATATTGACGATGCGCCAGCCGCTCTCGGCAATCAGCATCCGCACCAGAGCCGAGCCGATGAAACCGGCACCGCCGGTGACGAACAAGGTAGCTGCGCTCATGCCGGCACGACCCGGTTTTTTCCGGAGCGCTTGGCCAGATACATAGCTGCATCGGCGCGCTTCAGCGCGACATCGACAGGTTCGTCATGCGCCTTCTCCGCGACGCCGGCGCTGAAAGTGATCAACAGTTTTTCATTCTTGTTAAGGAAGAACTTGCGGGTCAACTCGCGCTGCACCCGGGTGATGGTCTGGACGGCCTCATTGAGAGTCGTCTCGGGCAACATGATGACGAACTCCTCCCCGCCATAGCGCGCCAGGGAGTCCTGGGGCCTTATGGTTTCACGCGTGACTTTC
>Ga0208566_1001649_pt1 | contig 12721 bp, 15 predicted proteins | sample PL_2010_150m_FD_184159 | JGI IMG/M metagenome (GOLD analysis project Ga0208566, IMG submission 184159) | Freshwater microbial communities from Powell Lake, British Columbia, Canada to study Microbial Dark Matter (Phase II) - PL_2010_150m... | ecosystem: Environmental > Aquatic > Freshwater >...
GGCTCAACATCATCGCAGGATTCCTGCACCTGATCTCGCTAGCGGGCATCTTGTTGCTCTCCAATGATGCTGCACTACCCGTCAATGCCACCTACCTCACCGAAGCCCCAGTCACCGGCAATTTTTCTGCCCCCATCAATCTCTTCAACCTCAATATCAGTTACATGGTTGCATTGTTTCTCGCACTCTCCGCCTTTTTTCACTTTCTCATTAGTTCCAAAGCAATGTTTCCCAAGTATTCGGCAGGGCTTCGCAACAACATAAACGTCTTTCGCTGGGTTGAATACTCGATTTCGTCCTCACTCATGATCATCGTGATTCTGCAACTCAACGGCACCGCCGACTACATCGCACTTCTCGGAATTTTCGGGGTCAATGTGTCAATGATTCTCTTTGGATGGCTACAAGAGCGATACACCAAGCCCGGCGATGGTGACATGCTTCCTTTTTGGTTTGGGTGCATTGCCGGCAGCATTCCGTGGATAGCTACAGCTATCAACATCGCTCACCCAAAAGGTCCCCCAGAGTCAACCGTGCCAGGATTTGTCTATGGCATCGTCATCTCACTCTTCGTACTCTTCAACTGTTTTGCAATCGTGCAGTACAAGCAGTACAAAGCCAAAGGAAGGTGGGCCAGCTATCTGCACGGTGAGCGCATCTACGTGATTCTGAGCCTTATTGCCAAGTCGATACTTGCATGGCAGGTGTTCGCTGGCACACTCGCTTCATAAATACATCGACGAATTCTCGCTCTAGAATTGTGGCTATGACGACCCAAACATTCACGATGTACTCCACCCAGTGGTGCGGTTACTGCAAACGCCTCAAGTCTGATCTGCAACGCGCAGGGATTGAATTCACGGAAATCGACATTGAGCATGATGCCGAATCGGCTGCTTTAGTTGAGAAAGCCAACAACGGCAATCAAACCGTGCCAACACTCATCTTTACTGATGGAACTTCAATGACCAATCCATCGCTCGCAAAAATCAAAGAGCATCTCGCTCTTTAGAAATTTAAGTCAGAGCTCTTTATAGTTTCACCTCGCGCAGATGCTGTGCGTTGCCAATTCCAATAGAAGTTGGTGTGACTAATTATCTGCTCTGCACTGACCGGTGGTTCAGAATATGTGCAGTCCTCGGTGGTGTGCGCATCTGAAACCAATGTTGCGTCATAACCCCGCGCTATTGCACCATGCAAGGTCGAGCGAATACACGCATCAGTTTGAGCCCCACAAACTATAAGTTTTCCTACTTTCAACCCTGACAAAACGTCTTCAAGATTTGTTGCCTCAAATGAATCGCAGAAACTTTTATGAATGATGGGTTCACCTTGGACACTCTTTAGCTCTGCCACAAATTCCCAGCCCAATGTGTCCTTCACCAATTCGTCATCAGAGTGCTGCACCCACACCACAGGAACATTCTGTGATCGTGCAATTGAAACCAGATGGGAGATATTGCTGATGACTTGATTGCGTTTGAACGCTTTAGCCACAACATCGTTCTGCATGTCAATCACTACTAACGCAGATTTAGGTCGATCATTTAATGCTGACATAGATCACCAATTTCATAAGATGTTCAGCCCAAACCAGGGTTCTGCGACCAAGTCGGTATCGACGAGATTTCGGTCGTCAAGATCGACCACAGCGACCCCACGAGCCGTCAACAGATGTTGCCTTGCTTGTTGAGCATCTCCTAGACAAGCGTATGAACGTGCCAGCGATTCGTGGGCGTACGCGAGATCAAAGTCGACTAGACCCGATGACACACAGACCGCAAGACATTTTTGAGCGTGTTGAAGTGCAACATTGCCGTTGTTGCGTATAACCCACACACGCGACAACAGCCAACTTGCGCGAGCCTCATTTGCAGTTGTCGCGCCTTCCGCTCTTTGCCAGTGATATGCAGCTGTGTATGCGCGACGCGTCATCTCTTCTGCTTCATCGTCGGAAATTTCGCCCATAGGTTTGCCGAGAATTTCCCACGTGGAGTTATTTGCCTCTATCGCAAGTTTGCGGTGTACAGATGCATCGGCGGACATGTCCCCTATTGTGCCACTACGAGTCGATCGTTGCTCAGCAAGTGAATCTTGGTTCTGGATTTCAACAAAATGCTCGACAACCGGGAATGGTTCATAGAAGCGATGCAATATCTGGCGCCATTGCTCATACTGCGCCGACTGTCGAAATCCGATGGTGTGGTCTTCAAGAGTTTGCCATTCAACAAGTAGGAGAAAAGTACTTGGGTGCTCAATTCCCTTGGCAATCTTCAGGCTTATGAATCCAGGTGATTGTGAGATGATTTCTCGCGCCCGAGAGAATGCCTCTTCGAACTCGTCTTCCTGTCCTGGGATGACACCTAATAGTGCGTGCTCAAGAACCATGTTTTTAATGTATACGGATTGGCGTTTGAGGTCGGTGACCATTCCATCGCTGATGCACAGTTGGGTTGCTTTGACAAACGGTGGCACTATTGACATATGAGCGATAGCCCCGACAATGACCCCGTCATCATTTCTGTTGCGGCGTACAGCGAAGAGCCAGTTGCATACGAAAAGAAGTACTCAACCCATCTGCTCGACCGTCCAGGCCGCTTTGCATCGCTGATCTCCCCGAAATCTCGCATACTTGACGTTGGCTGTGGACCTGGACGAGACATTCAAATCTTTGCTGAAGCGGGACACACACCAATTGGCATCGATCTGAATCCGTCCTTCATCCAAATGGCTCGACGTCATGGAGAAGTCATCGCAGGAGACATTCGAGATATCGGTTCCATTTTCACTCCACTCTCATTCGACGGTGTGTGGGCACAAGCTTCTCTTGTTCACCTTAAGAAGGCAGAGGTAGAAAAGTTGCTCAGTGACTTACGAGATTTGTTGAAACCAAATGGTCACATTTATGCGTGTGTCCGAGCAACGGGAGAGACTGGTTGGCTTGATGAGAGCGACGGTCGGCGTTGGTACACAACGTGGCCAGATGATTCATTCGAAGAGGCCATGACTTCCGCAGGTTTTCAAATAATTGATGTCACAAGAGGGCCATACGTCGAAGTGTGGGCTATCAAAGTCTGACAATCACCCGCGGTGTGATGAGATTTAATCACTGCAACTGGTCACGAAGTGATTCAAGATATGGCAATGCTCGATGGTCCTTTGGACGGTTGGCCGCCTGTTTGGACGCAATGATGTCATCAAGCGATGCGACAGTCACAATAAGTCCATCTCTCAACTGGGCTTGCCGAGCATGAGCACGCCAGGCCTCGTAGTCCTTGAGCGCACCAGAGGGCGTGAATGTTAAGTCCATGTCTCCATATTTGGTTACAAGGTTGAGCATGTGCGGCATGTTTTTTAAAAAGCCAGCATCCAGATTTGTAGCAACTTCGTCTCCACTGATTCGAATCTTGGCATCGAGCCTCGACAATGCACGAGCAAGGCGCTCAAGGTTTGCCCACTCTCGCGAAGGGATCAAATCGATGTCTTCGGTAGGAAGAGACGATCCATGAATGACTGCAGCAAATCCACCTAGAACTACAAAATCAACACCTTCCTCTGAGAGGACTGCACAGATCTCGACAGGGTCAAAATTCATTAAAGCTTAGGTTTGTCAACGAATCGAACATACGACCGAATTTCCATGAACTTGTTGGCCACTTCAACCATGTGTCGTACACGCTCTTCAACCGACATTCGTAATTGTCGACGAATCTGACCGATGTCTACACCTCTCCAGTCCTCTAGCGGTGATGCATCTACTTCCATGGATTTAGTCTACGCAAACCAACTCACGCCCGTTTGAGGTCGGTGACCATTCCATCGCTGATGCGCAGTTGAGTTGCATGACCAAACGGTGGCACGCCACTATTGGTTTTGGAAACTCAAAGACACTGGGTTAGGCAGCCCAGGCACACGTTGAGACATACGTCGCGAAAAAACCAGCCACCTCGCAAGCACACCCGTGCTCGTTCGCATCGTGAGATCTCGTTCCACTCACATCGTGAGATACAAAACCGGCAAAACTACTTCTCCGCACAACGAACTCTGGCGGGACATCAAAAACTTTGCCGTCAAACACGGTCGTCCTGATAGGAATCTTGCCGATCAACTTCGGGTCGCATTCGTATGGGTCTGAGTCGAGTGCCGTCAAATTTGCAATCTTGCCTACTTCAATGCTTCCAAATTCATGTTCGCGACGCCACGAATAAGCGGCCTCAATCGTGACCGCTCGCAGTGCGTCATGCACTCCAATTCTTTGGTCGGGGCCTGCAATGCGTCCAGATGGCGTGGTTCGATTCACGGCAAATGACGCCATCAACATTGGGTCGCTGGGACACATCGGGAGATCAGAATGAAACGAAAGTGGAATACCTCGTCCAAGTACAGATGCAGAGCGCACCATCGCATCAGCCCGCTCTGGGCCAAGACCCCATGCACTGTATTTGTCGGCAAATCCAACGGGATAGTACGGATTCGCGGACACGATTGCACCAAGACTCGCAATTCTCTCCACTTGCTTCTCTGTTGAGTTTGCAAAGTGCACGATGACTGTGCGGTGATCATTTCTTGGCTTGCGGCGTTGTGCTTCGTCAATGATGTCCAGAAGAACTTCAAGACCAAGGTCTCCATTGACGTGAATATGTATCTGCCATTCGGCATCCCAATATGCGTCAAAAACGAGCTTTAGTTGATCGGGCTCCATCAGCCATTGACCATGATGATCTACATCTGGCTTGCCCTCGTGGTCAAGATACGGCTCTTTCATCTGCATCAATTGCGAAATGATGGCGCCATCGGCAAACAGTTTCACATGACGGTCGATCACTCTGACCTTGGTTCCTTTTCCAAATTCGACCTGGCTGGAAGCATCAGCCACGAATTGTTCGGAAGTTAACTGCCGCAATGGTTGGGTGCGTGCTTCAACCATGAAAGTACTTTCGAACGGCACATCATCTCTACCGAGAATTTCCTGATACAGATCCCACGGCTCACTTAGCCACCAGATACCGGGTTCGTTGATTGCAGTTACGCCATTCATATGTAGATACTCAACTAATTGTTCTAATCCGAGATGAAATCGCTCTCGGGTCATGAAATGTGGCAGTAGATACTTGGCGAGAACAATCATGAATCCGTTTTCATAAAAATGCCCACGCTCCCAATCGAGCTGCTCGCTGGCGAGTCCAAAGCCCTTGGTCAACTCGCGGGTAAGCCCAATTGCGTTGAGAGCCGCCGAATTGAGAATCCATTCATGACAGGATCTTTGCCATATTGCAGTCGGGCGATCTCCAACCAACTTGTCAAGGCGTTCGCGACTGAGCGGACCATGCCACAACGCGTGCCATCCCCACGAAAAGAGCCACTCCCCCTCTGGCAAAGATTGGTGCGCAGCGAGTAGCCGATCGCTGTAATCGGTTTCATTCGAACACGCCACAAATGTTCGGTGTGGCAGAACCCAGTCTTCTGGTGCGATGACTTCAGTTGTCAACGTGGTCGCCCCAAGCATCGGGTGCAGGTGTTGATCAATGAGTCCCGGAACGAGAACCCGATCAGCGAACACATTTGACACTTCATAATCGGAGCCAACTGTGGTCAGAACTCCTTCAAGTGATCCGACGGCGAGAAACCGACCGTCTCTAATTGCTACTGCCTGCGCCGACGGACAATCGTCGTTCATGGTGATGATGTGCTTGGCCTGATAGACAACGGTCTTGGACATCAACGAATCGTAATCCGCACAACAACCTGCAAGGTAAGCAGAGTGAGCAGTTAAACGCGTTTCAAGTCGGTAACCATTCCACCACTGACGCGCACGCCATTCAACGTGGCATTAAATTTCTGTTTCCCTATCGAACGAATCTGCCTCTCGTCCCGATGCCCCTACATTGACTTCTTCATCCCACTTCTTCAAATAGGTATGTCGTCAACTGTTGCGAACTGGACGCGTCACTGCAGAATCGTGATGCCGACCTTGACTCGTGAGCCAACTTGTACACCCAGCCTGTTCCGCACGTCTTTCTTAAAGGGAAGCAAGTATGTCCCCCGCTTACTGTCGGGAAAGACTGAGGTGCGCCAAATCTCATCTGAAACCTTGACCTCAACCCGCAGCGATTTGAATCCGCGAGCGTTATGCCCAAAAGATTCCTTCAGAAAGTCAGCGAGATCTTTAGGGAGGCTCACAAAGTGCCACGCCTGTGGCCCATCCCACTCCCATATCTTTGCCGTGAAAAAAAACTGAGAGTTTGTCATGCCCTACCCCACAACTCGTGACAATTCACTTTGGCTGGCTGAAGATTAGCAAGCTAAACGCGAGGCAAGCGCTTGAGGTCGGTGACCACTCCCCCACTAACGCGCACGAGTTCGTTCGGCGATATCGCAAAGTTGTCGTTCCACGTTCCCGCAGCAGCCCACACCATGTCATTCACGCCGTCATATTGCAATAAGTCTGGATCAATGAATATCCGCAGTTGAGTTGCATGACCAAACGGGGGCACGCCAAGTTTGGTTTAGGCAACTCTTTGGGCTCAGTGCCTCGGCACTACTGGAACGAGCAGTCGACTCGGAAACTTCTGGCCCGTATACAGAAAAATTGCGCGTGGTGGCAAGCGAACTCGACAAGCCACTTACCGTGACCGAATATTCTGGTCACCTATTTTCGCCACGCGCGCAAGGCACAATGGCCGACAGCGAAACATACGCACACCTCGAACACCTGCGCATTGCCGGAGAGTTTGATTACACAGTTCGTGAAGGAATCCGCGAATACACTCGTGTCAATTAATCAATATTTACCTGGTCGAGGGTCAATTCCTACACAACCCACATTGGAGCCAATCTTATTAAGGCAACCTATTTGCAGTAGTCGCTCGTCTTTCCATTTTGGCCATCACGTGAAGGAAGTAATTTCACCGCCGCGCTGTCAGCTTGAGGCAGTGAATTAAGCCAACATATTCCGTAAGAATCCTGTGGAAACTGAGAATGAGCGCTCGCCCAAGCAGGATCTTTCGATGCTTCATTTTTCTGACGCATGTTGTAAACACCGAAATCCACAAAGACATTATTGAGAATTCCAACTTCCGTGGCGATCACTTCACCGACCGTTACAGCGACGGGCGGACTGACTAAGTCAGTACGGGTGTCTTCTTTTATCGGAAACACACTCACTACCGCCTCAAATTTGGCAGTCAATTTTCTTAAATGATCGAATCGGAACGAAACTCCACAGTTTCCTTCAAACTCAAAGAGATACTGAACCTCTCCGTTCTCTCTATAACGAACAACACGGGTAATTTTGCCATCTAGCGGAATCTTTACTGTTACCGAATTATCGGTGGCATTATCAAAACCAAAACCACCATGAGATTTGTAATTTCCGCCACGCTCCTGCCCCGGATAAAGAATCGATGTGACCCGTGATAGGTCAACTGGGGTTTTGAGAAGTGGAGTCGGACATGCTGACTGTGGAGAGGCTGCAGGTGCGTTAGGTGAAGTGCTCTTAGTGCCAACTCCTTTACTCCAGACAAGTTTCTTCCCGGACTTAATACATGTGTACTTGATCCCTGCGGATGTCTTGATCTGGCCAATTTTCTTGCAAGTAGCACTTGGTTTTATTGCCGCTGTCGCACGTGAAAGGTTCAGCGTAAGAACTAGGCATCCAATCACTATGGTTGCGAATACTCGCTTCATACACTCAAGATTAGCAAAGAGATAGCGACGTAACCAGAGGTTTCACTACTTCCGTTAACTCGTAATTACAGCGAAACGAGTTGCGTTACTGCGGCAACTCGGTTATCGCTCAGCACGTGTCGCAACACCACGCGCTCACCCAGATCTTGCGTCACGATGCGCACTTCGTCACCTGGGTCAACGGCTAAGTGATGCTCGACGGTTGCATGCAGTGGTGCACGGCGGGCGTCACTGTGAGTAGACAAATACTCTTCGAGTGCAATCCAATACGACGCGTTGTTCATGTGACCAACCGCATCCATGTCGGCAAACCGCACAGGCCATGCTTCACTTGTCGCACTCGGTGCATCAAGTGGTGGCAACGATTTGCCAATCAAAAAACTTGAGCGAATCTTTCGACCAGTGCTGGCGATATGCACCATGCTCAAAAAGTCTTCTGGCAATGGTGTTGGTTTCATTGTTTGCATATCCACATGCACCCACAGTGCTGCAGACTCAATGCGCGCACCATCGTTAGAAGTAATCGTTGTACGACGCTCTGCCCAATGCGAGCCGTATCCACCGCACCAAGTTTTTACCGAAACGTCGGTCATGTACAACGGAAACTGATGCACCCACATTTCGGTGCGACGCACCACCCAACCGTGGATGTCGGAATACGCGCCGTCGACCGCATCGTCATTGGCAATGTCTTGCAAATAGCGCGCAGTGGCGTCGAGACGCAGGCGACCTTTTGGGGTCACGTCGCCGAGGCGCACCCTGCGTTCAGTGCCAAAAACACGGCCATCGCTGGGCATTTCAACAAAACCGAGACCCAAGCATGGCGAGGTTTCCACGCGCTGAGGACAGACCTCATCAGCCATTTGGCACGTGAACTCGTCCGTGAGTGCGGTTTGTCCGAATCTGAGTACCGAATCCTTGTCGCAGTTTCGGAGGCTCCCCACCGACGAATCCGCGCTCGCGACCTGTGTCAGGTGCTCGGCTGGGAGCGAAGCCGCCTCTCCCGCCAGATTTCCCGAATGGAAAATCGAGGAACGGTTCAACGTGTCGACTGCGAGAGTGATGCACGTGGCTTCGATGTACGACTTACACCGTCTGGGTTGGCTACCATCACTGCTGCAGCACCGATTCATTTACAAGCCGTGCGCCATTGCTTCATTGACCTTCTCACCACAGAACAAATGAATGTTCTTTCCGAAATCTCAGAGATCGTCGGCGAGCACCTCGCAAGCGAGCACTCTCACCGCGATGATTTGAAACTGGACTAGCCGCGTTTCAGGTCGGTGACTACTCCACCGCTCACGCGAACGAGATCGTTTGGCGCGATTGCAAAGTTGTCGTTCCATGTGCCAGCAGCAGCCCACACCATGTCATTCACGCCGTCATACTGCAACAAGTCTGGATCAATGAAGATTCGCAGTTGAGTTGCATGACCAAAGGGAGGCACCCCGCCGATCGGATAACCCGTGGCCGCGCGCACCGCGTTCGCGTCAACGCGCGAGCACTTTGCACCGCCAGCGGCAAGTGCCAACTTCTTTTCGTCTAACTGATTTGATCCACTCACATATGCCATCACGACTTCGCCATCCACGGCAAACACCAAACTCTTTACGATCTGACCGACCGACACGCCAATTGCGGCCGCAGCATCTGCTGCAGTCTTGGTGCCCTCCGGAAAACGCTTGGTCGTGATCTCGAGCCCGCGTTCACGCGCTGCTTCCATCACTCGCAAAACATTTGGATGAATATCACTCATGCCACACTCCCCTGCACTAGTGCATTGATCGAATCCGCAAGTCGGTGATCGCGAGCCGTCACCGTACGACCAGCATCGTGGCTACACAAATTGATCTCGACTACGTTCCACACATTTGACCAGTCTGGGTGATGATCTTGCACCTGTGCGATTGCCGCAACGTTGGTCATGAACTCAAATGCTTCAGCAAAATTGGCAAACTCAAATTTTCGATACAGCGAATTATCTTTTTCAACCCAACCCAATGTCATGGGTTACTAGTTTGTCACTTCAGCGGCGCGTGACAAGCAACTGCACCAGTGCCAATCTTCAGCATTTCGGGACGCACGGCCGAACACTTTTCCGCCATTTCTGGAGAAAGAGTTGACCGCACATGACAACGGTTATGAAAACGACACCCAGACGGAGGGTTTGCGGGGCTAGGAAGTTCACCTTGCAAGATGATGCGAGTACGAGTGCGCTCTATTTTGGGATCGGGAATTGGAACAGCCGACAACAGCGCTTGCGTATACGGATGTTTTGGGTGTGCAAATACATCGCGAACAGGACCAGACTCGACGATTGAACCGAGGTACATCACCGCTATATCGTCAGCGACATGCTGCACAACTGCCAAGTCATGCGAAACGAATAGATAGCTCAGATTCAATTTCTCTTGCAACTCTGCGAGCAAATTGAGTACCCCTGCGCGCACGCTCACATCCAATGCAGATACTGGCTCATCAAGGGCAACTATCTGTGGATTCAACGCCAGTGCTCGGGCGATCGCAATTCTTTGTCGTTGTCCACCAGAGAACTCGTTTGGATATTTGCTTGACTGTGATTGATTCAAACCAACGAGTTCTAGGAGTTCCTTCACACGGATCTCTTGATCAGCCCGCGACATACCAAAGTTGCCGAGTGGTTCAGCGATTGCATCACCAATTGGTAATCGTGGGTCGAGTGATGCGAAAGGATCTTGGAAAACGATTTGTAGATCCTTGCGCATGTGTAGACGCTCGGACCTTGAAAGTTCGGCAACGTTGCGCCCAAGAATCGAGATGGTTCCAGACTCAGGTGCAACCATGTTAAGGATTTCAATCAGCGTGGTGGTCTTTCCACATCCTGATTCACCAACAAGTGCAAGACTGCGTCCTCGCCGCAACACCAGATCAACTCCATCCACTGCGTAAACAGAGCCAGTTCGTCGACGAAGCAGCACCCCTTTCATCAGTGGGAATGTTTTTGTTAAGCCTCGAACTTCCAACGTCACTTCATCGCTTGCGACCTCTGAAACCACATGAACTGGACCGGTCTGAAACAGTTTTCCGGCATCTTGCAGTGCAAAAATTTCTCCTTGTCGAACGCATGCCGTCATTCGGGTTGGCGACAAACTGACGAGCTCTGGAGTCTTTACTGTGCACACATCACTCGCGGCGGGGCAACGTGGAGCAAAAGCGCAACCTTGTGGCAGATTGACTGGCGAAACCGGTGCACCAGAAATTGAGGTGAGACGGCTAGAACCCACGGTGTCGATTCGAGGGATCGAACGTAATAGACCGATCGTGTACGGCATTGCAGGTTGTGCGAACACCTCATCCACCGGACCAATTTCGACAATTTTACCCGCGTACATAATCGCCACTCTGTCGGCAAGACCTGCCACGACACCCAAATCATGAGTGACGAGCACTACCGCTGCACCCGTCATGTCTCGAGCGGTCTTTAGAAGATCGAGGATTTGCGCCTGCACCGTTACGTCTAGAGCAGTTGTTGGTTCGTCTGCAAGAATTACTTTGGGCCGATTAGCAATTGCCAATGCAATCATCACGCGCTGACGCATGCCACCAGAAAATTCGTGAGGATACGACTGAGCGCGTTCTGCAGGGCGCGGTATTCCGACAATTTCCAGAAGTTCGATCGCGCGCTTGAGCGCTTCGTTCTTGCTCATTTCGCTGTGAATTTGTAAAGCCTCAATGATTTGATGACCTATCGTGTGCACTGGATTGAGTGCTGACAACGGATCTTGAAAGATCATCGAAATCTCTTTGCCACGGTATTTTGACATTGCATTATCACTCAATTGCAATAAGTCGACACCGTCGTGAATTATTGAACCCATCACCGAAGCCGACTGTGCGAGCAGTCGAATCATTGCTAATGACATCACCGTCTTGCCCGAACCCGACTCACCAACAATCCCAAGAACTTCGCCAGCGCGAATGTCTAATGAAACATCGCGTACTGCCTGTACTACTCCAGCCTCACTAGGAAAGCTCACCGAAAGGTTGCGAATTTCGATCAAATTATTGCTCATAATTTTTTACCCATTGCCGAACCAGGGTCAAAGGCGTCTCGCAGACCGTCACCGACAAAGCTCACAGCAAGCACCGTGAGCACCAACGCCGCACCTGCAAACATGAAAAGCCAAGGGTAAGTGAGTGCGGAAGAAGTTCCATCTGCAATAAGACTTCCCAATGACACATCTGGTGGTTGAATTCCAAAACCCAAATAGGACAGACCGGTTTCACTCAAGATTGTTCCACCAACATTGAGGGTCGCGTCAATAATAAGAATTGATGCCACGTTTGGAAGGAGATGTCGAAACACAATCTTGCGGGCGGGGATGCCCATGTACAGGGCTGCGCGCACAAAGTCGCGTTCACGAAGGCTCATCGTTGCACTTCGAACTATTCGGGCCGTAATCATCCAGCCGAATGCGGCTAGCAGCACCACAAAAATGAGCCAAGTTCGACCCCTAAACCATGGCGACATCACAGCGATAATCAAAAACGATGGAAGCACCAAGAGCGCATCAATAATCCACATCACCGATCGATCAACTTTTCCGCCGTAAAAACCTGCGAATCCACCGGCGATGGCAGCCAAACCAGTTGAGAAAAACGCGACTAAAAGTCCGATAATGAGCGACTTCTGTAGACCACGGAGTGTGAGCGCATAGACATCTCCACCAATCTGGGACGTTCCAAAGAAGTGCTCTTTTGACGGTGGCTGAAGGAGGTTAAAAAAATCGAGACTGTCCCACTTGTGCTTTCCGAAAATCGGCCCCGCAAATGCGAGAACAAACATTGCCACAAGAATCACGAGACCAGCTACTGCCAGTTTGTTGCGAAGGAAGCGCTTTCGAACCAGCGCCATTCGAGTGAGACGCTTTTCGCCAATCTCAGAACTCGCATTCATCGGAGCCTCACACGTGGATCAAGTGCAGCAACTGCGATATCCGCCAAGAGTCCTGACAGCAAAACGAGCACAGCAGAAAACACGATGACTGCCGACACC